>Ga0116161_1005175_pt1 | contig 10618 bp, 12 predicted proteins | sample AD_JPNAS3_MetaG_FD_89877 | JGI IMG/M metagenome (GOLD analysis project Ga0116161, IMG submission 89877) | Active sludge microbial communities of municipal wastewater-treating anaerobic digesters from Japan - AD_JPNAS3_MetaG | ecosystem: Engineered > Bioreactor > Anaerobic > Digestate | place... | reverse complement strand
CCTGCGTTATCGGGATGAATATATGGCACTACTGAAATTTATCGAAGGGAGGGCTGCTGTGTGAGAGTAGCAATGTATCTTCGCTTGTCCAGCGAGGACGGCGACTTAAAGGATACCGGCAAATCGGAATCCGAAAGTATATCCAATCAGCGAGGTCTGTTGCAGCATTTCATCAGCAGCAGACCGGAGTTCAGCGGTTGGGAAATCTCCGAGTTTTGTGATGACGGTTGGAGTGGTAAGAACTTTGAAAGACCGGATTTTCTCAGAATGATGGAGCAGGTAAAGCAGGGACAAATTCATTGCATCGTAGTAAAAGACCTATCCCGCTTCGGGCGTGATTATCTCGTGGTCGGTAACTACATCAGCCGTGTGTTTCCGTTTTTGGGCGTTCGCTTCATCGCCGTCAACGACGGTTTTGACAGTTCCAGACCGCAGGACATCGACAGCCTTGATACCTCGTTCAAAACGCTGATTTACGACCTTTACAGCCGTGAGCTTTCCGGCAAGGTCAAAAATGCAAAGCGTATGAGAGCCGAGAAAGGATTGTTCCTCAGTCCGTTCGCTCCGTATGGGTATGTGAAAGCCCCCGAAGATAAAAACCGCCTCATCATTGATGATGAAGCGGCAGACATTGTTCGGAAGATATTCACCTTGACGGCAGACGGAGTAAAGCCTGTTGAGATTGCTGCTATGTTCAATCGTGAGGGAGTTCCGACACCGATGCTGTACAAACGGGCGGCGGGATGTTCCCGTGACCGTTGGCCGAGCATCCACGAAGAAAACTTCTGGACAACAGGCGTTATCTGCAAGGTGCTCCGTGACGAACGCTATATTGGAAAATGCGTATATGGCAAGCGTGAGCGTGATATGGTCGGAAACGTGCATACGATAAAGAAAAGCAAGTCCGATTGGATTGTTGTTGACGAGACCCACGAGGGCATCGTCTCAAAGAAGCTGTTTCAGAAAGCGGCAAGCCGTATGAAGGAGTACAAGGAATTTATTCCAAGTGCATCCGAAAGAAATCCGCTTCGCCGTAAAGTGATATGCGGAACCTGCGGCTTCGCTATGTCGCTATCGAACACCAAGAACGCAAAATACCATTGTCGCAACGTTCATCTGGAAACAGGTTTTGATTGTGCCACGGAAGGTATTCTGCAAGCGGATATTCACGAAGTGGTCGTGACACTCATTCGCACCTATGCCGCCTATGCGGTCAGCTTGGAGCATCTTCTGTTGTTGCAGAAGGAACGCATACAGGCAGAAAAAAAGCAAGCCCGTCGTGAGCTTGCAGTATTACAGAGCCGAAGAAATCAGCTTGAAAAATCTCTCCAGGATTTATATGAAAAGCTGATTGACGGAACTATCGACAAGGAGACCTACTTATCACAAAAGGCAAGCAACCTGACACAGATGCAGGAGCTTACCGAAAAGATGGTGTGTTTGGAAAAGTCCTCGCAGACCACTACCGAGCAAGGCGGAGCCTTTATTGAAAAATACAAGGAATACACCGAGCTTGAAACCCTTACCGCTGAAATTGCAAACGATGTGGTAAAGCGAGTGACGGTTTATAAGGACGGCGGCATTGAAATCGAGCTTGCCCTGCGTGATGAACTGGAGGAGCTGCTGAACTGCCTTGAAACGGTGGATGCAGCTTCTTGACCCTCTGAATTGTAAACAAATTTCAAAATTCTTTAGTCCTTACTTGACAGCGGCTGACGAAGGAAAGTCCGGAACTTCAACCAAGCATCGCAAAGAATTCAATCGAATGATGAGCGATGCCCGTGCCGGAAAGTTCGATATGATCATCTGTGCGAGCGTTTCGAGGTTTGCAAGAAACGTATCCGACTGTATAGATTACGTTTCGGAACTCCGCACGATGAACCCTCAAAAACCGGTTGGTGTTTACTTTGAAACTGAGAACATTTTCACACTAAATAAAGACGCAGATCAAACGCTGGGATTCCATGCTTTGCTTGCCGATTGGGAATCGGGGAACAAGAGCCGACGTATGATTTTATCTTACGATCAGCGCATCTTCACGAATCAGTTTCCGGTTTCGGACTTGCTCGGCTACCGTCATACCAAAGACGGAAATCTAATCGTTCACCCGGAAGAAGCAAAGACCGTCAAATTGATTTTCCTTGCTTATCTTGCAGGCTATGGAACAAATGAAATAGCCGAGATTTTAACAGAGAAACAAAGACCGACGCTGAAGGGAAGAACCGATTGGAACAGCAGTATGGTCAAAAACATTTTGACGAATGAGCGCCGTTGGGGAGATCTGGAAGCGAGAAAGACGGTTGTCCTTGATTACAAAAAGAAAAAGATCGTCAAGAACGTAGATATAAGGGAAGGAGCTTTTGTTCCGAACCATCACGAGGCAATCGTTTCTCCGCAGATCGCAAGAGCAGCCGCTCTTATGTCGGGAACCGGTGGAAGGCTCTGCGGAGTTCCCGAATTGGCTGTTATCGACGAAGGAACGCTCAAAGGATTTGTCAGCATCAATCCGATGCTTCCAGGAGTGGATCATTCTTTCTTCCTGTCGGCGTGTTCAAGTGTTTATTCGGACGAAGAACTGGATGAAATCGAAAGAGAAGCAGGAATACTGTTCGGCGAAGAACACAGCAAAATCCTGTCGATGAGTTTCAATAGTTATCAAGTGCCATACGGCATTTATTTTCTCAATCAGAGTATGCCGGCAATGACTCTTTCTAAAAGTAAGATTTCCTTTTCAAAGGCTTGCTATGAGAAGTTGAACCGTTGCTCAGCGGTTGAGATCCTTTACCATCCGATTCTAAAATCCATTGCCATCAGACCTTGTGAAAAAGATTGTGTCAATGCGATCCGGTTTACGGATGAGAACGGAAAACTGAAACTGAACTTCTCTGCAAAGAGTTTTTGCCAAGCCATCTTTGACGAAATGGATTGGATCGAAGACTATCGCTTCAAATTCAGAGGAATTACGAAAGTCAGAGAAGACTGTCCGATTATGTTCTTTGCTCTTGACGAACCGCGAATTCTTGTTGGAAAAACGACAGGGAAGAAGGAACAGATTGAGGAGCAGGAAGAAGAGTATTCCAAGAGATTTATTCCTTGTCAAAGAGGAAAGGAAACGGCGGAAGAAAGCATTGTTGCCTATCCGGACGAGTGGAAACTCTCCGAGCACGGATTGAGTTATAGGCTCCGACAAAGACGGGACAGAATAACGCAAAGCGTTCAGAAGAGCGACATAATATTTAAAGGAAGAAAAGTAATGAATCCATTGTTCGGTGTGATTCCGACTCAAGATGAGATCGAAGAAGAGTTGGAAACGCTTCTCGTATCAATGTGATTACGGTGAAAAGAAATGAATGAAGAAACCAAAACCGAAAAAGGCTTTTCGGCAAAAGAATTTGAACTGATCCAAGAACTGGTCAAAACAAAAATGGAGCAGAACGCTCCATTGGAATATGAAAGCTTTGAAGGGTACGAGGTTCCGCCTCGCACCCAGTTTTCCATGTTGAATAAACCTGCGGTCAGCATCAAGTTCGGACAGATCACTTTCAATATGGCTTGCATCCGTTTGTTTGAGGGCGTAGAGTACGTTCTTCCGATGATCAGCGCAAGTAAGAAACGTTTTTTGATTGCTATGTGCAAAGAGGAAGAAACTTCGGCAATCCCTTGGGCAAAGAAGAAAAACGGGAAGTGGGTCAATAAGAATATTACCGCCCCGGACTTTGTCGAGGACTTTTTCAAAATTATGGGATGGGACAGAAAGGCAAGATACAAGATTCTTGCTCAAGTCGTCATGTCAGAAAGAGGTCTGGTTCTTCGCTTTGATTTGACCGAAGCAATTATGTTTTCAGCAAGACCTGACGAGTACATCGACCCGAAGACCGGAGCCACGAAGAAACGTCAGATCAAATATTACCCGGAACAATACAAGGAACGATACGGGAAAACTTACAGCGACTATATGGCCGCTCATCCGCAGGATGATTTTGAAAAGCTCGATGACTATGTGGCTATGAAGACGATTCAAGATGTTTTCCCCAGTTCCGCAGTTTCCCCGTCCACAATATCCAATGGACGAGAACAGACTCAAGAAGCAGTGATAGGAGGAGCAGAGCAGGATGCAGGAAAACAACAGTAAACCGCACTCAGCGGAACCAACAATTTCATTTCAAGGAAAAGACAAATGTGTCAATGTAGGGAAAGATGTGATCCGGCTCCTCGGTTGTCCCAACTATATCAGTTTGATTTTGAGTGAGGACGGGACAGGTCTTGCAATTTATCCTTGTGAGGAAAGAAACCCATTGTCATTCAAGGTTCCACAGGATTTTCTGACAGCGGAGAAGGTTCAGCTACGAATTCACAGCAAACAGTTTGTGGAGGGAGTCCTTAAATCCGCCGGATTGAATAAAGACAAGACTTATCGAGTGAAGGGAACTTTCTCCGCCGAGCACAACGCAATTACATTCCAACTCTCAGATTTTGAGGGATTGGCAAAGGATAGAATATTCGTCATGGGCTCTATGGATAATAAAAAATCCACCGACTAAACATCGGTGGAAGAAGACGGACTCTATTGCGTGATTTTGTGGTCAAGCAGCATTTTGAGAGCATCTGATTTTGCTCGCTCATCGGCTGTCCGGTATGCGTGGATCAGTTGGATCTCATTCTCTGTCAAGCCGTCAAAAGAAGGTACTTTATCTATTCCGATAATATAATCAACCGAAACACCGAAGCACTTTGAAAGTTTAATGAGTACGTCTATGGAGGGGACACGGTCGCCGGTCTCATATCTACAATAAACACTTGGGGCACAATCAAGGTACTCGGAAACCGATTGTTGAGTCATTCCTTTGCTTAATCTAATTTCTTTTAGTTTCATATATAAACACTCTCCAAAATTTCGTCAATAATATTATATTACCGATATGGTAAATAGTATATAACGGATCTGGCAATTCACAAATTACCAAAATGGAAAGTTGCGTGTTGACAATTTGGTATTTTGAGTTATAATAGTATTGTTGAATTGAATTTTTGTTTATGAAACTTAAAGACGATTTGAAAAAGAGTGAGAGCTTATGATAACCGAAATTTATACGGTGACATTTTTCGGACACAGAACCGTTGACCGATTGACAAGAATCGAAAACTGTTTAGAAGCCGAGATTGTCAAACTGATTCAAGAAAAAGAATACACAGAATTTTTGGTAGGTAGAGATGGCGAATTTGACATCATCGCTGCTTCTTGCATTACGAGAGTCAGAAAGAACTATCGCTCAGACAACTCCTCCATGACTTGGGTATTGCCGTATTCAACAGCGGATTTGAGAAAGAACGTTGACGAGTACGGAGCGTATTATGACAGCATCGAAGTGTGTGAGGAAGCAAGTCAGAGCCATCCTAAAAATGCGATAACAAAACGAAACCGGTCGATGGTTGACCGGGCTGACCTCGTAATATGTTATGTTGAACGCGCTTCCGGGGGAGCGTATCTAGCGATGAAATACGCCGAGAAGACAGGGAAGAGAATTATCAATATTGCTGAAACAGTTGATCCCCAGTTCCGCAGTTTCCCCGACTAAATACCTCATGAATTATATCCCTTGATTTAACAAGGCAACTTACAACAATGCAAATTGAAAAAGAGCGTTCTTCTTGAACCTCTTGAACTTCTTAATAGAATAAGACTTTAGAAGGCAAATAAAAGCCGGATTTACCCAATAAAACGGGTAGATCCGGTTTCTTTTTTTGCACTCTTAAATTTTGTCCCTAAACTGCTATTAGCACTTGATGAATTACCACAACTATTTAACATCTTATCAGGAAAAATGAGTTTTGTTGGTCCTAGACCTGCTTTATGGAATCAAGATGATTTGATTCAAGAAAGAGATAAATATCATGCCAATGATGTAAAACCAGGTTTAACTGGTCTAGCACAAATATCAGGTCGAGATGAATTAGAAATCCCAGTAAAAGCAAAAATTGATGGTGATTATGTATTAAAAAGAGGCTTTTTTTATGACATTAGTTTAATCTTTAAAACAGTATTCAGTGTATTCAAACATGATGGTGTTGTTGAAGGTGGTACTGGAGAAATTAAAAATAAATAGAAGGTAAAGGAATAAAATAAAAGTTGATCGAGGTTTTATCTACCATACTCCGACAATGTTTTGGCTTAGAGCAGACATTATGAAAAAATATTAAAAGAGATTACAAGGTATTTTCTTCCATAATGAAGTAAAAGCAAAATTGAAGGATAAATTTGAGGAAACGGCATAGTGTATTAGTAGATTATTGTCGGTTGTAACAATTCGGATTCATTGCTAGGCAAAAACTTTGTATTCGATAAAGGAAAATTTATTTTAGTGAGTATATATTTTTCATGATAGTGGATTTCTATCCATTTTGTTTTGAAGAAATAGAAAAACGGAGATTATATTAGAATTGAGGATGAAAGCGGATGAAAGATCAGGTTAAAGTTTCTGTAATAATGGGTGTATATAATTGTGAAAAAACAATAAGTAAATCTATAGATTCTATTTTGCGACAAACTTTTACAGATTGGGAACTAATTATATGCGACGATTGTTCTGATGATTTATCGTACGAAATAAGTTTAAATTATCAATCACAATACCCAGAAAAAATCATGGTTTTAAGAAATGACAAAAATCAAAGGCTTTCATACACGTTAAATAGATGCATTGAGGTTTCCAAAGGAGAACTTATCGCACGTATGGATGCTGATGACATATCTTTTGATAATAGATTGTCTGTACAAGTTTCGTATTTGGACTCAAACAAGAATGTAGGTTGGATAGGTTCATCAGTAGAATTGATAGATGACAATGGGGCATGGGGAACACGTAAATCGATATTAAAACCTACAAAAGTTGAAGTCTATCTAGAGAATCAGTTTATACATCCGACAGTGATGTTTCGTAAAAGTGTGCTTAACGCAGTTGGTGGCTATACAGTGTCAAAAGTAACCAGACGAGGCCAGGATTATGATTTGTGGTGCAAACTTATGTATGCAGGATATACTGGGGAAAATTTAAGTAATGTTCTTTTATATTATCGTGAAGATCAAGATTCATTTTCAAAGAAAAAATGGAAGTATAGAATTGATAATGTAATAGTCCGAAAAAAATGGTACAAAGAACTGAAAATACCGTGTAAATATTTTTGGACAATTTATAGACCTTTACTTGTAGGCATTATTCCCAAAAAACTAATGCAAAAAATTCATAGGAACAGATATGGATATAAAGGCGAATCAAATGAAAAAAATAAAATTAAAGTGAGAAAGAACTAGATACATTTATATTTTAATCATCTTAATTAATTAATTTATATATTTAATACTATTATATTACGGATTTCTAGCAAAACTGAGGTTAAGTTTATAGGGTTCACTTTTTGTGTAGTCAGTTTGTTTAGTATTTGTCAATCTGCCATCCTATAAATATTGTTAGTTTTGGAAGAAAATAATATTTATAATGATTAAAAAAGATATTAGAATTGAAAAGGAGAAAAAAGTGAAACATAAATTTTCTATATTATACAGAAGCCTTTTAAGACGTCATCTAAATACAAAAAATCGAAAGAGATTGTATCCTGAAGCAAGAGATATTTCTATTCTTTCAGCCAATTGTATTGGTGGGGTTATTTATCACGAATTAGGATTAAAAATGTTGTCACCGACCATAAATTTATATATAAAACCATGCGATTTTGTTAAGTTAGCAAGTTCCCCTAGATAATATCTCAGCAAAGAAGTTTTCGAAATTCAACAACAAGAATTCGATTTTCCAGTGTTGGGTTTGGGAGATATTTTGCTATTTTGCAATCACGCATCTACTTTTATAGAAGCAAAAGAAGCATGGGATAAAAGAAAAGAAAGGTTCAATTATGAAAAATATGTAATTATGATGTCTGAAAGAGATGGATGCACATATCAAGATTTGAAAGCATTTGATAATATTAGTCATAAATATAAAGTAGTATTTGTTCATAAAAATATGCCAGAAATATCTTGTGCTGTTCATCTTCCAGGAACAGAAATTGTCGGGGGGGGGGTAGAGCATAAAATTAAATCTCTAACAAATTACATTGGTAGATTTACAGGGCGACGGTTGATAGATGAATATGACTATGTAGGATTTCTAAATAATTGTGTAATAGACAAGAATAAGCAAAAAAATAGATGTTAAATATCAAAATGATTTTTAGATATTAAAAATCAACAATGATTATTAATCATCGTAATTGTAAATATATATAATCATTCAAAAGCACCAAATTTTCTTTCTTTGATTTTAAGATAATTTTAAAATAGGATTATTTTAATATCAATAGCAATGCTGTTACGTTATTTGATCATTCCCGTGAATAAAATTGCAATTGTTAAAAATTATATGAGTTAACGATATAATTACATGAAAAAGAAAAGTAAGTGACTATAGATAGGCCGAACTCGGATATTAGAACCATTTAGAGTTACAAAAAGTAAAAAAAAAGAATACAGAGGAATTATTAGATGAATATACTTGATGCAAATAAAAAAATACTTGTAACAGGAGCGGCCGGTTTTATTGGATATTACCTTTCAAAACGGCTTCTTGATATGGGGTGCACAGTGGTGGGAATTGATAACCTCAATGATTATTACGATGTCAATCTCAAATATGACCGATTGGATTCGTTGAAACCATACGATAAATTCGCTTTTTTTAAGATAGACTTGGTGGATAAACTGGAGATTGATAGACTCTTTGTCAATGAAAAATTTGATATTGTCGTAAACCTTGCAGCTCAAGCAGGTGTTCGTTATTCAATAACAAATCCTAGTGCTTATATAAATAGCAATATAATCGGTTTTTTCAATATTCTTGAAGCTTGCCGTAACAATCCAGTAAAACATTTAATTTATGCTTCAAGTTCATCTGTATATGGAACAAACAAAAAGGTTCCATATTCAATTGATGATAAAGTTGACAACCCAGTTTCACTTTACGCAGCCACGAAGAAATCCAATGAATTGATGGCACATGCTTATTCAAAATTGTATAAGATTCCATCAACTGGACTTCGTTTCTTCACAGTTTATGGTCCAATGGGGCGTCCAGATATGGCCTATTTTGAATTTACTAACAAGTTGGTCAAAGGCGAGAAAATACAAATTTTCAATTACGGAGATATGAAACGCGATTTTACTTATATTGACGATATTGTTACTGGCATGGTTAACATTATAGCCAAAATTCCAGTTGAGACTGAGGATGGGGCTCCGTATAAGATTTATAACATTGGTAACAATAAACCAGAGAATCTTCTTTACTTTGTTGAGACACTTGAAAAGTGTCTGATGAGAGAAGGAATTATCAATCATTTTTCTGAGAAGGAATTGTTACCTATGCAACCGGGGGATGTATATCAGACATATGCCGATGTAGATGATTTAGTTCGTGATTTCAGTTTTAAACCAAACACAAGCCTTGAGGAAGGTCTATCTAGATTTGCAAAGTGGTACAAAAAAAAATATATGAATAAAGGGGATATATAAAAATATAAAAATACTGTTTTACATTTAAAAATTTTAAATTAAAAGACTCGATTATCAAAATATCAATAAAGTCAGTTAATCCATTTATGAATATAAACTATTTTATCTGTATTGTATTATTTGCAATTTTATTTTATAATGAAGGTGTAAATATGATATAGGAGGATAAATCTACTATGCTAGGAGCAATCGTTGGTGATATTGTAGGTTCACGTTATGAATTCAAAAACTATAAAAGCAAAGAATTTGAATTTTTTCATGCTGATTGTTTTGTTACGGATGATACTATTATGACATTAGCAGTTGCTGAAGCAATTATGAATTGTCAAGGTCATTATACAAAGCTTTACGATGCTACTATCGCTAGTATGAGATTAATTGGACCAAAATATCCTTGTTCTGGTTATGGAGGTAGTTTCTTTCGTTGGCTTTATTCGGATCGACCAAAACCATACGATAGTTATGGTAATGGTGCAGCAATGCGAATCAGTCCAGTTGCTTATATTGCTACTTCACTAGCTGATGTTAAAAAATATAGTAGAGCTGTTACTGAAACAACGCATAATAATATTGAAGGAATTAAAGGAGCAGAAGCAGTTGCTAGTGCAATCTTTTTAGCTCGTTCGGGTAAAACGCAAGCCGAGATTAGAGATTATATTTGTCACAACTATTATCCGCTTAACTTTACCTTAGATGAAATAAGACCAACTTATGAATTTGATTCAAGTTGCCAAGGAACTGTTCCTCAAGCGATTGTTGCTTTCTTAGAAGCCAATAGCTTTGAAGATGCCATTCGAAATGCCATCAGTATTGGAGGAGATGCAGATACAATTGCTGCGATTACTGGTTCGATTGCTGAAGCGTATTTTTCTATTCCTGAAGAAATAGCTGAAAAAGCGCTCCTTTACTTAGATGAATTGCAACTCGATATCTTACAAAGATTTGAAAATTTTCGAAAAGTACTTAGATAATTAAGTCTTTTTTAAAATATTTGACCATACTTTCATCAAATGAATTAATAAATGAAATTTGGAAAAGAACTAATTGTATTGACAATGT
>Ga0116161_1005168_pt1 | contig 10627 bp, 2 predicted proteins | sample AD_JPNAS3_MetaG_FD_89877 | JGI IMG/M metagenome (GOLD analysis project Ga0116161, IMG submission 89877) | Active sludge microbial communities of municipal wastewater-treating anaerobic digesters from Japan - AD_JPNAS3_MetaG | ecosystem: Engineered > Bioreactor > Anaerobic > Digestate | place... | reverse complement strand
GAGCAGCCCGTTGCGCCGAAAGCGCTCATCTTTTCGTCATACGGCGCCGGCGATCCGTATCGCCTCCCCATTCCCGAAGGGTGGCTGGCCGGTCTCACCTATCTGGTCACCCCGCCGCGGAAGATGACGCTTGAACAGGGGGGCGCGATCAAGACGTTTCGCCTGGTCAACAAAGCGCCCGCTGATCTCGGCCAGGACGAATACTGCCTGGCACACCCGGGCAGCACGTTCGGGGATTCCCGTCAGCTCGCGTTCGGCGAGGATATGGATGGGAGCTGGGCAGTGGTATATGGCACAAGTGCCAGGCCATCACTCTACACCCTGTGCGATCTGCAGCCCACAGACACGGTGGTGGTCACCTATTCGTCGAAGGCGGTGCTCGACCTCGCGCTGACGGTGAGCCGCAAGGACTACGCGGCGCGCACGCCGGAGACCAGCCGGCAGGATTTCAGCGTGACCCGCGGCATCGAGGCGAAGAACGCGGCGAAGCGCGCGCGGAGGGATGACCGATGAGGACGACCTTCATGCCGGCGCTGGCTCCCTCCGTCCGGCGGCGGGCGCGCTACGCGGCGCGCGGCCAGGCGCTCATCCTGGCGGTGCTGGTGATGTTCCTGCTCGCCGGGCTGGCCGGGCTGTTCATCGCCACCCTGAATCAGGCGCTGGTGCAGACCGCGCGCGCCGAAGACCGCGTGCAGCTGGAGGATATCGTCGAGGCGGGCCTGCGGCAGTTCGCCAATCACCTGCTGAACGGCCCGGACGGCGCCGACGCCCGCCCGCCGGAGGGTCCCGATGTCAACAACCCCGGCTGGATCGCCTACGGCGGCGGCTTCTTCCGCGTGACGCTCTCCTACGGGCCGACGCGGAGGGGGGCGGATATCTCCGCCGCGAACCCGATGGGCGCCAACCCGCTGCAGCGCATGGTGAAGATTGACGTGGAGGCGCGCTTCACGCTGGACAACCCGCCGGACCCGGCGCTGCGCGACGCGCTGGACGCGCTGGACCCGACGAAGAAGGACGACCCCGCCACCTTCGCGCAGTACCGCAAAGGCTACCAGGATCCGCGGCGCTTCCTCACCCGCCGGCTCACCGCGTTCATGCCCATCGGGCTGACGGATTACCTGCTGTGGATCACCAACATTGACGGCGCCGCCGAGCCGGCCGTGCTCGCGCCGGACGTGGACCTGGGCGCCATCCGCACGGTGAACAAGGACCCGGCGACGCTGGCGGACGCCGAGCTGGAAGATCCGGCGAACAGTGCGACTATCAGCACCAGGTATCAGTCGGTCTACAATGGGCCGATCCGCTGCGAAGGCGACCTGGCCATCGGTTCGCGGGCGCGCATTGATCTGTCCACCGACGCGGCCTTCGCCACGAATTTCGCCGTCTCGCGCCAGGACCTGATGGAAGTGGCGGGCGTGTTGAGCGCCTACGACGCCACGGCGAGCGCGGTCGCCACGCGCCTCGTGCTCGACGCGCCGGATACCGAACTGGCCGTCGCCAGCTCCGCGGTGGCGCTGGATCCGGTGACGGACCGCGCCAACATCGCCACGCTCCGCTTCCTGCAGACGCGCGAGAACAACCCGCTCATCCGCGCGCAGAAGGCGCCGCTGCTCGACCGCCGCGACCCGGCGACGAACACGCACCGCTACCGCGTGCTCACCGCCGAATCGGCGCTGTGGGATTACACCGCCACCGCCGGCGCCGGCGCCAGCGCGTTCACCTCGCAGATGCTGGGGTGGGGCTCCGGCCTGTATCTGGATAACACGTATACCAGCGTGCAGTATGGCGGAGACCTGGAGGCGCTGCGCGACGAGTGGCTCAACCCGAAAGAGCCGCTGTACCAGGATTGGACGTGGATTGACGGCGTCTACCACCCGGAGCACGCCGGCGCGGTGGAGATCACCCTGCACGACTGGGAGTATAACGCGGCGTCCGCGCTGGCCACCCGCCTGCCGTATCTCGAGCTGCGGCGCTTCGACGGCGGGCAGTTCTTCAACAAGGCCAATCAGCCGGTGGGCGAGCGCATCACGCTGCCGTACCCGCGCAACGGCGTCATCTACGCCGAAGGCAACGTCATCGTGAAGGGCAACCTGCCCGCCTCGCTCGCCTTCCAGGACAGCGACGGCGACGGGCTGTACGAGCCGCTGCTGCACGGCGGCGTCCAGCAGCCCGGCGGTTGGAACCCGGACGGCTCGGGCGTGCAGTATTACGTCACCGCCGCCAATCGCCGCTACGACCTGACCATCGTCTCCGGCGGCACGGTGTACATCGAGGGCAGCCTGCTGGGGCCGGCCACCCGGCGCGCGACGTATGTTGATGGCGCGGGGATGACGACAGTCAAACTCGGTGACCCCTATGACAGCAAGGTGGCGCTGCTGGCGCGCGACAACGTCTGCCTGAACCCGACCAAGCTGTTTGCCAGCGCCAGCCGCGAGACGGAGCCGGTGGGGAGCGAAAACCTCTGGCGGGTGCGCGCGGGCGATCCGCTCGACTTCACCTTCACCACCGCCGGCGCGGTCAACGCGCGCACGCGGCTGCTGCTGCGCCACGCCGGCGCGGCGGTGGTCGGCCAGGACTACGGCGTGATGCGCATGCTGGTGAACGGCGAGCCGTTCCGCTTCGCCCCTGGCGCCACGGTCGAGGACCGTCTCTGCTTCGGCGACATGGCGATTCTCGATTTGCGCACGCCGTGGTGGGCGAATCCCGTGCAGTGGGGCGGGGGCCTGTACGCCGATGACCCGCTGGAACAGCAGGTGTGGGATATCAGCGACAGCGGCCGCTATGCGCCCCCCGGGCTGCCGCTGCAGGGCAACGGCGCGACGAACACCATCCGCTTCGAGTGGCTGGAGGGAAGCGATTACCTGCTCGCCGCCTCGCCCACCATGCCCACGCTGCTCGTCACCGGCGTGGACGTGCAGGTGGATGCGCTCATTTACGCGCAGCGCGGGAGCTGGTTCATCATCCCCGGCGTCTACTACAACGACCCGGACAACCCGATGACCGATCTCGAGTGGCCCTTCCCGAAGCCGGGCGAGCCGCTGGACGTGCGGCTGGTGGTGCACGGCGCCATCGTGGAGAACCGTCCCGCGCCGCCGGAGGCGCAGGAAGAGTGGATTAAACACTGGCGGGGCAGCAACCTGGCGTATTTCACCACGGACAACACCACGCCACACCTGCTTGACCCCGCCGCCGGCACCTGGGACCCGGCGACGTGGCGATGGACGGATCGCCGCGCCGGCATCGAATACTACTACGACGCCACCCTGCAGCGCCCCGTCTGCTATTGGGAAGACGCGCGCGGGCGGTATTTCACCCCACGGCTGCCCAAACTGCCCGTCTGCCCGAGCGTCTTCTCCATCGGGGTGATACAAAATACGTAGAGGTGGGAATTGAAAATTGACAATTGTCAATTGGAAATTTTCAATTTGTTTGAGGCCACACGCTCCCCCTTCCCCCGGAGGGAGGGGGAGCGTGTGGCCTGTAGAGAACGAGGCGCGCCATGATCAGACGATGCTGGTTCTGCTGGATTCTGCTCGGAGCGGTCTTCTGGCCGACGCTTGCCGGGTGGGCGGTGCCGCGCGTGGTGGCCGACCACGCGAAGCCCACGCGCACCTATCACGTCTGCCTGCTGCTGCTGCGCAGCCAGAAGCGCGACGTGCCCTACTGGAACAGCGACCCCTGGTTCCTGCCCGTCATCAACCGCAGCCCCTACAAACCCGCCGGCTGGACGCTGGAGAATCCGCTCGCCTCCGCCACCCTGCAGCCGAACGCCGATCTGCTGAACAGCGCCATCAAGTTCCAGGCCGATCCCAAGGGCGCCGGCCCCACCTCCACGGACTGGTATAAAAACGGCAAGGCGTGGGGGGCGCCGCTCACCAAGGACGATCCCGCCTACTGGGCGGTGCAGATTGACCGGGCCAGCCTCGACGCGCTGGCCGATTTCGACCTGCTGGTGCTCAACGGCCACAGCGAATCCACGCTGACCAATGAGGAGCGCGACGCGCTGCGCTACCTCTTGGAGCGCGGCGCCACCATCTGGATCAACAACTCGCAGCGCGGCGGCAACCAGCTCTACAACTTCTTCCTCGACCCGCCGATCATCTTCCAGCCGGGGCCGTATGACTGGCCGCTGCCGGCCAACACCTCCACCTGGATGAAGCCGATCATCCCGGACCACTGGCTGCTCTCCGCGCACTACCCGATCACCGCGCAGGAGACGAACTACCTGCGCGACAACGTGGGCGACAAAAGCTTCATCCTCAGCGGGGTGGCCGGCTACACGGGCGGCGAGAGCTCGCAGGTGCAGGAGGTGGTGCGCCTCATCCGCAACAACGCCGACGGCACCGTGACGCCGATGGGGCCGAGCATCGCCGCCGGCCGCGTGGGCAACGGGCTGCTCATCCTCACCGGCACCGACATCATGGGCGCGGCGGCGGACTGGTTCGAGTACAAGCATAACCGCGAGAACCTGCGCGACCTGAACGTCTGGCCGTCCAACGAGGCGATGCACATCGTCGGTCAGCCGAATGACCACTACATTTATAAGGCGGCCGCGAAGCTCGTCTTCAACATGCTCGCCCGCCCGGCGAGCTGGCACATGGTGAGCGGCAACGCCATCGCCTCCCGCACCTACGACGCCACCTTTTCCACCACGCTGACGCGAAGCTGGCGGGCGGGCTTCACCGCGCTGGGCGACCCCGTCTCCTCCGGCAACTACGTGGCGCTCATCGGCAACGCCGCCGCCCCGCCGACCCAGGAGGCGGACGAGCTGCGCCTCTATCGCGCGCGCAAGGTGATGGACGACGGCGGGGCGGCCCTCGACTACCCCTACGGCCTCTATGACGATTTCCAGCGCAAGCTCACCCCCACGCTGGTGCCCTTCTGGAAGGCCGGCGCGGCCTACGGGGTCGGCAACGCCGCGCGGCGCGGCGGGTATTTCTACCGCTGCACGGGGGCGCACACCGCCGACGCCGCCAACCAGCCGGGGCTGGGGGCGAACTGGCACCTCTTCTGGGATCTGTACCCGTACGGGCCGTTCCCCAACGACGCGGCCGCCGACAGCGAGATGGACCTGTGCTTCAGCCGGGCGCCGTCGCCGGATGACGGCAACGGCCCGTGGTCGTGGATCGGCGCGCCGGTCTTCGGCAAAATCACCACCGGCCTGCTCAGCCGCACCGTGCTCTACGCGCTGCAGCGCCGCTACAATACCGCGGCCAACCGCTGGGAGTGCCAGGTGCGCGCCTTCGCGGTGGATCCCTTCATCATGGGCGCCGGCCCGACGCAGGTGGGCGAGGACCTGTGGGCGGCGACGCCCAGCCCGGTCGTCGCCACCGGCCTGCCGCGGGCGTCGCTGACGCTGTCGAACAACCGGCTGGTGGTCACCGTGCTGGGGAAGACGAACGCGAACTCCTCCTGGCGCATCTTCGTGCTCGACGCCCGCTCCGGGCAGGCGCGCGCGCAGGTGGGCGGCGCGCCGGAGATCGGCGCCAACTTCCGCCCCACCGGCCCGGCGAGCATGGTCACCGCGCAGGTGGAATTTGAGGCGAGCGATCTGGAAGCGAGCGTCGCCGCCACCGTGAATACCTCCGCCTACAACCCGACGCAGCCCAAGCTGCGCCGGGAAGTGGTGGAGATGCTGGCGGTGGCCGGCGAGTATTACTCGCCCGCCGTGACGGCGGCGCAGGCGGCGCAAACGACGCCGGACGAGTTGGCCGGCGGGCAGGCGGCGCTGTTCCTCATCCCGCCGACGTTCGTCTTCCGCTCGACGAACGTCCAGCGCGGGGCCTATCTCTCGCGGGTGCCCGCCGATCTGGCCATCACCGACGCGCTGAACAAGCGCTATAATATCGGCAATCCGTCCAGCGATTTCCGCCGAAAGTACGTGCTGAGCGTGAAGGTGGAGCCGAACGGGCTGAAACTCACCTTCCGCAACTGGGATGCCTTCTTCCCGCAGGGCGCGGCGGCCCCGCTGCTCACCCTGCCGCTCACCATCAGCTTCACCCCGGAGCGCACGGTGGTCGGCGGCGGCTCGGCGCAGAGCACCGGGCCGGTCGCCATCACCGGCGTGATGCCCGCCATGGGCTACCCCGTGCTGCTGCGCGGCACCCAGCGCTACGAGATTCTCGACGCGGCGAGCGATCCGCTGCGCTCCACGCTGCGTTGGTTCGACGGCGACATCATCTACGATAATTTCGGCAAGCGCGCCGCCGGCGGCACCTTCGGCTTCGCGGTGGACGCGCCGCCGCTGGTCTTCCGCGACGCCCTCGTCGTGGGCACCAACACGCACGGCGTGGTGGACTACCCCGGGCTGAAGAACAGCCGGCAGCCGCTCGTCGAGGGCGGCGTGCCGCTGCGCCAGGGCGGCACGGTGAACGCCGTGCGCCTGCGCATCCCCGCGCTCTCCACCGCCGCCACTCCGGGCAATGTGAGCAACTGGCGCGGCGAGCTGGCCTGGCAGTTCCACGGCGATACCCACGGCCCGCGCAGCTACAACCTGCAGCAGTGGTTCTGGCGCAGCGATTTCCCGTATCCGGCGGCGGCGAGCGGCGACACCGTCTACGCGGCGGGGCTCTACCACGGCTACGGCGATTACGAAGGCGGCGCACTCTATAACACCCTGGGCGCGTCGTCGCTCTCCCGCGGCATGCTCTACGCCATCAACCCGGACGCCCCGCGCTATCTGCAACAGACGATGGCCGCCGGCATGGTGGGGGCGGGCGCGCCGCCCGCCGACTACGATCCCACCCGCACGCTGCTCATTGACCAGACCGGGCTGCAGGACGTCGTGCGGCGCGCCACGCTGCGCGTGGGCGCGCGCATCCTGCTGAAGGAGCCGGCGGGGCGCACCTGGGACATGGGCACGGTGACGCAGATTCGCGAGGAGGGGGCGGGCGCGCGCCGCTACTGGGCGGTGTTTGATCGCCCCTATGATCCGGCGGAGATCACCCCCGCCGGCTGCGTGGCGATCATGGCCACCTCGGTGCCCTACCTGAGCCACGTGCGGGCCTGGAACGCCGACACCGGCGAGGAGCCGCTGCGCCGCTACCCGCGCGACGGCGCGCCCGCCCTGCGCACCAGCGAGGGCATCTCCAGCACGCCGCCCTCCGGCGAATCCGCCTGCCCGGACAATACCTTCGGGCAGATGGAAGTGATGGTCGCCTTCACGCACCTGGGCGTGGTCTGCCACGAGCCGTGGACGGTGGACGACGCCTCGCATACGCTGATCCCCGGCGACACCGGCAATTTCCTGCCCGCCGACTGGCCGGAGCGCAACGTGGCCTACCTGCCGCGCTCGCCGTTCGCGCGGCAGTCGAATACCGTCAACGTGCTGCCCGAGCTGAATTACACCGTGGACGCGCGCACGGGCCGCATCGAGCTGAGCCCGCGGGTGGCCGGGGAGTTCGCCGACCGCTTCGTCGCCGTCCACTACTTCACGCTGGAGATGGTGGAGATGGGTGGGGTGAGGCGCCCGACGCGCGTGCGCCATGCCGAGGTGATGTACGTGCCGTCGCCGGTGCGCTGGCAGTATCTCTTCTCCGACGCCATCCCGGACAGCGGGCCGACGGTGGTGAACGACACCGTCTACATCTCCGCCATCCGCCGCACCATCACCGGCCGGTGGCAGCCCACGCTGTATGCCTTCGCGGCGATTCCGGCGGACCCGCTGCGCGTCCAGCCGCTGTGGATGCAGCCGCTGGGCGCCACGCTGCCCGACACCGCGCCGCTGCCCTATCGCGGCATCACCTCGCCCACGCCCACGCCCGCCGGCGTGCTGGTGGGCAGCGCGCTGGACGGGGTGGGGACGAACGAGCTGGCGCTCTACAGCGACCGCGGGCTGATCATCGCCGACGGTCACCGCCTCATCCGCGCCAATCATGACGGCGAGGTGGTGTGGCAGGCCGCCGCCACGAAAGATTACGACCCGCTGGTGCTCATGCACATTGACCCGCCGGGCAGCGCCGATCAGACGACGGGGGTGACGCAGCAGGAGTTCACCCTCGTCACCCGCGTGCAGCGCCTGCCCACCGGCAACCTGCTGGTCTGCGACGCCGGCGCCAACCGCGTGGTGGAGCTGAACCGCGAGGGCACCGTCGTCTGGCAGCACCCGGACGGCAACCTCACCTACATGGATCCCGACCGCAAGCTGGACGGCTCCCGGTATCGCCCGGATGCCTGGCTCAACGAGCCGCAGCCGCTGGCCAACCGCCCCTTCGCGCTGCGCGCGGTGACGCCGGCGAAGCTGCGCCCGAACGGCCCGCGTGACGCGCGCCGCTACTACGTCGAGAAAACCGTCACCGATCCGAACCTGCTCAAATGGGACCTGCTGCCCGCCGGCCGCCGGCTGGGCCGCGCCACCGTGCGCTGGGAGGTGACGATCATCGCCGATACCGGCAACAACCGCGTGCTGGAGATCATCCGCCCGCTGGTGCGCCTGGATGACGCGGAGACCGAGGAAATCGGCGCGCTCTCCTACGCGCGCGGTTTCCACTACCGCCCGGACCTGTACTACATGAATGGCGCCACCCGCGTCTACCTGCAGCAGTATGAGGAAGTGCTCGCCAACGGCCTGCCCGGGCAGGTGGCGGGCGCCGCGCCGGGTGAGCAGCGCTCGCTGGTCTTCGCCGACGGCGCGGCGCTGAAAACCCCGCTGGTCTTCACCGCCGCCATGCGCTACCCCGGCTCCGATGGGCAATTGCTGCACCTGCGCGCCGATACGGACCCGATGCTGGACGGCGTGCGCACCCGCGAGCTGCTGGTGGCGGTGGGCAATCCCGCGCCCGACCCGGCCAATCCGACGCGCTTCCTGCGCACCGCGTTCATCCATACGCCCGGCGGCACGAGCGCCGCGGTGCTGGGCAACTACGCCAGCCTCCGCGACGCCGCCGCCGCCGGCGCCGCCACGCTGAACCTCAGCTATGTCAGCGACATGAAAGTCGGCGACGCGCTGCTGGTGAAAGACCCGACGAACCCGGACCCGGCGGCCGTCTGTACCGCCGCCGTGACGGGCATCAACAGCGCGGCGAAGACGATCACCATCACCCCGCCGCTGGATAAGCACTTCCCGATGGACAGCCGGGTGGTGGCCACCGGGCGCTGGAACGCGCTGCAGATTCGCGCGGCGAGTCCGCACGACTATGCCCGCCTCACCCAGCTCGACCTGATCACGCTCACCACGCCGGCCGGCGGGCAGGAGACGCGGGCGCTGGCGGTGGATGCCGCCGGCGTGCGCGAGGTGCCGCTGGATCCGACGCGCCAGGACGCGCCGGTCTTCGAGATGGGGCAGGCGCAGTACACGCAGGCGACGCGGCAGAGCGCGCTGTGGGAGCAGATGGTGGAGATCAAGTTCGCCGGCCGCCCCGTCGAGGAGCGCGCGGCGCTGAAAGACACCCTCACCCGCTGGAAGCAGGACAGCCTCTTCACGCCGGTGGCGGTCTTGCGGCAGGACCCGGGGCCGGGGCTGACCGCCACCGATCCGCGCACGGTGCGCTATCTCATCGCGCAGATGAACGCGACGATCAATCCGGACCCCGCGACCTGGATCAACGGCAAGGCCGAACGCCGGATTCACCTTTTCGAAGCGCGCTGGTTCGATATGCAGCACGCCTACCCGCCGCCGGCGGACAACTCCACCGGCTGGCGGATCATTGACAGTGAGTGGAACTACTTCCTGTATCCCGACCCGACGTCGCCGGGCTACCCCAACCTGCCGGGGTGGACCTATCCGCTCGGCCAGCCGCTGAGCCTGGCGCGGGATTAACCGGGGAGCGCCGGCATCAGGAGGCGCCGGCAACGCGATATGTTCAGATATGGATGGCAGAATGAGGAGAACGGGTATGGACCCGACACGCACAATCGAGCGATGGGGGATGGGGAGGGGAGCGGCGCGCCTGCTGCTCGTCCTCGCCCTGCTGCTGGCCGCGCCGGCCCTGGCGGGGCTGTCCACGACGTCGGACTGGCCGATGATGGGCGGCACCGCCGGGCACACCGGCGAAGCGAAGGGCGCGCTGCCGCCGGCGGGCACGACGATGGGCATCGAGTGGTCGCGGCAGCTCGGCGCGCCGGTGACGGCCACCCCCGCCATCTCCGATACCACGAACGAGCTCATTGTCGGCACGGCGGATGGCCGCGTCGTCTGGCTGGACGTCATCACCGGCGCGGTGCATCACAGCGTGCGGGTCGGCACGAACACCCCGTTCCTCAATACGCCGCTGGTAGACAGCGGAAACGACATGGTCTACGCCGGCAACGCCAATGGCCGGCTCTACGCGGTGCGGAGCGGCACGCCGGCGCCCGTCTGGGTGGCGCCGGCGGTGGGCACGGCCCCCTGGGGGCCGCTGGCCGCCGCGCCGATCTTCATCGGCGACGACATCCTCGTCGCCTCCATGGACGGGTGCATGTACAAAGTCACCGCCGCCACCGGCGCCTGGACGCGCATCTACGGCCCCATCGGCGCCGGCATCGAGGCGACGCCGACCCTCGGCGCGGCGAAAGCGGTGGGCGCCGCCAGCGCGCTGGCCGCGGATATGGCGACCATCGGCCTCACCAGCGTGCGGGTGGTGGATGCGAGTCTCTTCGATCCTGGCGACGAGTTGAAGATCGGCCCGAATCCCGCGGCGGCGCTGTCGGT
>Ga0116161_1005165_pt1 | contig 10633 bp, 6 predicted proteins | sample AD_JPNAS3_MetaG_FD_89877 | JGI IMG/M metagenome (GOLD analysis project Ga0116161, IMG submission 89877) | Active sludge microbial communities of municipal wastewater-treating anaerobic digesters from Japan - AD_JPNAS3_MetaG | ecosystem: Engineered > Bioreactor > Anaerobic > Digestate | place... | reverse complement strand
GTCCACGCCTGCCCGGAGCGAAGCGGAGAGGCCTGCCCGTCCCCCGGGAGTCCAGACGCCAGTGGGGCAGGCGTCCACGCCTGCCCGGAACGAAGCGGAGAGGCCTGCCCGTTCCCCGGGAGTCCAGACGCCAGTGGGGCAGGCGTCCACGCCTGCCCGGAGCGAAGCGGAGAGGCCTGCCCGTCCCCCGGGGCGTCTCAGAGTGGGGCAGGGGGTGCTCTCAAGCCGGCTCCCCCCGCCGCAACACCAAGAATACCAAACGAACCCATTTACCCCGGCCCACCCGGCCGCCGGCCGCCCAAGCGCATCACGTCTCGCCTCCCGGAGGCCCGCCATCTCGCTCATCCACTCTGTACGGGTCGCCCGGCCAGGGCGAGGCCCTGGTAGCGCAGGCCGGTGCGTTCCCTGGCCTTGGTCACACCCCGTTCGGCCATCCGCTGGCCAAAGGCCGTGTCTGACATGGCCCCCTCGCCACCATCTCGGCCCACCGGAGATGCAACTCTTGACGCCTTCACAGCGTCATACATATAGAAGGGTGCTACCCCATTGCTGCTCAGTCATTGACGGAAAGGAGACGCACTGTGCTCAGGAAGGCCAAGCTCTACATGATGGCGCTGTTGACTGCTCTGTCGGCCCTGCCCTTGGCCGCCGGCTCCGCCGCCGCTCAGGAGCCGGCCCAGCTCTGGCAGGCGCCGCGCATCAGTATCGTCTGGCCACACGACGGCCGGGGCAACGCGGCGCCTGTCGCCAAGTCGCGCATGGTCAACGTCAGCGTCTGGCCGCAGAACCAGGTCGCCTGCTGCCAGGACCCTGGCTTCGCCCTGCTTGTGGCCAAGGACAACGAGCCGGCCGAGGTGGTCCAGTCCTACGGGCGGGTGCAGGTGATCGAGCGCACGGTGGGCGGAGTCACTTTCCCGTCGGCCGAGTTCAACAACATCCTGGCCGACCTGGCCGCCGAGCCCGGCGCCAGGTATCGCTTCGTGCTCATGGACGGCTCCAACGTCTGGGTACACGCTGCCGACCCGCGCACCGTCTTCCCACAGCAGGTCGTGCCAGCGGGCTACAGCGAGCCGCAGCCGCAAGAGCTCGATGCCCGTATCCAGGTCGTCTGGCCGCACGACGCGCAGGGGCGGCTGCGCCCCGTGGCAGAGGCGCCGCTGGTCAATATCGCGGTCGACCTCTTCGCCCACGGCACGCTCAACTCCGTCCCGCTCGACTATGAGCCGGAGTATCTGCGGCTGCAGGGCGCGCAGGGGAACGATGCGCTGGCGCTGCAGCGTGATCTTTTCCCGGAGAAGACCACGTATACGGCCAACGGCCAGGCCTTCCCGCGCTGGGTCTTCAATAACGTCCCGGTGGAGCCGGGCCGGCAGTATCATTTTGCGCCGTATGTGGTTCGCCCGAGCAACAAGGGATTGCCGTCCTGGACGTTCACGATCTGGACGCACGCCGCCGATGCGCGCACGCTGCTGCCCAACCCCGAGCCGCCGCGGCCCGATGTCAGCAGTTGGCCCACCTACGAAGACACGGAGCAACGCTACCGCCTGCGCTACCCTGCCGGCGCCACCATCGCTACCGACCAGTATGGGCGTACCACATTCACACTCATCGACAACCAGACGACCTTCACAGTACGAGTGGGAAAGCGTGAGGCGCCCGTCGGCACGGATGGACGCGTCATTCGGCCCGCCTCGTTTCTAGCGACCGTTCGCCAGAATCCGGGGCTCTCGGACTGGAGCGAGATCCAGGAGTTCACCATCAACGGGTCCCCGGCGGCGCTCGTCGCCTACAGCTACAGCGACGCCAAACAAGAACCGTGCAGCACCCAGCGCTCTCAACAGGCGCACCTTATCGCGGGCAAGCAGCTCTACATGCTCACTTTCGAGGTCGCCGGCCCTGACCAGTGCGATGCCACGGCCGTCCCCTGGTTCCAGCAGATGTTACAGAGCCTTGAGCCATTCTAGGCAGAGTGCTGCGGCCCCAATTTGTCGACTCTGGAGGCATGAGATGCCGAGACAGCATGGAGCAACATCGAAATGGCAGCGCTGGTGCGGAGCAGCGGTTGCTGGGTTGCTGCTGCTGGCGCTACTGGTCAGCCAGCTCGCCTGCGGCGGCGCACCGCATACGCCTGCACCTCCGGCACAGGTGGCGTTGCCCTGGCCATCGGCAACCGCCACGGTGAGCGCACCTGCCGCTGCGCCGGCGTCCGCCACGCCCGCGGCGCCGCCCTCGACCGCCGGGACGTCCTGCCCAGGCACGACGCCCACCGCGCCTGCGCCCACAGCCGTGGCGCCCTCGCCCACCATCGCGGCCCCCAAGCCGCTCACCCTCTGCCCGGATTTGCCCGGCCGCTTCGAGGTGCTGGGGCTGGCGGGTGGCCTGAGCTGGGCGGTGGCGGTGCAGGGCCGCTACGCCTGCCTGAGCGCCGGCCCGCGGCTCGTGGTGCTCGACCTCGCGCAGCCTGCGCAGCCAAAGCTCGTGGGCCAGGTCGTGACCGGCCTGGCCCCCATCACCCGCCTGGCCGTGGCCGGCGACTATGCCTATGCCCTCGATATGGGCGGCCAGTTGCACGTCGTCGCCCTCGCCGGCCCGGCCGCGCCGCGCGAGGTCGGCCACTACAATACCCTCGGCTACGGCCAGAGCTTGGCCCTGGACGGCTGCACCCTCTACCTGGGCAACGACGACGGCCTCTACATCCTCGACGTCGCCGACCCCGCCCATCCCGCCCTGGCCGGCTTTTTCGACACGCCGGGGCGCCTGGAGCGGCTGGTGGTGCGGGATGGTCTGGCCCTGCTCAGCGGCGGCGACTATGTGAACTATCCCTACCGCGATCTGCGCATCGTCGACGTGGCCGACCCGGCCCATCCCCGCGAGCTGGCGCTGTATGCCCGGCAGCCGAGCGGCAGCTATCCCCTGGTGCCCGTTGCCGTGCGGGGCCGCTATGCCTGGATTGTGGCGCAGGGCAACGAGCTGCGCGGGCTCGACCTAGCCGACCCCGCCCATCCCGTCCAGGTGAGCAGCTACACGCTTGGCCGGCTCGTGGAGGTCGCGCCGGCCGGTGCCGCGCGCCTGCTCGCAGCCGGCGGCGGCACCCTGGCCACCCTCGACCTGAGCGACCCGGCGCAGCCGCGCGAGGTGGCGCGGGCCGCGCTGCCCAGCCCGGGTACCCTCGTGGCGGCGGAGGGGGACCTGGCCTTCACCTTGGAGCGGCCGCCGGCCGGTGCAGCCCCCGCTGGCGACGCTCTTCTGGCCGCGCTGCACGTCGTCGGCCTCGCCAATCCACAGGCCCCCACCGATCTGGGGCGCTTTGAGCTGCGCGTGCCCATGGGCTGGCCGCAGGACGGCCAGGTCTACCGCCTGGCCCCGGCCGGCTCGCGCTTCTACGTGGCGGCCGACATGGCCGGCCTGCAGATCCTGGACCTGGCCGACCCGGCCGCCCCGCAGTTGCTCGGCTCGGGCGGTGCGCCGGGCTTTTTCTACGACGTGGCCCTGCTCCAGGGCGCTGAATGGGCCGGCCGCACCTATGCGCTGGTCGCCGACGGCTCCTGGGGCCCCGCCGCGCGCGCCGGCCTGCGCGTGTTCGACGTCACCGACCCGGCCCGCATCGTCCAGGTCGGCGATTACGACTCGCCGGGGAACGCGCTGGCCCTCGCCGTCGCCGGGCACATCGCCTACCTGGCCGACGGCGAGAAGGGCCTGCGCGTCATCGACGTGGCTGACCCGGCCCACCCCGTCGAGGTCGGCGCCTTTGAGGCGCCCGGCTTTGCCCGCGGCGTGGCCGTCGTCGGGCGCTACGCCTGCGTCGCCGACGACAAGCAAGGCCTGCGCATCGTCGACATCGCCGACCCGGCGCAGCCGCGCCAGGTGGCGCTGTACGCGCCGGATGGGCGGGGCGCCCTGAGCGTCGCCGCGGCCGGCGAGTTGATCTACCTGCCCACGTTCCAGGGCGTGACCATCCTGCGCCTGAACGCTGCCGGGCAGCCGCAGGTTGTGGGGCAGGTCGCGCTGCAGGACGCTTCGCTGGTGGCGGTGGGCGACGGCCTGGCCTGCGTCGCGGACTGGTGGGGCCTCTACGCCTTCGACGTGGCCGATCCCGCCCAGCCCAAGCCGCTCGCCTGCCTCGATGGGCGTAGCACAGGCAGCGTGCAGGCGATGACCATCGCGGATGGCAAGGTGTACGTGGCGACGAGCCTGAGCGGCCTGTTCGTGTTGCGCGTCGGGCGGCTGTCAATGGATTAGGGGAACGGATTACACGGATTAGCCTCGTCGTGGGATAGACTAGGGGAACGGATTGCACGGATTAGCCTCGTCGTGGGATCGATTAGGGGAACGGATTACACGGATTAGCCTCGTCGTGGGATAGACTAGGGGAACGGATTGCACGGATTAGCCTCGTCGTGGGATAGGCAGCCCCGGCACACCCCCGTCAGCAGGCCCACCCGGCAATTGCATCGACGCTTTGCGCAACGCCGGAATGAAGGTCAAATCCCCGTTTCCCACACCCTGCCCGCCGGAGGCCGCCTTTTATGTCTACAGCCTCGTCGTCACCCCCGACGAGCCGCCGCTCTACTACCTGGTGCACAACTGGCACCTCTACCGCAGCGCCGACCGAGGCGATGCCTGGCGCGAGGAGGCCCGTAGCGGGCTGCCCTCGGATGCCTACATCAATTCCGTGACCATCGACTACCAGCACCCCGAGACGATGTACGCCGTGGCCACCCAGGGCATCTACCGGCGGCAGGGCGAGGGGGCGTGGGAACTGGTGAACACCCTCTACGCCAGGACGTTGGCCGTGGACCTGCAGGACTCCAACCTTCTCTGGGCCGGCGTGTTCTGGAGGGCGAGCGACATGGACGCGGTCATCGTCAAGAGCTGGGAGCCGCTGGACCTGGGGGCCTTCCAGCCGGGCGCAGGCGGCGATTGCTGCTACCCATACGGTGCCGCCTACGACCCTAACGCCGGCCTGCTCTACGTGGGCTGCGCTCCCTCGCGCCCCACAGGCAAGGCCATGTTGCTGCGCTCGGCCAATGCGGATGCCGCCGACTCCAGCGCCATCCGCTGGGAGGCGGTCACCTCCGCCTTGCCGGAGGCGGCGCAGGAGGTCGGGTATACGCGCCCCCTGGCCGTGGATGCGCGCGAGCCGCGCTCGCTCTTGGCCCTGGCGTCGTTCTGGGAGGTGATCACCTGCCCGCGCTATTCCCTGCTGGTCAGCCACGACGATGGCGCGACGTGGGAGACGCTGCAGCTCAGCGGGCTGCCCCAGGCGCCAGGACAGTGATGGCCAGCCAGGGGCTGCGTGGGCTGGTGTGGGCAGGCTGAGGCCGCGGAGGGGATGACCGGGCCTGCCCGACGTGCGGGGCGCACGGAGCATCGTCGTGCGCACCCTCTCCACCGGCGAGGCGCGCAACCTGACCCCCGCGCCGGGCTACCAGTACCTCTGCCTGCGCTGGTCGCCCGATAGCCGGGCGCTGGTCTTTGCCAAATAGTGAGACGATTGACCTGGCGATGGCTGCTGGTCGCCGCGCTCGCGCTGGCGCTCACCCTGCTGGCCGTCGCTCAGATGCACCTTGCCCAGGTCGCGCACTTTGCCGTTCTTCAGTGCCGTCTCGCTAAGGTCTGCGGCGATGGCAGGCCGGCTCCGCGGCACCGGCGTGACGGCCGGTACGGTGGGGGCTGCAGGCGATGCCGGGCCGGCGCTGCTTGCAGCCCTCGACGGCATGCTACAGGCTGCAGGCAGGGCCATGGCTGCCGCCAGCAAAGCGAGCAGGGCTGCGCGAAAGATAGTGGATCGGCCCCGTGTTTCCATGTCCTGCCCAATCCGCCATCGGCCTACTCGATGGGCTGATGCCCAACCTGGCGCGTGGGTAGCCACCGGCGATCCACGATGGCTTTGCCGGCGGTCGCAGCCAGGATCGCGGCCGCGATGATGCCCAGATGGCGCAGCGGGAACAGCAGGGCCATAAAGGCCAGGATGATGAGCGGTTGCGGCAGCACCACGATCAGCAGCCCGGCCATGATCCCCAGCGCACCCACCGGTGCGGAGATGAACGACAGCGCCTGACTCATTCCCAGCCCCAGGGCGGCGCTGGCAAACATGAGCGGAAAAAACGGGCCGCCTTTCCAGCCACTGGCGAGCAGCAGCGCAATCATCGCAAGGCGGACCAGCGCGATCAGGCTCAACTGCCCTACGCCCAGTTGACTTGCCTGCAGATAGGCGGCTTGCATATCATACTGGCCGGAAAAGAGCATCATGGGCAGCCAGGACGCCGCCGCACCCAAGATCCCCCCCGCCAGCGTGGCTCGCAGGACGGGGCGCGAGCACAGCGGCGCGGTGAGCCTTCGGCCGGCGCCCAGTAGCATCCGGTAAAGACAGCCAAACAGCGCGCCGATGATGCCCAGGGGAATAGCCCACAGCACGTCAGACCAGACGAAGGGCTCATTCATGTTCAAAACGCCCCCACTGTACAGGCCCTTCATGCCCAAAAAGAAGATCACGAAGCCAACCGCCAGGGCCAGTGTGTTCGGCCACTGTCGCGCAAGGCGGTGCAGGCGGCTCCCTTCCGAAGAGGGGCATGGAACCCCAAGCCGGCCTCGCAGCGCGCGCAGACGATCGGCCGCCCAGGTGGAAAGCCCGCCGAGCAAGCTCACGATGGCGGCTTCTGGCCCCAGGCTGGCGCCAAAGACCAACGAAATGGCCGCCGAGAGCAGGCCGTGGGGCAAATGAGCGTACGCCAGCCGCCCGGTCTCACGCAGTTCTTCAACGGCGCCATGGAGGCTCTTGGGATGGTCGCCCAGATAACGCTGGCACAGCCCGACGAGAATCCCGCCCAGGGTGCAGATGAGCAAAGGTGCATAAGGAAAATCGGCCCAGCCCGCTTTCCACAGAACATGCTGCCCAAGATCTACGAGCTTTAGGAAACCGGCAGACAGAATCCCGATCACTAACCCGAGTCCCACCGCTCCCGCGGCCAGGACAAAGACAGACACTCGCCTTTTCATTATCTCGTGCTCTCACCCAACAGAAAACGCATTTGCGAGATTACCCCCGATTGTATCCAGTCATTGTACACGAACGTGCCGGCCGATACAAATGGGGCTGGTGCGAGGGTATGTCCCAGAATCGCCGGTGTATTTCTGGCCCGAGTCATGCGTATGGTTCCAGCGCCTTTTATCCCGCCACCGGCCGAGGGACGAAGCACCCGGCGATGGGTATCCGCGGCGAGGTGGAGGGGGAGCGCGAAGGGGCGCGAAGGGGCGCGAGGCGCACCACCGCCGGACAATCGTAGGGGCGAAGCGGGCGCCGGCGATATCTGGCCGGCCGGCGGTTGTCCATCGGTGCCTGCTTCGCCCTCGGCCGGTGGCGGGGTGGAGGGGGAGCGCGAAAGGCGCGAAGGGGCGCGAAAGGCGCGAAACGCACCACCGCCGGACAATCGTAGGGGCGAAGCGGGTGCCGGCGATACCTCGCCGGCCGGCGGTTGACGATCGGCGCCTGCTTCGCCCTCGGCGATGGATATCCGCGGCGAGGTAGAGGGGCTGGCGCCGGGCGTCAGCCCCTACGACCTGTGTTGCTGATGGCGGGGGTGGAGGGCACAGGAAACGGCCTGTGACGGTAGGCCTGGACATGCCCGCCAGGGGAATCGGCCTGACGAGGCATGGGATTCATACGCAACCCTCAGCCCAGAAATATACCGACAGTTTTGGGATATGTGCGATCCGTTCTCTCGAAACAGGCCTATGGCCTGGGGATGAGAGGCGAGGGACAGGAACCTTGATAACTTGATGCTCGATGTTGGGTGCAATCCCCAACCCCTTGTGAACAGGGAACAGCATCACCCCTACGGTAGAGACTGACCATCAACCCGCAAAGCGGGGTGAAAAGCGGGTCATCCTGGAACCCGACCAGTGAAACACCCGCCAGCAAGTGGTCATGGGCAGCGCAAGCGAATGTGCGGCTGAATCATCGTGAAAACTAACAAGCCTACGCGGATTATCGGCTTGACCAAAATGGTAAAGGATAGGGGCCTGGCAGTTGTATCCCTGGCCAGGGTTCACCCCCGCGAAACCCGATGAATAGCACAGCCCTAAAACCACGTCAAACGGGCATCAGGAACGGAGTAACCCACCGCCTGCTCTCAGTGGAGATCGAGCGCTGAGCAGGTGTCAACCGCAAGCGAGCGGAGGGCAGGATTGCCTAAGAAGCAAAGGCCCAGGGTAACGCCTGGGATAGGCTGACATAGGCACGGTAGGATAGACGGTAGAGGCACAAGTAGGAGTAAATAGATCATGGGCACGGCCTTAACGCCGATGTATGAGTGGAAGACCCTCCCCTGGAACGGATACGAGAGGAAGGTCTTCAAGCTCCAAAAACGCATCTACCAAGCCGCACGTCGAGGCGATACAAGAACAGTCCACAGGCTCCAAAGACTCTTGACCAAGTCCTGGTCAGCCAGATGCCTGGCCGTGCGCAGGGTGACCCAAGAAAACCAAGGCAAACGCACGGCGGGCATAGATGGCGTGAAAGCGCTATCCCCGGCGGAACGCATGGCCCTGACCAACAAGCTTAACCTGCGCCTGAAAGCCCGGCCAACCAGACGGGTCTGGATCCCCAAGCCCGGAACACAAGAGAAAAGGGCGCTTGGGATACCTGTCATGGAGGATAGGGCGCTACAGACGCTAGTCAAGCTGGCCCTGGAACCCGAATGGGAAGCACACCTCGAGCCCAACAGTTATGGTTTCCGACCAGGACGCTCATGTCACGATGCCATTGACGCCATCTATATCAGCATCACGCAACAGCCAAAATACGTGCTCGACGCCGATATTGCGAAATGCTTTGACCGCATCGACCATCAACAACTGCTGGAAAAGCTCCAGACCGCACCAACGATCAGAAGGATGATCAAAGCCTGGCTACAGGCAGGCGTCATGGACGGCAAGGATCTCTTCCCCACGATGACAGGGACGCCCCAAGGGGGGCCACTGTCCCCATTGCTGGCCAACATCGCACTACATGGATTGGAGACAGCCATCAAGGAAGCTTTTCCCAGGAAGATCTACCGGGATGGGCATGGCAAATCGTGGCAACCCACTGTAATCCGCTACGCCGATGACTTTATCATACTTCATCGTGACTTGGCAGTCATCGAGAAAAGCAAGCAAATCGCAGCGGCATGGCTGGCCGACATGGGCCTGGAGCTAAAGCCAAGCAAGACCCACATCACACACACCCTGAAGGCCCACAATGGGACAACAGGGTTCGACTTCCTGGGCTTCAATGTCCGACAGTACCCCGTCGGCAAAACACACTCTGGAAGAAACAAAGAGGGAGCCTTGCTCGGCTTCAAGACCCTCATCAAACCCAGCAAAGAGGCGATCCGTCGTCACAACGAAGCACTCCGGGAGATCATCAAGCACCACCGTGCCGCACCACAAGCAGCCTTGATCACCCGGCTCAACCCAGTGATCAGGGGCTGGACGCAGTACTACTCCACCGTCGTAGCCAAGAAGGTCTTCGCTAGCTTGGGGCATCAACTATATCTCAAGCTGCGCCGCTGGGCCAGACATCGCCACCCTAACTGGAACGCAAGAAAGATCGCCGGGAAATACTGGCGTCTGGAAAAAGGCACATGGGAGTTTGCACCCAAAGAAGGGACGTCACTCTATCAACATGCGCACACCCCCATCACCCGGCATATCAAGGTGCAGGGTAGCCGCAGCCCGTACGATGGCGATTGGGTCTACTGGGCAAGCCGACTGGGCAGACGGCCCGAGCTGCCGCGGAGAGTGGCAAAACTACTCCAACGGCAGAAAGGTCGCTGCACCCGGTGTGGACTGTACTTCAACACAGACGACAAGCCAGAGGTCGATCACATCATCCCCCGAGCCGAAGGAGGGGAGGATCGATATGACAACTGGCAACTGCTACACCGACATTGCCACGACGCGAAAACGGCCGCAGAAGCACAAGCGGCGGCCTAATGGTGCCCATGACAAGGGCTGACCTACCGAGGAGCCGAGTGCGGGGAAACTCGCACGCTCGGTTTTGCAGACGAGTCAATCGGGTGACTGATTGGCTTAGTTTAACACCCTGGTGCGAGGGGTATGTCGGCTGCCGACGCCACCGCCCGCCAACTCGACACCGCCGCCACCGACCATGGCCGTACGCCCATCAGCGACGTCCTGCGGAGAGGGCGTCGCGAGCCCGGTGACCAGCCTGATCGTCACGCCCGACGAGCCGCCCCTCTGCTATCTCGTGATCGGTGGGCGCCTCTATCGCAGTACTGACCGAGGCGATGCCTGGCGCGAGGAGGCCCGTAGCGGGCTGCCCTCGGATGCCCACATCAATTCCGTGACCATCGACTACCAGCACCCCGAGACGATGTACGCCGCGACCACCCAGGGCATCTACCGGCGGCAGGGCGAGGGGGCGTGGGAGCTGGTGAACACCCTCTACGCCAGGACGTTGGCAGTGGACCTGCAGGATCCCAACCTCCTCTGGGCCGGCGTGTTCTGGAGAGCGAGCGGCCTGGACGCGGTCATCGTCAACAGCGAGGACGGCGGCCGCACCTGGGGCAAGGCCGATTACGGCATCGAACTGGGCGGCGTGGTGGAGCAGATCCTGGTCGACCCCAAG
>Ga0116161_1005164_pt1 | contig 10636 bp, 8 predicted proteins | sample AD_JPNAS3_MetaG_FD_89877 | JGI IMG/M metagenome (GOLD analysis project Ga0116161, IMG submission 89877) | Active sludge microbial communities of municipal wastewater-treating anaerobic digesters from Japan - AD_JPNAS3_MetaG | ecosystem: Engineered > Bioreactor > Anaerobic > Digestate | place... | reverse complement strand
CAGCCAGAAAGCCTTCATGGACTCCTTCGCCTACTGGGTGGAGAAGACCATGAAGTCGGGCAAGCGGCGCAAGGTGCAGGAGGCGGAGCGCATCAAGAACGCGCCCCTCTTCTGGCGCATCACGGCGACGCTGATGATCCGCCGCACCAACGAGGACGCCGACGTGGCCGAGGCCATCAAGCTGCCGGCCTTCGCCGAGCGGCAGATCGCCGTCGACCCCAACCCGGCGCAGACGCACGTCATCCGCTGGGTGGAAAGCCGCTTCCTGGCCGCCTACCGCCAGGAGCTCGAGCGCGAGCGGCGCGGCGGCGTCTTCAACCTGGGCAGCTTCTCCGCCCTGATGTGGGCCGCCCGCCGCGCGGCCACCGTGCCGTCATGTTTCCCGGCGGACTATCCCGAGGAGAAGTGGCCGGACCTGCGCACCTGGCCCAAGCTGGAGGCGGCGGAACGGATCGCCGCCACCTGCCAGGCCGAGGGGCGCAAGCTGGTCGTCTTCACCGGGCTGAACCCGGCGGCCGAGGAGTTGGTGCGGAGGCTGGCGCCGTACGACGTAGCGCCGATCCCGCTGACACACACCACCCCGCCGGCCAAGCGCACGCGCATCCTGCGCGCTTTCCGGCTGGAGGATAGCCCGCGCATCGTGGTGATGGGCCTGCTCTGCGGCAACGTCGGGCTGACCCTGACCAGCCCGCGTTACCCGATCGACGTCCTGGTGGCGGACCTTGACTGGTCGCCCTCGCAGATCGCGCAGGCGGTGAAGCGGGTATACCGGCCCAGCCAGCACTTCCCGGTCCTGGCCTACACCGTGCTGACCAACCGCTCCATGGACATGGACATGCTGGACCTGGTCTACCGCAAGTCCAAAGGCATCGCCCAGGCGCTGGACCGGGCCAACCCGGACGACATCGAGCGCCCCAATCCGCTGTCGCAGCGGGAGATGCTCGACGAGCTGGCCAGGCGCATCGAGAGCCGTGAGGCCGGAGAGATCCTGGCCCGGGCCGAGGCGCTCGTGGCGCAGGGCAAGGCCGAGGAGGTCTTGGTCGCCCTGCAGGACACCTTCGTCTTCAAGTTCCTGCCGGCCGACCTCTGGGAGCAGCTCCTGGCCGTGGCCCAGCGTGCGATGCAGTCGCTGAGCCCGCTCCAGGCGCGCCGCTACCAGGCCGACCTGGAGGCGCTGGCCGAGTTGGCCCGCCAGGCCCAGGTCCAGCCGGACCTGGAGCAGGTCGAGCTACCCAAGGCGGCGTAACCGAACGTGTATCGTCCCCGGCGGGGGAGACCCTACCCCCGCGCGGGGGCGTAGTGTGTCTCTCCCGCTCAGCAATGCGAGAGGAGACACACCGTGAGCATGCGCTACGATGCCCAGTCGCACAACCTGGTCCTGACGGCAGCGGATGGGGAGGGCGCCGTGCTCCCCGTCCTGCTCATCAACCAATGCACCTGCGGGGCCATCCTGCGGGTATACGTCGAGCTGCCGAACCCTTCGGGGTTCAGCCTGGAGAAGTACCTGGACTGGCGCGAGGCCGCCCGCTACGAGGCGCGCAAGCAAGGGAAGTACCTGATCCTCTTCCCGCGCGCCTACCAGGACGAGCGCGCCCGCTGTTGTCGCCGGGAGAAGTACCTGGCCTTCGCCCTGGAGCCGGCGATCCAACGCTGGCTGCAGAGGCGGGAGATGGCCGCCGAGCCCGGGGTCGTCAGCCGGGTCAGGGATGTGCTGAGGTCCCGCGAGGTGCCCGGCCTGGCCCTCCTGCATGAGGGCATCAGCGGCGAGCTGATGGGCCTCACCTGGCACGAGAAGGCCGTCTACGGCGGTGACCGCTACTGGTCGGGCTGGCTGTGCGCGGCCTGCTACGAGGCCGTGTACGGCAGCGACCCCGCCTGCCGGGCCTGTGGTTCCAAGGATCTGATCGCCGTACAGCCGGAGACGTGGGAGCAGTTCGACGCCCGGCGCAAGCAGGGGTGGGCCGAGCTGGCGAGCATCCTGGGCCTGCCCGAGTTGGCCAATCAGGCGCGATAGGGGGCGGCGATGGAGAAACCGAGAGTGCGCATCGCCGGCACCCACTACCTGGTGGAACTGGACGGGCAGGACCACTACGTCAGCTTCCGTCGCTGCTCCTGTGGCCGGGCCTGCCAGGCCGTGCGTCTGGTGGCCGAGTACCTGGCCAACGGTGGCCGGCCGGCGCCAGCGGGCATCCCGCTGCCGACGCTGACCGTGCCGAAGCAGTGCCCGCTCTGCGGAGCCGAGGTCAAGGCCGATCACTGGCTCGACGGCCGCAAGGGGTGTGGCTGGCGGTGCACGCAGGACCCCAGCCACTACTGGTACGTGCGGCTGGAGCCGATGCGGCGCTGGCTGCAGGCGAATCGCTGGAGCCGAAAGGCCGTAGAGCAGAAAGCAGCGTGATGCAGGGAGAGGGTGTTGGCCGACCGGCTGGCACCCTCTTTTCGTGTCTCCGAGCCCCATTCCCATGTTATGGCATCGCTTGTGGCCCGACAAGAGGCACCCTGTCTATCCGCCCATCACTCCAACTACATAACGCTTCGTGGGCGCCCGGCCCGCTGGCCCAGGACGTAGGGGGACTACCCAAGATTCCAGGAGTCAGGGGCCTTGACAGACTCTGTTTTTCATGCTACTATAGCCACAGTAGCTATAACCGCCATGGATATTATCTGGGCACAGAGGGACTATGAACCACGCAAGAGCCGAGTTCGGAGACATGTTGCCGCTCACGCCGGCGGTGTTCCAAATCCTGCTGGTGCTGGCCGGCGGCGAGCGACACGGCTACGCCATCATGAAGGAAGTGGAGGCCAACACCGGCGGCCAGATGCAACTGGGGCCGGGCACCCTCTACCGCTCAATCAAGCGCATGCTGGCCGACGGGCTGATCGAGGAGTCGGACGAGCGACCGGACCCCGCGCTCGACGACGAGCGGCGCCGCTACTACCGGCTCACTGCACTGGGGCGACGCGTCGGGACGGCTGAAGCGGAGCGCCTGGCCGGGCTCGTGCGGCTCGCGCAGGCGAAACGTCTGTTGCATGGGCCTGCGCCTATCCCATCCACAGGAGGTGTCTGATGCCCAGCTCTGAATTGCCGAGGATTGTCACCATCTCCACCCACATCTACAACTGTGTTCTGTGGATCTGCCCGCGCCGCTACCGCCGCGAGTATGGAGCGCTGATGGCGCAGGCGTTTCGGGATCTGTGCAGCAACGCCTATGGTCAGAACGGCGCCCGAGGGCTTGGCAGACTGTGGATACGGGCGTTGCTCGATGTGGGCGCGACTGCCGCTGGCGAGCATATGGCCTCCCTGAAGGCAGGGCGGGCACTGCAGATGGCCGGAGCCGCCCTGCTTGCCGTGCTGGTGGGAGGGACGGCGCTGCTGGTCAGCCGTCCGCCTGAGACGAACCCGTTCCCAGCCACGCCACAGGTCGAGGCTCGCGGCCAGCAAACCCCCTCACTCGCGCCATATGATGCCAGTTCCACTCATACGCTCACAACTGGGGAGCGAGTCCAGATCATTGGGAATCGCTGGATTGAAGTAGAGCAAAAGGGAGCCGCCAGGTTCGAGGTGCAGACGGATGGACGCTTCGTCTCGTTGAGGCTTGGTGGATGAGGCATGGCGCATAGGCCACTGCTATGAGGGAGAACGATGAGCTTACGAACCTCCATTATCCAGATTGAGAACCTGACCCGCGTGTACGGCAACGGGGCAGCGGTGCGCGCCCTCGACGGAGTGAGCCTGACCATCGGGCGCGGCGAGTTTGTGGCCATCACTGGCCCGTCAGGCTCGGGCAAGTCGACGCTGCTCAACCTGATCGGCACGCTGGACACGCCGACGAACGGGCGCATCACGGTGGATAGCGTCGATACGCGCACCCTGTGCGGCGACCGGTTGGCCGATTTCCGGCGGCAGCGCATTGGCTTTGTCTTCCAGCTCTTCAACCTGATCCCGGTGCTGACGGCGCTGGAGAACGTGATGTTGCCGCTGATCCCCTATCAGCGGGGGCTGGGGTTCAAGCTGCAGGAGAAGGCCGAGGCACTGCTCGAGACCGTGGGGCTGGCGGGGCGTGCGCAGCACCTGCCGGGTCAGTTGAGCGGTGGCGAGCAGCAGCGGGTGGCCATCGCGCGGGCGCTCGTCAACAACCCGGGGCTGATCCTGGCCGACGAGCCCACAGGGAACCTAGACAGCCGGGCCGGGGCGGAGATCGTCGACCTGCTGCGCCGCCTGAACCGCGAGCAAGGGGTAAGCGTGGTGCTGGTGACGCATAGTGAAGCCTTGGCGGGGGTTGCGGACCGCGTGCTGCGCTTGCGGGACGGCAGGCTGCTCGCCTAGCGCAATCACCACGAGCTGGCAAGGTCGAGGCCGTCAGAAGAGATCAAGGAGGACTCGATGGCACAGGTGAGAGATCTGAATGCAGACGGCCACGCGCTGGCGTACGGAGCAGGCTTCCGAGTGGAGACGCTGTTGCTGCTGCTGATGGGCATTACCATTTTGCTGATGCTGGCCATCGTGGGCCTGTTCGTCAGGATGAACCAGCTACAGACCCAAGTGCTGGCAGCGCTTCAGTCCGTCCAGGGAGCCAACAGCCCTGATGCCTGGCAGCGGGAAGCGCTCCAGCCTGGAGAGATGGCCCCTGCTTTCAGCCTGCCGGATATGACGGGCGCGGCAGTGTCGCTGCAGGAGTTTGCTGGCCGCAGAGTACTACTGGCTTTCACCTCTCCCAGCTGTCCGGGTTGCGTTCAAGCTCTCCCGGCGCTCAGAGCGTTCAGCGAGAAACACCAGGACGTCCAGGTCCTGGTGGTGATGCAAGGGACAGAAGAAGACACCCGGAAGCTCATTGAAGAGCAACAACTGGACCTGACCGTCGTAAGGGGCGATGCGAAGACAGCGGCGTCCTTCAAGGTGCGCGGCGTGCCCTTCTTCTATTTCGTTGGTGAGACTGGTCATATCATTGGGAGTGGATTTGCGAACACTGTGGAGCAGTTGGAGGGGATAGTATCGGCCGGGAAGCAGTAGGCGGAGCAGAAAGGGTTCAGCAGGCGCAGCAACGAGGTTGCGAGCTTCCTGTATCGGCTCACAGCACGCCAGGCGGTCGAAGGCGAGTTGGTTCAGGGAAAGGCGAAGAGGCACTGAATCCCCGCTGAAAACAGAACAGGAGGTACGACAATGCTCAGGAGGCGCCGATCTCAGAAAGCAGTCGCGGCGATACTGGCGGTGATGTTTGCCGCATCGCTGCTACTGACGGGGTTCGTCTTTGCGGCGCCGGTGAGTGCGGACGAGGGGGAGGTGCAGCCGCTTACGTACTGCTGGGACTATGTTGCCTACTCGCCTTGCGACTGCATTACCCATCAGTATTGGGAGTATTGGTGCCACAAGTGCTGCAACGAGCCAGACTACTGCCCGGATGGCTGCTGTGACATCTACTGCTGGTGGGTGGAGCGGCCAGACCTGGAACCATGCTACTGCCCCTAACAGCGGTAGGTGACGCAAACCGTTTGCTGCGCTTGTGAGACCGCCTGCTGTGTAGTGACCAAGACCACCGAACAGCGGCGTGCATGTTCGGCGGAGACAAGGGGGCGTGGCCTCTTCCGCCCCCTCCATGCTGTGAGCCACATCGGGAGGCAAGACTCGTGTTGCGCATCATCATCCGCTCTCTCTGGACACACAAGCTCTACGCCCTGCTGACCCTCCTGGCGCTCATCACCATCGGCTCGGGCTGGATCATTCTCGCGGCGACGCTGCAGACGGCGCAGTATGTGGTGGACGAGAATCTGGACCTCTACTGGCGCACCGCCTACGACCTGCTGGTGCGGCCTCAAGACAGCGTATCGGAGATCGAGGCGCAGCACCGCTTGGTGGAGCCGAACCAACTCGGCAACAGCTACGAGGGGGGCATCACGCGCGAGCAATACGAGCTGATCAAGGGCATCGCCGGCGTGGAGGTGGCCGCCCCCGTGGCGCCAGTAGGGTTCGTCTATGGTGGATGGCCCTCGTTCTTTGTCCAGCTGCCGGGAGCCGCGCAGGGGTGGACCCTCGCAAGTGGCGAGCCGCTGCCGGAAGAGGTGTATGGGGTCTATCTGCTGCGGGAACGTTCCGTAGTCGATAACGGGCTGCAACGCTTCACCGTCTGGAGCCTCGACCATTACATCGCCAACGTGCGCGGACTGGACCCTCGTGGGGAGGCCTACCGCCGGCTCAGCGCAGCCAGGGACATCTTTTACACGGAGTCGTTCCAGTTGCCCCTGGCCCTCAAGCTGGACCTCAGCATCCCACTGGTGGGGATCGACCCCGACCAGGAAGCGCGCTTGCTGGGCCTCGACGGCGCCGTCACCAGCGGGCGCTACCTGCGCCCCGACGACCGGCCCGAGGAGAGGACACTCAGGATCACATTTCCCACCACTGGAAGCAACAAGGAGCTCGTGATCCCCGTGCTGGTCAACGGTGCCCCCTACCTCAACGCCTGGGGCGAGGTGGAGCTCTACCGCTACACCCTGCCCGAGGGCGTGGACCCGCTGGCGCTGGCCCCGGAGCAGCTGCTGGAGGCGGTGCACCAGCTGACCCCGACGTTGGTGCTGAGCGATACGCTCTCGCCGCAGAGCGCACTGCAGGCCTTCCTCGGCGGCGGCAGCCCCGAGACCATGGGCCCCTTCCGCCACGATTCCGTCGCTGGCCATCTCGTCAGCCTTCCCCTTTCGCTGCCGTCGCCCGTCGCCTACCGCACGCTGGCCAGGCCGGAGCTGGCGCCGCTGGTGCTGGAGGCCGTGCCCCAGGGCGCCACCGACTATGGCGAAGTCACCTTCCGGCAGAACAGGCAGGTCCAGCCGGAGGCCCTGAAAGGCCAGGCGGTGCGTTGGGAGCAGGTGGGCATCTACGACCCGGCGGAACTGGGGATCGAGCCGGACGGCCTGGTCGACGTGCCACTCGAGCTGTACTATCCGCCGCTGGCGCTGCTCAAGTACGGCCCGGATGGCAGCCCGCAAGAGCCCCAGCTCATGCGGCCCACCCTGCGTGGCGGCGGCTCCTACCTGCTGCCGCCGCCCTACGGCCTGGTCACCCTCGACACAGCGGAGTGGCTCACCGGCCGCGAGGACTGCATCGCAGGCATCCGCGTGCGCGTGGCGCGAGTGGGAGAGCGCAACGCCATCAGCCAGGCGCGCGTCGAGGCCGTGGCCGATGAGATCGAGCGGCGCACCGGCCTGCACGTGGACATCACCCTGGGCTCTGCGCTCAACCGCACGCTGGTGTCCATTCCCGGCTGGGAGGACAGCCCGCCAACCGGCTACGTGGAGGAGGGCTGGGTGGTCAAGGGGGCCAACCTGGCCATTGGCCAGGAGACCCACTGGGCCAACCTGACTGTCTTTGTCGCGGCGCTGGTCACCTGCCTCAGCGCAGTCGCCATCCTGATGGCCAGCTCGGTGCTCTCGCGCAGCGCGCAGTGGGCGCTGCTGCACGCGCTCGGCTGGCGGCCGCGTGCGGTGCGCGGACTGGTGCTGCGCGAAGCCGCCCTGCTGGGCGCCGTGGGCGGCCTGTTGGGTTTGGGCGTGGGCTGGCTGGGCGGCCGTTTGGCGCAGATCCAGCTCGCGCAGGCGCAGCTCCTGGCGGCACCTGCCGCCACCTGTCTGCTCTGCGTGGGCGCGGCGCTCTACGCCGTGCGGCTGCAGCGCCAGAACGCGACCCGCCCCGACCGGGCGCTGCGCCAGGGCGCGGCCTCGCCGGGGCGGCGCTGGCCGCGGGTGGTGTCGCTCTGGTCGTTCAGCCTGCGCGGCGCGATCGGCCGCTGGGGGCTGGCGGGCCTGGCCTGGCTGGCACTGGCGGCGGCGGTGGCGCTCTGCCTGCTCCTTCTTGGGGTAGGCGATCGCCTGGATGCCACCTGGGGGGCCACCCGCCTTGGCGAACACATCGGAGGTATGGCGCGCGGCTACTATGGCCTGCTGCTCGTCGTGTGCCTGGCGGTGGCTGCTGCGGCCATCACCGACCTGATGGCCAGCGAGGCGCGGCGGCGGCGTGGGGAGATCGGTGCCTGCCTGGCGGTCGGCTGGCGGCCGGGGCACGTGGTGGGCGTATTCGTGCGCCAGGCCACGCTGCTCGGGCTGGCTGCGGGCCTCACCGGCAGCGTCGTGGCCCTGGCGCTGCTCGTGGCCCTGACTGGCGCGCTCCCGGCGGGGTGGCCCGCCTTCGCCGCCATGGGCGTGGCGCTGGCCCTGGCCTTGAGCGCGACGAGCGCCTTCTGGCCGGCTCGGCGCAGTACTCAGGTGCCGCCGGCAGAGACGATGCGCGGGGAGTAGGTACGGCAAGACCCTCGTGACCACGACCGGAACGGGCAACCTGCTCATCTGGGACCGGGATGGAGTGCGCTATCAGCTAACGGCATCTTCTAGCCTGAGCCTGGAAGAGGTGCTGAAGGTCGCCGAGTCGCTGCGCGGCGACGGCACAGGCGTTACCCCGGTGTCACTCAACCCCGAGCTTCAGGACCTCAGCACGCCGCGCCCCGTGTTGAGCCAGGTGCCGGGGCAGCGACTGCGGGGGAAAGCTCCTGATCACCTTCGAGGGAGATCGCTACGCGGGCTGGCGCGCCTACGCCTTTGATGAGGTTGGACCGGCGCTGGCCCAGGCGGATCTCTTCGAGCCGGCCATCGCGGCCCTGCGCGATGCGGCCATCCCGACGGGGCAGATCAGCGACAGGGGGGACACGCTGGGCCAGCGCTACGTCGTAGTCGAAGTATGGGAGCGGCAGGTGAACGTTGGCGCCAGCGGGCGCGATGCGGCGCTGCGCGAGATGGCGGCGCAGGGCTGGGCACAATACTTTGGGGATGCCCTGCAGCAGCGTGAGCCCTGATCCTTCAGAGGCACTGGAACCTCCGGCCGCCTCAGGTCTTCCCCCTACAATCAAGGGCCAGAGCAGACTTTCCTCTGGCCCTTGGCCTGTCGCGATGTGGTATGGTAGCGAACAAGAACTCCGCGACCTGTAGGAATCCACAGGCCCAAGCTACGGGCATCCACAGGTTACAGGCGCCACCCCGTGTGGTACAATGAGACTGTGAGCAGGACCGTGCCTGGTCGGGAAGGAGGCCGCTTCATGGATGGGGCTGTGCGCAGGGTGGAAGGGCTGACCTGGTGGGGTGCAGTGGCGAGCGTCGTGATTTATCCGCTCTTGCACCTCCTGCTCGTGGCGGCGCTCGTCACCTTTGGCCAGCGGGCGGGCGGCTATCCGCCGCAGGCGCTGGCCATCGCCGTCTATGGCGTGCTCACCGTGGTTGGATCTGGGCTGGCAATCCGCTTGGCCCTGCGCAGCCAGACGCCGGAGGGCCGCCTCCTGCCGCTCCTCGCTCTGGCCATCTTCCTGGTTGTCGCATTGGCCGGCGCCTTTTTCGCCACGCCGTTCCTGAACGGCCTGGGCCTGCGCACCGAGTATGCGCCCTACCTCGACGATGACGGCGCTTTCGCCCTACTGAATATCGGCCTCGCCATGGTGGTCGTGATCCTGGCTCTCGTCGCTCGCTGGCGGCGGCTGCTCGTGGCGGCGCTGGCGGCCCAAGGCCTGGCGCTGCTCGCCAATCCCGGCCTCATCGCGGTTGCCGTGCGCTATGGGCTGCCGCAGGATGCCCATGGGCTCCTGGCGCTGCCGCTGCTCTACCTGGGCGCGGCCCTCGCCCTCGGCTGGCGCCCACGCGCCGTGCACCTGGCGTGGTGTGCCGGGCTGCTCACCGCAGGCGCGCTGCTGAGCGCCGGTCTGCTGTTCGGCTTCTCGCCGAACCTGTGGGCGGCCTTGCGGTCTGGGCAGGCTTACATCGGCGCGTCGGTGCCGCGACAGATTGTGGTGACCGCTGCGTTCTGGCCTTTCGTCCTCGGTTTGCCCTATTGGGCCTGGCGGCTGCGCAGGTGGACGGCTGGCGCGCTGGCAGGCTTTGGCGAGCGCTGGGTGGTGGCCGGCGTGGGGCTGGCACTCGTGGCCGGCATGGCACTGCTATCGTGGCCGTACCTCGGGCCGGCTCACGGCCTGGGCGATAACTGGCTGCCGGAAGCTGGGCAGACGCTGGGTTGGATCAACAAGACGGTGCCCACAGGTGTCTATGGCCCGGCGGGCGAAGCGTTGGCCGCACTCAAGACCTTCTTCCCCTGGCTCGTGGGCGCCACGGCGCTGGCCTTGCTGGCCTTGGCCGCCGGCAAGGCAGCGCGCTTGGACCTGCGCGGCACGCTGCGGGCCATCGGCTTGCCCGGCGGGCTCGTGCTCCTCGGCCTGGCCATGCTCTGGCAGGGTCCGCTGCTGCCCTTCCCATTCCTCTACGTGCAGCCGCCGCTCATCCACGGTCTGGCCTGCGCCCTGCCGCAGGCCATCGGGCAGGACGGGCTCACCATGTGGGCATCCATGGCCTATGGCCTGCTGGGCCTGAGCCTGGTCGGCCTGTCGGCGCCGCTGCGCGACGATGAAAGCAAGCGCCGGGGCTGGCTGACCTTCGTCGCAACCCTGCTGGCCATCGCCGCGGCGCTGATCCTGACCGCTGGGCTCTGGGCCGGCACGGTGCAGAGCCTGCGGGCGCAGCGCCTGTTCACCCTGCCGGAGTACCGCCAGGCGGCGCAGTGGCGCCTGGCCCTCAGCCTGCCGGTCAACGCGGCCCTGGCCCTATTGGGCTGGGCCGTCGT
>Ga0116161_1005151_pt1 | contig 10646 bp, 8 predicted proteins | sample AD_JPNAS3_MetaG_FD_89877 | JGI IMG/M metagenome (GOLD analysis project Ga0116161, IMG submission 89877) | Active sludge microbial communities of municipal wastewater-treating anaerobic digesters from Japan - AD_JPNAS3_MetaG | ecosystem: Engineered > Bioreactor > Anaerobic > Digestate | place... | reverse complement strand
CAATGATTTTGCTGGCTTTGGAAGGTGAGGAGAACATACTTCCCCTACAGACGGAGTAATTCACAAACTATGTCGCATTATACTCCGAATACGAAAAAGAGGTGCCGTTAACTATTTATTAATAGTTTTGCTACACCTCTTCGCTTTCTTTGGTTATTATTTGCTGATTTTGTTCTTTATTTCGTCTTGGATTTGAGCTAGGAAGTCCTCAAACTTCATTACCCCCCTGTCGCCTTCCTTTCTGTCTCTAACCGCTACAGCCTCAATTTCCACTTCCTTATCTCCAACTACCAGCATATATGGTACTTTTTGCATTTGTGCCTCTCTGATTTTGTACCCTATCTTTTCACTTCTCAGATCGGCTTCAGCGCGAATATCCAATTCTTCAAGCCGTTCTTTCAGCTTTTCGGCATAATCCCTCTGTCTTTCGGATACAGGCAGTATTACTGCCTGCACAGGAGCCAGCCATACAGGAAATGCGCCTGCATACTCTTCGATTAGTATCCCTATAAACCTCTCCATGCTTCCATATATTGTCCTGTGGATCATAACCGGTCTATGTTTTTCACTGTCTGTCCCTATATAAGTCAGATTAAATTTTTCGGGCATCTGAAAATCCAACTGTATGGTGCCGCACTGCCATGTACGTCCAATGCAATCCTCCAAATGAAAATCAATTTTCGGTCCATAGAAAGCTCCGTCACCTTCATTAACCTTATAAGCCAAACCTGCCGCATCCAATGCATCTCTTAATGATTCGGTTGCGTTCTCCCAATCTTCGTCGCTGCCCATTGAATTCTCCGGTCTTGTCGAAAGCTCAACTCTGTATTTGAAGCCAAATAGTTTGTAAATATAGTCTGTCAGCCTTATTACCCCAAGAACCTCCTCTTTTATCTGCTCAGGAGTCATAAAAATATGAGCATCGTCCTGGGTAAAATTCCTTACCCGCATAAGACCGTGAAGGGCGCCCGAAAGCTCATGCCTATGCACAAGCCCCAATTCACCCATCCTAAGGGGCAAATCCTTGTAGCTATACATTGAATTCTTATATATCAGTATTCCGCCAGGACAGTTCATCGGTTTAATCGCATAGTTTTTCTCATCGATTTTTGTAAAGTACATGTTTTCCTTATAGTGATCCCAGTGCCCCGATTGATGCCACAAATCCTCGCTCAGAATAATTGGAGTCTTAATCTCTTTGTATCCGTTCTTTCTATGAATATTCCTCCAGAAGTCTTCAAGTTCATTTCTTACTATCATTCCTTTCGGATGAAAAAATGGAAAACCGGGACCCTCTTCCTGCAGGCTGAACAAATCAAGTTCTCTCCCAAGTTTTCTGTGATCCCTCTTTTTTGCTTCCTCAAGCAAATTCAAATATTCATCCAGCTGGCTTTTCTTTATAAAAGAAGTCCCATAAATTCTTTGAAGCATCTTATTTTTCTCGCTGCCCCTCCAATATGCCCCGGCCACGCTTAGAAGCTTAAGAGCCTTAACTCTTCCGGTAGAAGGTGCGTGAGGCCCTGCACATAAGTCTATAAATTCCCCCTGCCTGTAAAAAGATATTATCTCATCCTCCGGCAGGTCGTTGATCAGTTCAACCTTATAGCTTTCACCCATCCTGTTCATCAAATCGATAGCTTCATTTCTGGGCAGCTCAAACCTTTCAAGTTTTAGATCCTCTTTTACTATTTTCTCCATTTCTTTTTCTATAGAGATAAGGTCTTCCTCCGAAAAAGATTTGTCCGAATCAATATCATAGTAAAAGCCTGTATCTATTGCCGGTCCAATTGCAAGCTTCACCCCGGGGTAAAGCCTCTTTACCGCTTGGGCTAAAATATGGGATGAGGTATGCCTGAGCGCCCATTTCCCCTCATTATCATCGAATGTCAGTATTTCAAGATTGCAATCCTCATTTATTGGAGTGCTCAAGTCTGTAACCTTTCCGTTAATTTTTGCAGCCAATGCGGCTTTCAGAAGACCGCCTCCAATAGAAGCAACTATTTCCCCAACTGCAATACCCTTCTGAAATTCTTTAATCGAGCCATCTTTTAAAGTTACTTTTATCATTATTATTCCTCCTTATAGTCGAGTTTGAAATTATATGGCCTTTTTCAAGGCACAGGATTCAGTTTCAAAAACAAAAAATCCCGCCCCTTGAGGGGCGAGAGAAGTTCCCGCGGTTCCACCCTGATTTGTACTCTGGATTGTAACGTAATCAACGACTAAGCTTACTTAAGCGCAATGCCCTTTCAACCCGTTGCTCCAAGGTGGTTTTCAATCAAGGTATCCAAGGAATGCTTTCAGACACTGACATTCCATCTCTGCTGGTACTCTTTGATTTACTTGTCCTTATCATAGCAATACAGTATTATTATTATCTATAAATTATATATTCTTTAAAATAAAAAGTCAATTAAATTAATTTCATGACAACTGCCTGCAAGAACCCTATTATCCCTCCAAGAAGCCCTCCAAGCATTTCAATATATTTTAATTCTCTGTGGACAAGACTTATAATAATTTTCTCCATATTCATAAGCTCAATATCTTCGATTTTTTCTTTAACCATTTCTCCTATCTTTACCTTATATACTGTATTGCTTATAATGCCGTCAATGGAGCTGTCGAGTATTGACATTGCATCCTTATTTATCTGCTCACCGAAGTAGTCAATTATTTTGTTTTTTATTGAATAAGGTATAATAGCAGGGATTTTATAGTCAATTACTCTAAGCAACTTCTCCTTTATTATAATTATTACTTCTTTTTTATTTTCTTCTGTCACTAATCTGTCAAAAATCTCGTGTATTGATATAAGTTCCTTCTCTACAACCTCCCCGATGCTTATGGCGATATCGTGCCTTCTTTTAGGAATCAGTCCCTGTATTGTTATGTTAAAAACCGGTATCCTTATGGGTTTTATAGGTCTGAACAGCATTTTTATTGCAAGTACATTTGTGATCCAGCCGATTACTGCACCAATAATTATTAAAAACAGTACCTCATACATTTAATAGCCCCCGATTATCATTAGTTTTTGTATTTGTGATATCCGCCCTCGTGCGTTTGCGGAGCAAATAATCGCACGGCATAGAACAAATAGCGGCTTCGCCGTATTTGAAGCCCATGCGCCTTTTCCGAATGCAATGAGGAAATTCCGGCGCAGGCACTCAAATCAAAGGTTATTATATCACAAATCCCATTTACAGGCTATATTTGTTTGGTTTTTTGCTATCTGACGGGCTGCCGCACAAATCGCACCTGCTGCAAATTGTTATCCTTTCCGCAAACACGTTCATTATAGTTTGAACGAGTTCTCTGTTCTTAAATCCTTCTATATCATGTATCATTATTTTATTAGGTGAAATTGTAATTAGCGTACTAATCAGAAGATCATCGTAATTAATTGCATCATCTAAGATTTCTGACCGCAACTCATCAAAATACTCACTGCTTATACTATTTCTGTTTTCATCAAACAACAAATACCTTCCATCTTTGGATTGGAATAAGTGTAAAACATCTACCTTGGACTCCTGGATTTCTACAAAATATCTCAGCAATTTAATAAACTCATTGTATTCCCTCTCTGCAACATAGATTTCCAAAGCCCGTTCAATTACCTCATTTAACTCGCTTAAATAAGAATTAAGCCTGAAATTGATAAAGCCCTCTATATTAAATTCATTCTCTGTATCCAAATATTCCAATATATTTTGCATGATTTTGTTTCTTCTGTCTCTTTTATAAAAGCCTCCCGGCTCTACTGGGTCTTTATTATTCAAAAGTTTGTATGCATTGTCTGCAACAATTGTCCGTTCCCTATCGTTTAAATAAAAAAAGTTTTCCTTAATAATTTTTTTGAAAAGCTTTATTTCATAATGTTTGATAATTACCTCCGTCAAAATCGTTGCAAGAATATATTTAAACTCTTTATAAGCTTTTCTGTCTGTAATTCCGCTGATGAACGTTTCCTCTGCACCACAGCTTACAAATAGTGAACTTCCGATATAGTAATCCTCACGAACAACATCTATACCTTTCTTTTTTGCCTCATTCAATTGACTGTATATATCTTCTTTTATTATTTCAGCATCACTGCATGAGCCTATTGCTACGAGATACATTTGTCCAACTCCCTCCTTTATTGGACACTGATAAATCACTTTGTTTCAATTAGTATTTGTCATAAAATTTCTTGTATTCAGTGCCAAAGAGCTGGTGAAATATGGAATAATCTGCAGTTGCTTATCTTTCTTCTTAAATTATTGCTAATATTATACTTTATCTGTAAATATTTCAGTTATGGTATAAAATACAATTAAATCGAATGACATTTTAAAGGTATAACAGACCCATAATCCGTAAGCTTTTCATTAAACAAAGTAATTATTTCAAAACCTTTATTGTTAATGAAATCTACTAATTTACGGCCTTCATTCAAGCTCTCAATACTCCCTGTAAAGGCTATTTGTTTTCTTGATATCAAGCCGCTTGCACCGCCGATAAACCCATAACCCAAACCTTTTAATTCTATTCCCCCCGGTTTTATCAAAAAGCTTTCTATGCCATATTTCTCTGCAATTCTGGAAATCTTTCGGTCTGATGTTATTATGGTTCTTTCGTCTAATATGCAGACTGAACATTTTGTATAGCCCTGTCTGACATCAATCATCACTGAATTCTCTTCTTCAAGGGCCTTTCTCACTTCAGGATCAGTATATTTCAAATTATGAAAAGCAATATCCCCAACTTTCAATACATTATATGCAATATTGCCTGGATAGTTTCTAACCAGCCAAGTTGCACCCTTTGTCACTGCAAATCCTTTTTTCTCAAGAACTGGAGTTAGGGCTTCATATATATTTGGAGCCAGAACTATTCTTTTGCCTCCAATATGCAGCATAAGCATATCTGGATGTCCATCCACAGCCTTGTATAATTCCTGACATCTTACTGTTTTTATGCATTCAATACCGTTTTTATTAAGATTTTCTTCAATGACAGGATTTATTCGATAATCCAACATAGCCAGGCTAACCTTTCCATCAGGAATAAACGGCACTTTTAAAAACTCCAATTACATCCACCCCCGCATTTTTAATTCCAAAACACTTCTGTATGTGACGAGAACGCATTTATTACACGGAAATTAGTTGAGTCGAATATGTATACAAATAACAAAAACACTTATTGTATCCAATAAGTTATATCATCATGGAGGCGACACCCGGATTTGAACCGGGGATAAAGGATTTGCAGTCCTCTGCCTTGCCACTTGGCTATGTCGCCTAATGTAATTATGGAGCGGGTTACGAGATTCGAACTCGCGACTTTCACCTTGGCAAGGTGACACTCTACCACTGAGTTAAACCCGCATATAAAATGGTGCCTTGGGGCGGAATCGAACCACCGACACGAGGATTTTCAGTCCTCTGCTCTACCGACTGAGCTACCAAGGCATAGTGTGATGGCGACCCAGAACGGGCTCGAACCGTCGACCTCCAGCGTGACAGGCTGGCATTCTAACCAACTGAACTACTGGGCCATCATTAATTTGGTGCGCTGCTTATTAACGCTATGTGCTTCGCAGATCTAAGTCGCTCCGCAAATGCTACGCTTTAAATCAAGGAATGTCGGTCTTTTTCCGCTTCGCTTAAATCAAGGAATGTCGGTCTTATTTTCTGTGGAAATAAGTTGGTGGGGACAATAGGGCTCGAACCTATGACCCTCTGCTTGTAAGGCAGATGCTCTCCCAGCTGAGCTATGCCCCCGCTAAAACTTGCGACATCACATAGTATAACTTACAGATGATACAAAGTCAAAACTTAAATTTTTACATTTCTTACATTTATCAATTTAATGCACAAGATTCCTTTAAAAATCTTTGCCATACTATGTGACATATATATTGTTGCTTTTTCTGAAACGCTTATTCTTTTATCAGTTTACATTCAAGTGCGCCACCAGCGTACTTGTGCGCCGATTTCGTATCTCACGTAGTGAGATAAATTTCCTTACGAAATCGTGTGCATCCGCCGGAGGCTATATCATCAGTGGAGATTGACAGCGGGAATCATCTCCACTGATGATATATTTCATTACATGCTCCAAAGCAACAGAAATGTTTTCCCTTAATATTATATCACTTTTACTATCATAAAAGGTTTCCCCAATATTAATTATGATAAGCCTTTTGCATATGTCCGCCAGATAATTGACGGGAGATACGGACAGACTGGAGCCGACTACGATAAGTAGTTCGGCTGCCTCCACTTTCTTTATGCTCTCAAAGAAGCATTCCGGAAGCATGTCTCCAAAAAGAACAACATCGGGTCTTATTATTCCTCCGCATCTGCACATTGGAGGAATTTCCTCTTCCAGCACTTTTTTCTCTACGTCTGCTGTATCAAATTTCCTTCCGCATTTAACACAGCTGCATGTTCTTGTAGTTCCGTGGACTTCATATACATTTTTGCTCCCTGCCTTATAGTGGAGACTATCAATGTTTTGAGTAACAACAAGATCTATGAGACCCAGTTCTTCCATTTTTGCAATAATATAATGAGCCTTGTTGGGGGCAGCATCCTTCATGGAAGTAATTATCTTAAAGCCTAAGTTGTAGAATTTCTTGGGAGAATTATAAAGCACCTCAGATGACAAAGCCTCCATCGGGTTTACTTTTTCCCAAAGGCCGCTGCCCGGGCTTCTGAAATCTGGAATTCCGCTTTCTGTAGATATGCCTGCGCCGGTCAATACCACTGCTGTTTTGCTTTTTTTAATTATCTGTGCAGCCTTTTCATAAATATCCATGCAATTAATCCTTCCAAAAATGAATTTAACAACAACAGCCGCATATAGCGGCTGTTTATTGATTTAGCAATGCTGTCTATCAGTTGAATCGCTTTTAGGCAGCTGACCCTTCTTCTTACTGGTTATCAGCCCCCCAATTCTTCCGGTTTCTTCTGCTGTCAGCCCTCCCCAGCCTACTTTTGAAAGCTTTTCTCCAAGGCCAAGCTCGTTGGCTATTTCGTATTTCATTGCATCACCGGGGGTGAGAATAAATCTTCTCTTCTTTACTTTATCAGCTTTCATAATATCACTCCTATATATATTTCGTGCCAGACAAATTACATTGAATTCAAATGGCACGAAACATTTTCCGCCATTCATATATAGCAATATTATGCAGCTTTTTGATAATACTATTCAATACTATTATGTAAGCTATACAGAATCAATCTCTGAACAGATAAACTGATCTTCTCCTTTTTTTCCTTTTTGTAGCTCTTCCTATAAGAAAACCGGCCAGAAAGCTTAATACTATATATGTCCACCGGCTTTCTCTCATCGTGGTAAGGAACGCTATCAAGGCCCCAAGAATATCAAAGCCTTTAGATGTCTTAACCGGATTATCGGTCCTTGGTATTACACCTGGCTGCCCTTGTTCTGCCTCCTTAAGCTTGTATCCATTCTGATTCAGCCAAGAATATAGATATGGATAGCCTTGCTGGATTTCCGGTATAAGCTGTTTAAGCACCATATCAATACCTTCGTTATCTCCAATGGTATTACACGCCTCTATTTTGTCAATCAGTATCTTATATCTTATCCTGCTTGGATAAAGTTTGGTTATGTCCAGCCTATCCAAAGCATTCAGGTATTCCTCATTATTGCCCAATAGTCTGAAACACTCAGCTTCGATATATTTTACCTGTTCAATGCTTAGATTACTGTCTGAAGGTGCATTAATGTATTCATTGCAGAGTGTCAATGTTTCATTATAATTGCCGTTATTAAAATTCCGGACTATTGCTTTCGGCTTTTTATATACGCTGGCGCTGAGCTTGTCTAAAATCATTTTATCGATGGGCTGGTACTTAATCGAAATACCCCTTCCATACCCATTATCATAGGAAAGTCCAATAATCCCTTTATCTGATATTTCCTCCTGATTAATTCCAACAAGCTCAATTATGTTATATGGTCTAAAATCAGCAAGCTCCAATTCAAATCTTACATTTTTGCCCGATATCGCATAAGGATAGTTTCTATCATGAAAAAAGCTCAAGGGATATATATCATTATTATCTTTACTCATTTTTGCTTCAATAGTTACTCTTATAGTTCGAGTTTGGTCCGGTGCAAATGCCATGTTGAATAAATACCATAGGTCCCCGGGCACCTGAAGATTTTCTGCCTTGTAGGTATTTTTAACGTATGAAGTATTTCTTGTCTTATAACTCAAAAATTTGCTTCCATCGTGAACAGCAAATTTATATACCCCGTTATCCGGATAGCCGAAATTTACGGTAATACTTTTGTCTGAATTGCATTTGATTGTATATTCATATACGGCGGCTACATTACCTCCGTTTATTGATATATTAGTGATTTCTTCAGAAATACTAACCTCAGATGAGTTAAGATTATACAGCCCGTAGCCCTTCCAGCCAATGTTGGTACTATCTGCAAATACTGCAGCTGCGGACATCATTATTAACAGTATAGAAAAAAAAGCCAATTTAATACCTTTATACATGTTTTCACCCCCGTTTTGATTTTAGTGCGGTGATTACAACATTATAAATCTACAAGCTCTGCATATATATTATTGTATATTATTTAATTCCTCATTTCAAATATTTATCCTTCCAAAATCATAATTATAAATACTATATGTTTGATAACATATGGGATAAGGCAAATATTAGTTGTTGACACTTATTTTGCCCTATGGTAGTATTATTCTAATTTAAAAAAAGTTCCTATTCTGATATAGAGGCGCGCTTTCAAATAGTATGGATGTTTTTCAAAAGGTTGTGGTACCTGAATATCTACAAAGGTGAAAGCGCCGAAGGCAGAAATACACCACTATGTTCTGACCTGGTCCATACGCAAACAGTTTATGGACTGTCACCGGGGAGCCATGCACAGCCTCCGGTGGAGAGCTATGCATGAGTAAGTGTGTTTATTCAGTCTATTCTGAATGGATATATATTTCATGTCAGCTTTTGAGAAAGGGCTGGCATTTATTATTTTGCAGCACGTTTTGAAAAAATATATTTCAGCAGTGCTTAAACAGATTTTGTATAGGAGGGAGATTCAATGAACAAATATGATGTAGCAGTGGTTGGAGTGACCGGCATGGTAGGCAGCATGATTCTCAAGGTATTGGAAGAAAGAAATTTCCCAATTAAAAACCTTTATGCTTTTGCCAGTGCTAAATCAGCAGGCAGCAAAATAAAATTCAATAACAGGGATTATATTGTTGAAGAGTTAAACGACGGCTCCTTTGAAAGGCATATCGACATTGCCCTTTTTTCCGCAGGAGGTGAAACCAGTAAGAGATATTCTCCGATTGCAGCTTCAAAAGGCATTACTGTAATAGACAACAGCAGCGCTTTCAGAATGGATGATGATGTTCCTCTGATTGTACCTGAAGTAAATCCCGAAGCAGTAAATAGTAACTGCGGCATTATTGCAAACCCAAACTGTTCAACTATTCAGGCAGTAGTTGCTCTCAAACCGCTTCACGACAAATATCAAATAAAAAGAATAGTATTCTCGACTTATCAGGCTGTGTCAGGAACCGGGGTAAAAGGAGTTGTCGATCTGAAAGAAGGCATAGCGGGCAACGGTCCTAAGACATATCCCCACCCTATAGCCTATAATTGCCTGCCCCATATAGACGTATTCCTTGAAAATGGTTACACAAAAGAGGAAATTAAAATGATAGAGGAGACAAAGAAAATCCTTGGTGACCAAAAACTGAAAATTACAGCTACAACCGTTAGGGTACCGGTATACTACGGGCATTCAGAATCAATTAACCTGGAGTTTAAGAAGGACTTTGAAATCGATGAACTTAAGGAACTTTTGAATTGCAGCCCCGGAATAGTACTTCAGGATGACCCTGCAAATAGCGTTTATCCCCTTGCAGTAAATGCCGAAGGCAAAGATGAAGTTTTTGTGGGAAGAATAAGAAGGGATTACTCGGTAAAGTATGGAATTAACCTATGGGTGGTTTCGGATAATGTAAGAAAAGGTGCCGCCACAAATGCTGTACAGATTGCCGAGTTATTGATCAGAAAAGCATAAAAGTAAAATAATTATTTAGGAGGTTTTGAAATGGCAATATTTAAAGGCTCCGGAGTAGCAATAGTAACTCCTTTTAATAGCAAAGGGGTTGATTTTGAAAAACTGGGTAAGCTTCTGGATTGGCATGTAGACAATGGAACCGATGCAATAATAATATGCGGTACCACCGGTGAAGCTCCAACCATGTCGGACGGGGAAAAAAGGGAAGCATACAAATATACGGTGGAGAAGATTTCCGGAAGAATTCCGGTTATTGCCGGAACAGGCAGCAACGATACCCGGCATTCCATTGCTCTCTCGCAATATGCCGAGGAAGTTGGCTGTGATGGGGTACTTTGCGTTACTCCTTATTACAACAAAACAACACAAAAGGGACTTATTGCTCATTATACGGCAATAGCCGACTCTATCAACATTCCTGTAATAATATACAATGTCCCGGGCAGAACCGGACTTAATGTCAATGCCGATACTCTTAAGACTCTTTCAAAGCACAGAAATATTGCAGCTGTAAAGGAAGCAAGCGGAAACATAAGCCAGGTCGT
>Ga0116161_1005145_pt1 | contig 10651 bp, 10 predicted proteins | sample AD_JPNAS3_MetaG_FD_89877 | JGI IMG/M metagenome (GOLD analysis project Ga0116161, IMG submission 89877) | Active sludge microbial communities of municipal wastewater-treating anaerobic digesters from Japan - AD_JPNAS3_MetaG | ecosystem: Engineered > Bioreactor > Anaerobic > Digestate | place... | reverse complement strand
CGGCGCTCATTGCCGAGGAGCTGTCGCGGGGTTGCCTGGGCGTGTCCACGGCCTTCACCGTAAGCGGACTTGGCATCTATCCAATCCATGTGGGCGCATCCGACGAGATGAAGAAGCGCTTTCTTCCGGATATCGCCTGCGGCGCGAAGACCGCCGCCTTCGCGCTTACTGAGGCGGGAGCCGGATCGGACGTAACCGCGATCCGCACGACCGCGGAGAAGAAGGGCGACCGCTACGTCCTTAACGGCACCAAGCAGTGGATCACCGGCGCCAGCAAGGCCGACATCTACACCGTCTTCGCCCTCACCGACAAGAGCAAGGGGATCCGCGGCATGAGCGCCTTCGTCGTGGAAAAAGACACGAAGGGACTCAGCTTCGGCGCAAAGGAGAAAAAGCTCGGGATCCGTTGCTCGGAGACGCGCGAGGTGATCATGGACAACTGCGAGGTCCCGGCCGAGAACCTCATCGGGCGCGCGGGGCACGCCTTCCGCTACGCCATCGCCACGCTCGACAAATCGCGTCCGGTGGTCGCGACCTCCGCCGTGGGGCTCGCGCAGGCCGCCTACGAGGTGGCCATCAAGTACTCGCTCGAGCGCGAGCAGTTCGGGAACCCCATCAGCTCGCTGCAGGCGATCCAGCACATTCTGGCCGAGATGGCCACGCGGGTCGAGACCGGGCGGCTCCTCGCCTACACCGCCTGCCGCATGTGCGATCAGGAGCATCCGTCCATGGGCACGTTCTCGGCCATGGCGAAATATCAGTGCGGCGAGAACGCCTTCTGGGTGGCCAATAGCGCGCTGCAGATAATGGGCGGCTACGGCTACATGCGCGATTACCCCATCGAGAAGATGCTGCGCGATGCGAGGATTTTAACGATTTACGAGGGGACGTCGCAGATCCAGCTGAACGCGCTCGCACACGAGCTCATCCGGAGCGCAAAGAGCGGGAAGATCTAGCCGGAAGCTGCCTGCTTCTCGGCCTCCGTCTTAAGCATCAGCAGAACGTCCTTCATGGCCTTTTCCGTTAGGAAGAAAAGCACCGTTGCGGCCAACGGCATGGAGAGCTCGACTTTTACGTAGTACTCGACCTCGCACACGCCCGCGCCCGTGTTCGTGAAGCGCAAAAAACCGCCGGATTTATCGAAGTCGCCGCCAACCGCGTTGAAGTGCAATACGCGGTTTTCGTCGTCGTAGGTATAGTGCTGCGTGAGTTTAAAGCCCTGCTTGAGTGCGATATCGAACACATAGTGGACCTTCACGGCGACGTCGCGATCGTCGCGCTCCAGGACATTCACGGTCCGTACGTGCTTCCACCACGTCGGGTACTTCTCGAAATCGCACATGATGCGATACCCGACCTCCGCATCCGCGTCCAGTTTGATCTTTTGCGTCGCCTCGTATACCTTGCCCACGCGCGATCACCCCGCCCTAGGTTATATCTTTTTCGAGTTCGTTTTTCATCATCTTGAGCACGCCCACCTGAACCACGTCCATGAGATAGCTCGTGATCTTCGATGGAAGCACCACGCCCAGACCCACATGCACGTGGAACTCGGCGAGGGTTTTGCCCGTGGTGAGCCGCCTGAACTGATAATATCCGCTGGCGTCGCTGAATGTTCCGCCGACCGATTTGTAATTGAGCCGGCACTTATCATCCTCATAGCCGTACTCGAGCACGATCTGGAACCCCTGTTTGATGGCGATATCGAACACGTAGTGGGCCCGAAGCGGCCGTCCGTCCTCGCCCAGGTCGGTTATGGAAACCTTCCTGACATTCTTAAACCACTTCGGGTATCCCTCGAAATCGCACAGAAGCCGGTAGCACTCCTCCGGCGCCGCAATAATTTCCAAACTTTGAGTGGTATTGTATTCTTTTCGCATGTATCGCCACCAGACGCTGCAAAGGTACCGCCAAAAATGGATTTCTGTCAATACAATTGCATATTTCGAATGCTTTTTTTCCGGGCCCTCATCGCGCCCACTGGCACATTATTATTTGTCCTTTTGAAAGAGTGCTATACTTTATACGGCAGGTGTTGATATTTTGACATCCGAATGCGCCAATCTCCCCGGCCAGGGGTTGTCGCGGGAAGGGACATGTCTTTATGCAAGGTTGACATCGTAAACATCTTCATCGACCAGGAGACCAATGCGCCGGTCATCCTCCTGCAGGATGCCGAGACCAAGGATGTGCTCCCCATCATGATCGCGCCCCTCGAGGCGAGCCTCATCGCCATCGAACTGGAGGGCAAAAAGCCGGTGCGCCCGCTCACGCACGATCTCATGGCGAACCTTCTTCGCGAGCTCTCCTTCGAGGTCGAATCGGTCGTGATCGACGACCTCAAGAACAACATCTATTACGCCTCGATCCACCTGGTCTCCGGCGCGCGCTCGCTCGAGATCGACTCGCGTCCCAGCGACGCCATCGCCCTTGCCCTGCGGACGAAATCGCCCATCTACGTGAAGAAAAAGGTGTTCGCCCTCTGCATGGGCCTCGACAAGGCCGCCCACGAGTCCGATAAGGAGACCCTGAAGCAGGTCCTCGAGGACATGGAAATCGACGACGCCGGCGGAAAGATCATGTAGCCCGCCGCCTGCGATTTGCCGACGTTTCCGAATAAATTTCATTGACACGCATCGGTCATCGTATCACCATTCTCCCCGTCAGCCATGTGAACGGGCCATGTTATGCACACCCATTTCGGCGGGTGATGCGCATGTGACGACTGCCGAGTGGTCCATGCGTTACACGGCGAACACTCCCCGTGCCGAAATGGTCATGAATCCTCCGATGGACCTGTGTGCCTTCAGGAATGCCCGAAAACACCGGACATACTGACCGTGAGGAGCCCCTGATGAAATCGACCGACATTCCCGCCCTGAACGACATCATCCACGAAATCTCCGAGATCGAGGTCGAGCTGGAATCGTTCATCGACACGACGATGTGGATCAGCGATCCCCACGGCGCCGGCGAACGGTTCGTCTCGATCCTCAAGGGGCGCTTCGGGCTCGTGTGGCAAACCTGTCGCGAGGCGCTCCCCAAGACCTTCTCCAACGACAAGATCGACTACCTGGGCCGCCTCATCCGCAAGGAACGTTATTTCGCCACGGAATCGTACACGATGGAACGCCAGGACGTGATATCCGCCCTGGTGAAGATCACACAGTACAAGGTCCAAAACAGCATCAACTTCAACCAGATCCGGGACACCATCAACAACAACCTGCGGCCCTTTCTCGAGAACCTCATTCTCAACATGCCCGTGCCCAATATCATGTACGAAAACGACCTCATCGCCGAGCGCGTCATCAGCTCGCTGTGCAAGATCGTGAAGCAGGTGATCCTGGGGCACCTCGTGGTCCTCGGGGACGTCTTCGACCGGGGCGACGAGCCCGATAAGATCCTGCGGATCCTGTCCCAAAAGGACATCGTGAACTATATCACCTTCATCTGGGGCAACCACGACATCCTGTGGATGGGGGCGGCGGCGGGGAACAAGTCGCTGATCGCCGAGGCGCTTCGGATCAGCACCCGCTACGACAATTTGGACTTCCTGAAGCGATTGGACATCGACATCGGCCGCCTGGTCGCCTTTGCGGAACGGATCTACCCCGACGACGTGACCGGCACCTTCAAGGCGAAAAAGCCCCTCTCGCGCAAGCTGGAAAAGACGCTCGCGATGATCCAGTTCAAGCTCGAGGAGAAGACCATTCGCGAGAATCCCGAGCTCAAGATGGAATCGCGCCTGTGGCTGGAAAAGCTCGCCGGCATGCTGTCCGCCGGCGACACCGAGGGGCTCACGGACACGAACTTCCCGACGCTGGACCTGGCCAACCCCACCGAGCTCACCGACGAGGAGCGCGCGGTGATCGACGACCTGGCGCTCCAGTTCACCCGGAGCATCAAGGTGAAGGCGCTGATGCAGTTCCTCTTCGAGAAGGGCAAGCTGTATCACATCAATAACTTCATCTTCAACATCCACGCCCTCATCCCCAGCACCGAGAACGGCGAATTCGAGGAGTTCCTCGGTAAACGCGGCAAGGAGCTCTTGGACCATATAGAGGACGTGGTCAAGACCGTTGGTCGAAACTACCTTGAGGACAAACCGCAGGACCCGAAACACCTCGCGCTCATGTTTTATCTGTGGTGCGGCCCCAAGTCGCCCTTCTTCGGCAAGAACGCGATGAAAACCTTCGAGCGCTATTTCCTGAAGGACAAGGCCACGCACAAGGAGCGGCTGCTCTATTGGGCCGAGAACCTCAAGCGAAGGGAGTTCATGGACATGATCATGCGCGAGTTCGGCTCCCGGAGGATCGTCTACGGCCATACGCCGGTGGACATCCTCAAGGGCGAAAAAATCGCCTCCGACGACGGCCGCGCCATCAACATCGACGGGGGCTTTTCCGAGGCATATCTCAACCGGGGGCACGCCCTCATCCACACGCCCTACTCGCTCTACGCCATCATCCTCCCGACACCCGAGGAGGTGATCGATTCCCGGAAGAAGATGGAACCGGTGGGCCTGCTCATTGAAACGATCGACACCTTCGACGAGCCGATCCGTGTCCGCGACACCCACAAAGGGGCGATGTTGAAGAAACGCCGAGAGGAACTATACAATTATCTTTCAAAGTATACTTCCTGACCTGATTCGGGGTCGGAAAAATATTTATTATCATTGACTTTTCAAAAGCTGATATTTATCATAATATTTAATTGCTTTTAAGGCGCCTTGGCCCCGCCGATCGCGTCGGCGCCATCGAATTTAGCCTTGGAGGATCGAACGTGAACATAAAACAGTTCGTCATTATAGCCGTTATCTGCGCGCTGTGCGCCCTCGTCCCCGTGTCCGGCTACGCCCTCTTCGACATCGGCGCATACGGCGGCGGCAACTACACCGAATACAAGCCCGGCGTCACCAAGTTCGACAGCTATGGCGGTCAATACGGTTTCGTCGCGCACCTGAACACTACCGGCATGGACCTCTGGGTCATCGACCTTGAGATCGGCATTGGCGGTTTTTTCGATCGCGGCAATTTTTACTATACCCGCAACTACAACGGCTACCAGGTCAACAAGACCTCCTACGGGCCCGACATTCGGGTGCTTGTCGACATTCCGTTCATCATCGATCCCTATGTTCGCGGGGGCGCTGCCGCCGGCGAGCAGCTCGATATGACCGATTTCAGCATTATCGGAAACGATGGCAGCCGCGGCGAGATGGGCCACGCCTGGGGCGCGTATTACTACGGCGGCGGGATCGACATTACCTTTTTCCCGTTCCTGCGTTTCTTCGCCGAGTACATCCGCTATACCTCGACCTACAAGGAGCCGCGCAATCTCACCTTCATCCAGAACCAGCTCAACCTGGGGCTCCGGCTAAACCTGTAGCCGTCGGCGACAATCTTGAAATGATGCGGGCATCGCCCTCCGGCGATGCCCGTTTTTATGTGCGAGAAACGCATACGCATGATGTGGCGCTAGAGTGATGAGCGATGCGGCGGAGTATGCATGAACCGGACGCCGTATTCGACCTCCCGTTACATCCGGCGTTTAACCGACCACGACCTCCAGGTATGTCTTGATCCGGTCCATCATCCCCTGCGCCCGGCCCGGATCGAGCAATGTGATGGTGCTGTTCTTTTTGCCGGTCACCTCTTCGCTCAGGATGCGGTTGTCGATGCACACGCTGATGGCGTTATTGTAGTTGGGAAGCGAAAGCGCCTCGGCCAGCCCCACGATGCCGATATGATAGAGCTGGATCCCCTTGCGGCGCACCTGCACCGTGAAGTCCTTTCGATTGACCTTGCCGCGTCGATAATCCAGCACCGCGCCCAGGACAATGTAGTATGACTCAAGGTACTCGCGAAGGATCTTCGCATAAAACTTGAGCGTGTCCGCGGCCTGATCGCCGATGCGGACCGTCTCGCCGTCAGCGACAACCATCCCGGCGCCGATCAGGTATTGAAGCGCCGCGCGCTCCTCGCGCTCGGGAGCGTCGGCCCCCTCGGCCGAGCTGTGGACGAACTCCCGGCGCATGAGCTCGCGGATGGACGCATACTCCTGCGCAAGCGTCGTAGTGGTGGTCACGCCGCCGCGCCGCGCATCCGCCAGCAATGCCAGCGCGCAATACGACAGCGGGATAAAGTAATGGATGATGCTGTTCTTGTAGAACGCGATTCGCGAGCGGTTTTCTTCCCGGAGGATGTAAAAATCCTCCGCGCCCGCCTCGCCGGCGATCTCGTCGAAGGAAAGCTTCTCGATGATTTTGTCCTCGAGATACGACACCAGGACATACTCGATGATCTCGTCGAGGTTGGCGGCGTCGCTGAGCGAAGCGGAGAGCGTCACGCCGCGCTTGTGGAGATAATCGTGCATGAGCGCGATCTTCTCGGCAAGCATGGCACGCGAGAAACCCTTGACCGACAGGAGCAGGATGGCCGTGGTGGCCAGCGCAAAAGGCGTGACCGTGGTCACCTCGTTTATTTTGTCGATGATCATGGTGCCGATCTCGGAGGGCGCGTCGGCCTGCTCCGGCAGTCGCTCCATGACCTCGCGATACGTGAATGGCGCGTTAAACGAGACATACACCCGGCCGTACTTTCTGCGCAGGAGCTTTCGGCCCTCCAGAAAGCTCGAGGTCGATTCGGCCACCTTCTCCTTGCCCCGCAGCTCCTCGAGGTATGAGGTTTCTTCCAGAATGCGGTCGTAGTTGATTGAGATGGGCACGAACACCATGTCCTTGTTGTAGCCCTCCTGCACCGCCTCGATGAGGAAATGCAAAAAGCCCAGCTTTGGCAGCGCGAGCTTGCCGGTGCGCGTGCGCCCGCCCTCGATGAAAAACTCGATGGTATAGCCCTCCGCCACCATCGTCTTGATATATTGCTTGAACACGGCCGTGTACAGCTCCTGCCCCTTGAACGAGCGGCGCAGGAAAAACGCCCCCGAGCGCCGGAAGATGTGCCCCATGGGGAAAAAACTCAGGTTCACGCCCGCAGCGATATGCGGCGGGATGATCTTGTTCTTGAAGAAAATATATGAGATGAGGAGGTAGTCCATGTGGCTTTTATGGCAGGGGGTGATGATGAGCGGCCCCCGCTTCGCGGCGTCGCGGATGAGCTGGAGCGAATCCGGATCATACGAAATGCCGTCGAAGATTTTACGGAACATCCAGTCCAGCGCCTTCTCGAAGAGCTTGATGTAGAGGATCGAGAAGTCGGCCGCGATCTCGCGATAGTAGCGATAGGCGCGCTTCTTGAGCCGGCGGGACGAGATCCGCTGGCTGCGGGACACCTCGCCGATTACGCCGAGCACGTTCTTGTGGTAGAGGATCCGCTCCATCATCTCCTGGCTGGAGCGCAGCACCGGGCCGAGCGCCGTGCGCTTCTCGTAATGGAGCTGTTCGAGGAGCTTGTTGCGGATCCGGATCGCGATATGCGCCGAGTCCGCGGACGGCGAGCTCGCGATCTCCTCCTGCAGGTTGATGGGCGTCGAGAGACGCACGAACGACGGGGTCACGCTCTTGACGACGGCGAACAGGGCCTGCAGGAAGCGACGGTCGCCCAGGGCGCTCGAGCTCAAGATACTGCGCGACTTCTCCGGGTTCATGTTCCAGAAGATCATCTCGGGGACCAGGAAGATGGGGCGCTGGGTGCGCCGCTGCATCTCGACAAGCGCGATGATCGAATCGTGCCGGATCTCGAGATAGCGGCGGAGGAAGAAGCGGCGCGACATGAGGGAGACGAGGATGCTTTTCCCCGAGCGCACGAGCCCCTCGACATAGTCGAATTCCGTCGTGACGGTCGCGTCCCGACGCGAAAACAGGCCGTTGAGGAAATGCCCCAGGCGCGAGAAGACGTACCCCAGAGTTTGCAGGAGGAAGGGATTGTACTCCATGGCGTAGTCCGGCGGACTCACGCCCGTGCGCCGCAGCACATGGTGCAGGATGAGCAGGGAAATATTCGAACCATGAAATGAGGCGAAGACGACGCTTCCCTTCTCGCTGTACTCCTTGAGCGTCGTGAGGCTGTTGGGGTCGATGTCGAAGTTGCGGAAGAATATCCGCGCAAGAAACTCGACGACCGGATTGAGCTGCTTATGTACGACCCCGGCGAAGAGCGGGGCGTCCGTTCCATGTTCAGTGGTCATAATCGCACGCACCGTCCCGTACGGGGGTTAGATGTCCTGCTCCCGCTCCACGAGGTGGAAGAAATCGATGAGGCCCACCATTTGCAACAGCTCCCGCGTCTTATCCGAGGTGTTGATAAGAATGAGCTCGAGGCCCTCGTCCATGAGCATGTCCTTTATTTTGATGAGGACCCCCAGGTCGGCGCTGTTGAAATACTGCTTCCCGGTGAGGTCGAAGGCGACGGCGCTCGCGCCATGCACATTGAGCCGTATGAGCTCGCCGAAGAATTCGTCCGAAAAGATCTCCGACAGGGGATCATCACGCTCCTCGATCTTGACGACGAGGGTTTTGTTTTTATACTCGTGCGGAAAAACCAAACCTGGCCACCTCTTCCCGTGAATATATCAGAAACCCGCAACGTGCGTACGTTCATACAAACGAATGTGAGAGGCAAGCAATTTTTCAGGTTATTGTCGTTTTCTACGGATCTGTACAAAAATGAGCCCATGTGGCCTTGTTACTATGCAGGTCCATTCCCTGGACCGAGTGCGGCACATGTTAAAAAAAGCAAAAGTGTCCGGGTGTTGAATTTATCACAAATCATCCAAAAAAAAGGATTGATAAATATCATCAATAATGTTCATTGCGTTTAGTTTCCGATAGTTTCGAACGTCGGCAACCGCATACGGGATGTGGCGCAGCCAGGTAGCGCGCTTCGTTCGGGACGAAGAAGCCGGGAGTTCGAATCTCCCCATCCCGAAGCAAATGTCTTTATTCGACACTGGTTTTCAACTGAGATCAGATTGCGATATATATAAACCGTGACTAGTACACAAGTACGAAAACGATGGCCGGTACCATAATGCACATCGGTGGTAGGTTATAAAGAGGCATGTCTGAATCGGGCAAAATAGAGATTTTCAAGGCCACCTATCCGTCGAAGCGCGAAATCCGGAAGGACATCATCAACGCCCTCGTTAACGCAATCAGCCAGAACAACATCAAGATCAAAATCAACGAGAACGAGCTTTACCTCATCATCGACGAAGCGCTCACCAATGCGATGGAGCACGGCAACAAGTGGGACCCCGCCAAGAGCGTGAGCCTTCGCATGGTGAAAAACGGCAAGCACCTCCATCTCGAGATCAAGGACCAGGGGCCGGGGTTCAAGCCGGAGAGCAACGCCATCGACGCGAACAACATCAAGAACCTGAAGCCCCGCGGCAGGGGCATTTACATCATCAAGCAATTTTGCAGTCCACGGTGGAGCGACAACGGAAACACCGTCGACCTCCAAATCGAGCTCGTCAACTGATACGTGGCCTCCCGCCGCAACAGCACCCGTGTCCCACGTGCGCCCGTTTCCCTGCTTCTGAGCATCGCCATCACGCTCGGCATCGTAAATCTCTGGCGTCCCGCGATTGATCACGCGCCCGACCGGCATACCCGGGCGGGCATCATGGACTCCATCGGCGAGACGAAAAACACCGTCGAGGGCCTGGGCCGCTTTGTGGGGTCGATTCGCACGGCAGTGTCCGCGATCACGGGCTTTTTCGGGTTCCGCGCCATCGTGCTGTTTTGCGCCGTTTTGTTCGTCTCGATGGGCCTCTCGCAGATCGGCGTCCCGCCCGGGCTGTGGTCCTTCTGCGGGGCGATGGCGATCGTCAACGCGATCTGGCTCGCCTGGATGAGGAGCTTTTCGCCGGATTCGAGCGCCTATCTCTCGACCATGCTCTCGGCAAACGCCATGGTGCTCGCCCCCGTGGCCGCACTGAGCGTCATCCGATGGATTGCGCCGCGCGCATTTGGATTCGCCCGTAGGCTCCTTCGCTCGCTTCCGGCATTTCGCGGGCGCCCCGTGAGCGCCGAGTGCCTCACCGCCCTCCTCTCCGACTTCCAGCGGTCGAGCGGCGATCTCTCCACGCAGCTCACGCGCGACATCCTCGCCGACGGGCCCGACGGGGTCGTTTTATCATCGACATCCAAGAAAACACTTGACGAGTTCGATTCGATCATAGAACAATTAAAGGCGATACACGGGAAATAATCGCTGGCGCGCCATGGCGGATCGGACATCGCCGCGCCAGCGCCCAGCGGAGTAGAGCATGGACATACGAAACACAAAGAGCGGAAAGACCGTCATCGCCCACCTGTCCGGACAGTTCACCTATTCGGACGACAAGAAATTCATGAACGCAGCGCGCGAGCTCGCGCTTGACCAACCTTTAACGCTCGCGATCGACGTCTCGGACCTGCGCCATGCGGGCGTCGTAAGCCGCCACCTCCGCCACGTCTGCGTAGTCCGTCCCCACCTGCCGCATTTCGTCCCACAGCCAATCCGGTTGGTTCCTGCTCATGCCGCCATTGTCGCAGGTGTCCGATGGAAGTGGAAGTCGCAGCTCCGACCGACATCCACCCGGCCTTCTGGACCGGACTGCCAGACGCTCTGCGGGTTCTGACCGTAGGGAGAAACCCCGAAATCCAGTGCCTGGGGCCTTCCGGAAACGTACATTGCACCTT
>Ga0116161_1005139_pt1 | contig 10657 bp, 11 predicted proteins | sample AD_JPNAS3_MetaG_FD_89877 | JGI IMG/M metagenome (GOLD analysis project Ga0116161, IMG submission 89877) | Active sludge microbial communities of municipal wastewater-treating anaerobic digesters from Japan - AD_JPNAS3_MetaG | ecosystem: Engineered > Bioreactor > Anaerobic > Digestate | place... | reverse complement strand
GCTTTATCCGGCTTGGCTTTAGGTGGTGGCGGTGTTGCATATCAGGCTAAGTTCCAGAAAAATCTTGGTACATTTGCCGTGCAAAACAATCTTGTGGAAAAACTGTTAGAGCAAGCTAAGTCCGTTAAAGTAAGCGCGGGTTCAAATCCCGGCGTTGCGGAAATTGGCGACATCTTTATGAAAACCGCAGAGAAGTTATACCCGAATGTCAATCCGGCATATGCTCCCGCTTTGCTTAGTGCTAAGCTGGTTTCCTCAAACGCCACAACGGTGGGGCAGATTAACAACGTCATTGCACAGATACAATCTTTCCCCGCAAATCAGGAAGAAGCCAACAAGGTTATTTCGGAACTTAACGCTGCCAAAGCAAAGACATTGTTTCAGAACAACGAAAAAACAGACTTGCCTTTTCTTAACATTCTTTTAACTATTAATAAAAATTCGGGCAATACCGAAAGTGTTTTAAAGATTGCAAACGAAGCGATACAGGAATACTCGGAAACGGGCAAAACCGTTTTAAAAGGCGGGTACTCCGTTGAAGCCATAAACAAGAAAATCAATACCATAAAAGATGTAGTTTCAAAAATTCAAAAAGGCACATATAACGCGCAGGCGCATGAGTTTGAGTTAAGAGACAGGATAGACAAAGCCATGCGGGGCAGGGTTGCCATGAACGGCAGAATGATAGCCCTGTCGCTCAACAAATCCACGCTCACAAAGTTATCTGATTATATAGGTAAAGATACCATAACAGATATGGGGGCTTTTTTCGCCACGCCTGCAAGACTGAAAGAGTTTGCCGAAGCCGACCCTGCACTTGCGCAAAGGGTGGTAAAGGAATTACAGAAGAAACAAAACCCCGTATGGATGGCGTTGTCTCCTTATATCAACGCTTCCGGCGAACTCAAAAAAACACTTAACGAAATGTTTGGCATTTACTTTGAGGATTTACAGGGCGCGGATGCTTCCGTTGACCTTGCCACGGGGAAAATATCCCTTAGTGTAGACTTGGAAGAGGGCGAAACCACATCAAGAATACTCGGTCACGAGTGCTTTCATGTTGCTTCAAAAATAAACCCCGAAGCCGTAAACGCTGTTATAGACTTTATCAACGGCAGAGACGCAAACTTTGTAAAAGACCAGATTGCTTATAAGTCTGAAATTTATAAAGCCAAACTTGTGGAAACCATGACCGCAGAGGAAGCGGATAATCTTATAAAGAAAGACGACTACTTATATTTAAAAGAAGAAATTGCCGCAGACTTTTTAGGTAGAGTTGTGGCAAGAGACGAAGGTGCTTTTGTCGAAGCCATTAAGTCCTCTAAATCTATTCTGACGAGGGCTTTGGAAACCGTCAACAAATTCTTAAAGAGCGACAAGATAAACGCTTTTATTTCCGAAACCTTAGAGCAGAAGTACGAAAGATTAAGCAAGGCTATATCCAAAGTTTTAAAGGAACAGTACGATATAGATATTGAATCCGGCAAGGCAATAGAAACCACAAAGCAATCTACCGAGGCGGTTCGTTATTCCCTTTCCGACTATCTCACATCAGCGAAAATGACTTCCCCGCAAATCGGCAAGCAAGTAAAGGAGCAAGGACTACAGTCTATACTTGAAAGTCTTGCAGAGGAAAGCGGCTCACTTGTAGACCCCGACAATGTTGGCGGTCTGTATTCTGATGTTGCCTTGTTGAGATACAACGGTCTGCCGCAAGACACAGGAAGAATACTCCTGTCATATGAGATTGACGGCAACAATTCCTCTACCATTGGCAAGTTAAAAGAAGTTATTGCAAGCCTTAAAGACTACGTTAAGGACGAGGACGGTGTTGTAAAGAACGCTGCTTCTGACCTTATCCAAAGGCTTGAAACCAACGCTAAGAACATTATCGGAAAAGGCAACGAGCAGTTTGTTTATGATATGACAGAGGTTGCCTTGATGTTGGCACGGGGAGATGTAACAAAAGCAAAGTCTACTCTTGCGGATATAAAACAAGATTATCTTGCTACGCTGAAAATTTTAAAGCAATCCCCCGAAACCGAAAGCAGACTTAAAGCCATAGCCGAAATGGAGAAATCCATAGCAAAGGGTGAACTTACCAACGGTTTGATAAAGGCGAATCCTTTAATGTCAAGCGTGGTGGACGCATATCAAAGGAGAATTGCAACACAAAAGAGATTAGAGGAAAAAATAAGCGAATACGGCGCACTCAAAAAAGGCGGGCTTACCGAAAGAGATGTTGCGATTCCCCAGCAAATAAATGAAGAAACAAAAGTGAGACGGTTTGAAAAGAGTGTAATTGAATCCGGAATCGTTGATGAACAGCAAGCCTCAACAATAGCGCAAGATGTTTTGGACGGCAATTTCAACTATCTTGTTACCGCAGACAAACCCACTTTAAACAAAGCGCTTGATTTGTTAAAAGAAAAGGGCAGAGACGGAGCTTTATTCCTTTGGCGCGGAATTGTTGAGAATGATACACTTCCCAAACCTCATCACATAGCTTTGGCAGAACTCCTCATAAGAGAATACAACGCCCTTAAAGACAGCAAAACAGTTGAAGAACTTGTAAGAACCGTAGCTATTATCGGCACTGAAATGGGGCAGAGCGTACACGCATTGTATCTTGTAAAGCGGCTAAGTGGAGAAGGCAGACTGCAACACGTTGAGCGCATTGTTAAGCGCATACAAGAAAACATTGACCGCAGAGCAAACAAAAAGATTAGAAACAGCTCAAAAATTCGCCAGAACATAGCGGAACAAGAAAACTTGCAATCGCAACTTGGCGAACTTGAAAGAAAAGTTTCTGACGCCAAAGACAAAATAAACACACTTGAAGAAGCAATCGAGATTGAAAAGCAAATTACTTCTTTGCAGACCAAACTTGCTGAAGCCACAAAGAACAGAAATTCCGAACAGAAAACTCTTGACGACCTTGTACAAGCCCTTTATTCTTTGCGTAAGGCTAATAAGGCTATGGGGGTAGAGTTAGATACCCTAAACGAGAAAATCGCACAGCAAGAGAATAAACTTGCGACAGCGGTATCGGAATATAATAGTGCGGTTGAAAAGCTTGAAACGGCGAAAAAACGCAGACAGGAATTGACCGACAAAATTAAAAAGATTTTGGCTAAGACTAAGAGCGCGATACGCGGCGAGTATCAGGAGTGGTGGAAGTCCGCTTTAATTCTTGAAGAAATTGAAAAGGGCAAACGCGAATTAAAGGTTGCGCAGAAGAACCTTGACAACGCAACATTGATTAAGAAACGGTTGAGAGACATAGCGTCTTACTTGAAAAAGAAAGGCATTGTTACCATTGACATACCGCAAGACCTCAAAGAAAAGCTAAGAAACCCCGACTTAACACAAAAAGAAATCGGAGATGTTTTTGAGGAAATTTATAAGGTTGTTGGTGAGCAAGTTCCTCCGACCAAAATGGATATATGGAACAACTGGCGTTACTTTGCAATGCTGTTCAACGTGAGAACGCACGTTAGAAACTTTTTCGGAAACGCCTTCTTCATGCCCGCGGTGTTGCTGAAAGACGCTTATGCTTATGCAATCGAAAGCGGCTATGCCAAAACGAAACAAAAGAAGGGCGAAGAGTTTGAAAGAACCAAAGCCTACAAGGGCAAGAAGAAATACAAAGATTTTGCCGAAAAAGACTTTGAAACCATGAAGGAATCAATCACTGGCGGCGGCAAATTTAACCCTTCGGGTGCAATAGAAAACTTTAGAAAAATCTTTAAACCCGCTTGGCTTGAAGCTTTGAGAACGTGGAACTTTAAGGTTTTGGAATTGGAGGACGCACTATTCCTTAGCTTCTACTACAAAAACGCACTTAAGTCTTACCTTGCGGCTAACAATGCGGACATCGACTCCTTAACAGAGGGCAGCGAGATGTTAGAAAAAGCCAGAGCTTACGCGGTCAGAGAGGCACAGAAAAACACTTACAGAGATAAATCCGAAATTGCCAATTCATTGCAAAGGCTAAGCAAGCAAAACGCCGTTTGGAATTTTGTTGTAGAGGGTGCTGTTCCTTTCAAGAAAACCCCTATTAATATTTTGGCAAGGGGCATTGAATATTCTCCTGTTTTGGGAGCGATAAAAGCCTTTGTAGACGCCTCAAAAATGAGCGCAGAGGGCAAAAGGTTTGAGGCAAGAGAATTGATTAACGGACTTGCTTCCTCTTTTTCGGGCACTACTATTTTTGCTTTGGGTTATTTGTTCCGTCAGCTTGGGTTGCTAAAGGGTTCGGACGATGAAGATGATGAGAAATCTTTGTTCGATAAACTGGTGGGAGGTCAGACTTACGCTTGGGTTTTTGCAGCGGGAAGCTATACAATAGGCTGGATGGCTCCAATATCCATACCCCTGTTTGCGGGAGCTGCCTTGTATGACTTAATAGAGGACGACCCCGACATTCAAGGCAGAGACGACCAACCCGTTATTACTTCTCTTTTCAATGCCTTGGGTTCGATTACAGAGCCAATGGAAAGCCTGTCAATGCTTTCCGGCTTGACAAGAGCATTTAGCGCGACCAAATACACCGAAACAACAGGAGAATGGCTTGCTTCATTCTTTGGGGAACTTGGCGGAAGTTATTTAAGTCAAGCAACACCGTCAATGTTGGCTGCGGTTACAAGAACCATTGACCCAAAGAGCAGAAGAAGTTATACGGACAAAACAAACTGGATGCCCGACATAATGCAGCAGTTCTTACAAACACAATTCAGAAAGATACCCGGCTTGAATTACCTTTTGGAGCCGTATGTTGACGAATGGGGCAACACAGACCAAGACCCATTGTTTGAACGAATTGCGGAAAACTTTGTTTCGCCTGGTTACTACGAAGAAATAGAAATGTCAAGCGTTGAGAAAGAACTCGACAGACTTTTCAACGAAACCAAAGATGGAAGCATATTCCCCGACCGCGCGCCGAGATATATTAAGTTTACTCCACTTAAAGGCACAAAACAGATAACTCTTAATCTCACGGCAAAGAAGTACACGGAATTTGCGACGAAGAGAGGAAAGACGTTTTACTCTGTACTGGAAAACCTTACACGGTCTAAGTATTACAAAGACCTTAGGGAAGATGAAAAAGTTAAAGTCATACAACAAGCCAAGACATACGCATACACAACGGTAACGGAAAGCCTGTTGAAAAAAGAGATGTACGCATACGAGGTTGCCGACTGGATAACCGCAACCCAAGCACTTAGTGCTGACGACAAAACCAATTATCTAATCTACAAATCCCTTGTTGCCATAGGAAATGACCGCGGCTACAAGGAGCGCGATGTTCGTCAGGACATACTTGACCGCATGGAATTTTCAGACGCCGTATGGCTTGCAACGTTAGGCAAAGAAGAAGCTAAGTTATATCAGCAAACTGTCAACGTAAGGGGCGAAGATAGGTCACTTCAAGAAATGGGAGTGCCGATTGAAATCTTTATAGATGTTATTGATTACTACAGCATGACACATTCAGACTATGATGCAAGAGGTAAAGAAACCGTTTCCAAGAAGTCTAAGGTAATTAAGTACATCGACCAGCAGAAGCTCACGCCCAAACAGAAGTTCGCGCTTTACATGACGTGGTACGACTCAACAAAAGGCATTCCGGGCACATGGTGGAACTGGAAATAAAACTCTTGCGATTTGATTAAAAATGTGGTATAATATATATGTTGGTACCTTTCATTTGTTTTACTTCCTTTCAAGAAAAAGAGGCGGTCATTGCACCGCCCCTTTTTCTATTAATCCGTTCTTCTTTTTTTTATATTGTTTGCAACGGGGCAACAATTTCGCAAGGCACAGGGGCTTTTATCGTTTAGTTCCTCGCCCGGTTCAAGCTGTGATTTATTCACTCTCCCGTCGCAGAAATATTTAAGTCCATACGGACACAACCGAAGTGAACGGCGGTATAATTGATATGTATCGTCTGACATATTGACCTCCTAAACGGGCGTATTGATAATTTCAGTAAGCCCTTTTTCATTGTGATATATGAAAGTTTGTGCTTTTCTTACCAACCCGATAAAGCCGTTGGTAGAATGGTATGTATCTGCGGCTGTAGGGCTTGCAATTCTTCTGACTATTACACCATTTATCTCTTGTATCATCTGTTCGCTGTGTAGATGTGCCGCGTGAAATTCCCTTGACTTTGCTTTCGCCCACATATCAGAAGATTCTAAAGGCATCAACGAGGCAAGCCGTGAGGCTTTTTCTTTTGTTGCGCCGCCGTTGCCACTCTTGCCGTTTTCTTTGTGACCGTGACAATATCCTATTAGTGTGTTGCCGAACAACTGATACTTTCTGGGGTAAGCTGAAACATCAACCGTTACATCTGGGTGCTGTCTGAACCAAGCTTCAAGATATTTCAAAGCGTGATAGCCGTTTACTTCATCATGGTTTGACGGTGTGTAAAAAGTCTTTATCGGAGCAATTTCACAAAGCATTTCAATTCCTCTTACAAGCATTTCCACGCCCACGTTGAACATCTTTTGCCACCTAACATCACAGTCTTGTCTGGTAAGTCCTGTTGTGGTGTTGTCTATTGTGTCGGCATTAAAGAAGTCGTTAGCCCAAACAAATGTTATGTACGATATTGGCAAGCCCTTAATTCTGTTTCTTATATCAGACAATATCTGATAATACAAATCCCTTGCTATCTTGTAATCGTAGTTTTCCAAACAATCACCGTGCCACGCCAATTTGCCTAAGTGCAGGTCGGCAATGTTGACCTCTGCCATGTATTCGCCTTCAATTTTTCTTGGAGTAGGCGGCGTGAAGTTCTTGCGGTCAAGCTGTGCAAAGTGTTTATCGATTTCGGATAAGTCAAGCTGCCTTGTTTTTGGCTTTGCCGTGAGTTTTGACTGATAGGATATTTGCTTTGCGCCGCCCTTTAATTGAGAGTTCCAGTAATTGTTTTTATAAGATACAACTTCCCACTTGCGCGGGTCAAGACCGTGAGCTTCTAAAACAATCTCTGGGGTAATATCATCACCGTCACGAATTGTAATAAACTTTTCCGATATAATAGAACCATCGTGCTTGTATTCCAAACAGGAACGCTCTCTGTCGGTTTGTTTCCTCGACTTGTACTCTTGCGTTGACCTTATGTAATCTCGTATCTTATCCCTTTTCTTGATAAGGTCTACATCGGGTATTTCTATTTGCCGCGCCATTTCGGAAAAGGAAACCCCCTCTTTCCACATTTTAAATGATTGTTCTTTCCAGCTCATGTATCTCCTTTCGGGTCTCCAAATTTTTTAACTACCCTTGCTCTTATCAGTTGTGGAGAGCAATTGAATTTATGCGCTAAGTAAGCCCACGTCATACCTCTTTGCCTTAATTTGTACGCATGATACACTTGTATGTTGTCGAGTTTGCGCCACTCTTCTGTTCGCTCCGTGTGGTTGCGGATTGTATTGGGTGTAACACCGAATGTTTTAGCTATGACAACAACGGACATTCCTCTGTCCCGCATTTCCTGCGCCCTTTGTATTTCTTTGGTTGTCATAATATAAGGCGCGCCAACAATGCGGCTATTGTTTTTGTTTCCGATTTGTCGAAAGTAATAATTAAGGGATTGTCGCCATATGAAAGAACTTGAAGTTCCTTATCTTTTGTTACGCCCAAAGACATGTCTGCTTTTTCATTGGCGGTTTTTGTTTCTACAGTCAAGCTTGTCCCTCCCCTCATAAACCCTTATTCCCGATAACACGGCTGTACTTATGTCAAAAGCCATGTATTCGTCCTCGTCGTCGAAAGTCCACATTTCGTCACACATTGAAATGAGATATTTTCTTATCTCTTTAACCCCGTCCTCTTCTAAGTCTGCAAATCGGTCAAAGTAAATTTGAGGCGTTATCGGTGTGTGACCCATTTTGTAAACCAACCTTGTGTACGCGATTGCGTTTTCTGTCTTGTCCTCGTTTCCTGCGGGGCAGCTTATGTAAATAATCAATTGCTCCACACTCTCCTTTTTGTGTCTTTTTTATAAACCTTCTTTTCTTTTTCTATTTCTTTTGCTTTTAAAAAACAAGTGTACGAACAGAACCTACGCCCCCTATAAATTTTGTAAACGTGATACGGTGCGGGGATAAAGTGTTTCCCGCATACGGGACATTCGACCTCGTGTAAAAAATCAGCCAATCGGTTCTTTGCGCTTTTTTTAATTCTTGCCATGATTTCTCCTTGTAATTTTGCTGTTGTGATGTGCATTTATCGCGGTAATAAGTGTTTAAATATTTCTTCCTGTGTATGAGGCAAGACATATCGTTGGTATAAATTCTTGCCTTTACTAACATAAAAGTCTTTTTTATTCAATTACATCGACTTCTTGAATTTTGTAAACATTTTCCAGTTCATCATAGTAATCATAACCATCATTCGCGCAACTTAGATACCCTTTTTTGATGGTTATTTGTGCTTTCGGACAACGCTGTTCAGCTTTTTTCTTTGCATATGATGGTTTGGCATAACCCATATTAATGGGACACCCTAAACAAAATGCGCATTCCTCGTTTATTATTTCTTGTTTAATCTTTAATTCTTCTAAGCGCTTTTGTGCAGCTTCCTTGCTCAAATAAGAAGCAACAATATAATCGTAGAAACCCTCATAGTCACCGCTGATTGCGTGTATTTGATAAATTTTCATTTCAACTCCTTATCCAGATTGTCAATCTGTTTTTTTATTTCGCCCTCTGTATGCGGTAGTATGTATCTTTCGTATAAAGATTTTCCGCGTTGGTTATAAAAGCCGCTCGGCGTTAAGTTAAGGATTTCCCCAACGTGCCTGAAGCCCAAACATTTAGGCGGTAAGTGCGTAACTATGTCGTCATAGTTCTTGATTACCGTAAGCCCCTCCCACCGTTTTAACAAATCCTTGTACCACCAACCCCATAAAACTCTGGGCGGTGCAAAGGCATAGGTTTCTATGGGCAAATCCGGTCGGTGGTATTTACAAAATTCATGGCAAAGCATTGCTAAAGCCGCGCCGTGAGAATAACCCACAATTTGCACTTGACTGATTTCCAACAATTCAAGATAGTTTTTGATAATATCTTCGATTGACTTCCATGCCCTTTTAAAGCCCCTGTGTATAAACCAAACCCTGTTCATGCGTTTATACGGTCTTGCGGGGAAATTAAAGTTGGCAATCCAATCCTTGTACCCCTTGCTCCATTGAAAGTAAATCTTTAGAGTACCGTTATCAAATTCGCAACAAAACGACACATCATCTTTTGTGTGGGTGTATTCTTTGTTAAGACAATCCTGAAATAATTGTTTTAAGTCCATATGCTCTCCTGTTGTACCTCTGGCAACTTTGGAGTGTAGCAATAATAGCAACGGTGAGGACAACCGGTGTAAATATTAATTGCATAGTCGCCGTATTCTTTGGCGGCTCCCTTTGGTTGGTAAATGGGTTTCATGCTTTCCTCCTGTTAGTAACAAAAATAAGTTCCGTCAACATACTCATATACGCCCTCGACCCGTGCAAATTCAGCCGCCCATACCACGTTGTCGGGGAGTAAACTCTCGCCCTCAAGAACTCTCTTTGCGCAATCTACAGCCCTTTGCAAAGCTTCCTGTTCTTGCGGTAGAGAGGCTCTGCTCGGCAGCACAAGTCCGGTCTTGCTTAAATTACCCCACTGATTTTTAGCACACACAACCTCTGTAATTGTGTTCGGAAAGTTGGGGCTTTTAACTCGGTTCGTGACAACATTTCCAATTTTTATCCGTGTCTCATCGCTTGAATAATCCCCGCCCTGCTCCTGATAGATTACAACGGTCAAGGCGGTTAAATCTTCTACGGTGTACGGGGGGGCTCAACGGGCGGGGGAAAAGTTAAACAAAGCAGCGCCAAGATTGTAATTAATGATGTCATTCGTCCCGCTCCAAAAACTCTTTGGGTGCAATAAGTATTTCGGTTTTCATTTTTTTCTCTGATTCTAAGTTCGTTTTAGACATCTCTTTTTTCAATTTTTCAAAACACTTCGGGCACAAAATAATGTTGATTGCAAAATCTTGGTTTTTAATATAGTAAACCGGTTTTTCTGTGGTTCTACACACTTCGCAATTAACCCCGTTGACTTCTTTTTCAATCTTTTGCACGACTGTCATTCGTCCCCCTCCAAAAGTTATGTACCTCCAAATAATCTCCTATACAGTTGCGTCGATAGGTCTTGATTTTGCTCTTGTCTGTTATCTGCGCCTGCACCTGCCTATTCCACCACATAGCGAACAGGTGAGGCGGGTCTTTATACTGCTCGTCATATTCCGCGCCGTTTCGCTCTTTCCACGTTTTAACGCAATCGGGGCAGTACAGCACATCGCCGTGAGCGCGATAACCGGCATAGAACATACCGTCCGGAATACCTAACATGGCGCGGGTCTGTTCGGTCTTGCCACAATTACTGCATTGGTAACAGATTGTATTAGCCATCAATAATCCCTCCATCCCGCTTCATTTCGCGCACAATCGTGAGTATTCTGTCGCACTCAATCTCAATGGCCGCAAGGTTAAACGCCATAAGGCTTGAATGGTCGCGCTCTTTGCACAATTGGTATGCCTCAATTTGAAACCGGAGCATACGCATATAATCATCAAGCGTCCAGCTATCGGCAAATGAATCAGATATCG
>Ga0116161_1005137_pt1 | contig 10666 bp, 7 predicted proteins | sample AD_JPNAS3_MetaG_FD_89877 | JGI IMG/M metagenome (GOLD analysis project Ga0116161, IMG submission 89877) | Active sludge microbial communities of municipal wastewater-treating anaerobic digesters from Japan - AD_JPNAS3_MetaG | ecosystem: Engineered > Bioreactor > Anaerobic > Digestate | place... | reverse complement strand
TCAATTATAGCGATGGCTTCATCGGGATCAAAATCACCTGCCATGATTACTGCCATATTGTTTGGAACATAATATAGATCGAAAAACTCTCTGATATTCTTCATCGAAGGGTTCTTCAGATGTTCAGCTTTTCCAAGTGTGGTTTGAGTGCCGTAAGGATGGTTAGGGTACAGTCCCTGCATCAGGGCTTCGGATACTCTACGTCCATCGTTTGTCAACGACATGTTTTTTTCTTCATACACAGTCTCTAATTCGGTATGGAAAAGCCGCAAAACCGGATGGCTAAACCGGTCAGCCTGAATTTTTGCCCAATTGTGAAGTTGATTGGATGGTATGTTTTCAATATATATTGTGTAATCGTTTGAAGTAGCTGCATTGGTGCCTTGCGACCCTATAGCAGTCATCAGTTTATCATACTCATTAGGTATGGCAAGAGTGGAAGCCACGTATGAGATGCTGTCAATCTGCTTGTAAATTGCGTTCCTTTTCGCCAAATCACTCTCTTTTCGATATACTTCAAAAAGGTCTTCTATTTTCTGGATAAGGCCTTTTTCTTTTTCCCAATCGGTTGTACCATAATTAGGCGTTCCCTTGAACATCATATGCTCAAAGTAATGAGCCAGTCCGGTGGTTTCGGCCGGATCATTTTTACTACCGACCCTCACTGCTACAAAAGTCTGGATTCGGGGTTCTTCATTTTGGACAGAGAAATAGACCTTTAACCCATTGTCCAAAGTATAGATCCGTGCAGCAAAAGGATCGCCACTGATTGTTTCATATTGATATGATTTTTGAGCAAATAGGCTGATTTGCAAAACGAACAGAAAAAGCAATGATAAACTGGTTTTAAAAAATTTATTTGTAAGCATTTCAAAAAATTTATGATTAATAGTTTCTAAACATTATCAATAATTAGACATGGCTTTAACAAGGCGAGGTTTTGGTAGCCCCACCAGGACTCGAACCTGGATTTAAAGTTTAGGAAACTTCCGTTCTATCCCTTGAACTATGGGGCCAAGGTTGTATTGCAAAGATCTAATTTTCTCTTTTTGGCTTTTAAAACGTAAGACAAGAAAAAGAAACAGTACAAAAGTCCTGCTTTTTAACGAATTGACCAAACCGTCCTTAAAAATATTTGTAAATACATTAAAATTAGATACTTAATTCCTCACTTCGATTTCAGGAGAAACAATAAACATTTGGTTATCTCAATTTCATATTCAATATAGTTACCCCCTTCCGATCTGATATTAAAGTTTCAGGTAGTTAGGTTTGGTTGAGCACAAGCCGGAATATCGAATTTTTATATAGGTTTTAAGGTGTGCAACGTCAGTTACCTTTTTATCCAAGACTTCACGATCGGTAAATTCTATAGAAAGAAGATACAGGAAAGCCGACTTTGTGTATTGTTTACAAAATGATTCACCGGCCTATTGCCATATTATCGGTGTGTGTAATTGCTCAACGAACAAAGAGTACATTTGGTTTTCTGCCGACACGAAAGCCAACGATAAAAAGCTCAGCCTAAAAGAGCGCTCTATTGGCTAATCCGGGTTTACTTCATGGGACAATCACATTGAGCGATGCAGGATTTACCCGAATTTTAATCTTTTTACCAATTTTTATCGGTTCACCATCCAAATTTATGATGTTCATCTTTTGCTTTATCACTAACTCGGGCGTTTTAATGACCTCCACATAAGGAGTTTTGCGTATCTTTTTAAAAAAGAGCAAAGAAGCAAACAGGACTGTCGGTAAAAACGAACTGATATTTACAATAACCACATCAATCAAGCCATCATCTACCTTAGCGTCGGGAGCGATGGAAGCGTTATACCCAAACTGATCGGAATTGGCAAAACTGATAAAGAATGCTTTCTTTTTCATCTTTTTTCCATCTATAATCAAACGAAAGGCCTTAGGACGATATCGAAAATATTCTCTTAAAGAGACCTTAGCATAGCCTAAAAATCCTCTTTGCGATTGTTTCGAAAAAAGATCGGCAACATGTGCGTCAAAACCTATCCCGGCAATACTCAGAAAAAGATGCTCATTAGCATATGCCGTATCAATCCGTTTTATATTAATCTTGCTTATAACGCCAATCGCCTTCTCAATTTCCAAAGGGATTTGTAAATGACGAGCAAGGCCATTACCTGACCCGAAAGGAATGATTCCAAGCACAAAATCACTTCCAACTAATGGACGTGCAACCTCGTTAACAGTACCATCGCCTCCAACGGCAACAAAAACTTTATAACCCTCATCCACACCTTGCCGGCTCAATTCAATTGCATGATGTTTATATTTGGTAAAAACTATCTTGTAATCAAATTTTTCAGGCCTTAGCATCTTCTTTAGATACTTATCAATGTGCTTTTTATGCATAACACCTGAATAAGGGTTTACTATAAACAGAATCCTTATTTTACTCTCAAGGTTAAGGTTCATTTCATTTAACTGTCATTCTGTTTTCGATCAGACGGTTATAATATTGCTGAATATATGCTTTTAATAACTCTTCCATCTCATTCACATCAACAGTTTCTACATTCATAATATTGTGTTTGAGCTGCTTATCCTTGTCAAAATCGAACAAGGCAACAGTCTCCTCTCCATCGAACTCGATCAGATAATGATTTCGCACCATTTGAAAGACGCCGTTTATATAGGAGACGGCAAAATCTGGCTTGTTGCTATTAAAGATATTATTTCCGAAAGCAACAAAGGGTTTTTTATAGTCAATGAGAGCAAGCACCGAAGGCATAATATCTACCTGACTGACAACTTTTTCGTTATCATATCTGAGGTTTCCTGCGGGAGAATAAAAAATAACAGGTATCCGGTACATTCCTACTCGCGTTTTGTATTCAGTAAGGAAAGCTTCGGAGGTATGATCGGCTGTTATAACAAAAAGTGTGTTTTGATACCACTCCATTGTTTTGGCAGTGTCAAAAAAACGTTTCAGCGAATAGTCGGAATACATGATAGCTTCCTGAATTTGTAAATTACCTTTTCGAAACTGCCCTTTGTACTGATTAGGAATAGTATAAGGATGGTGTGCTGATAATGAAAAGAAGACCGATAAAAAGGGTTGTGAAGTCTTATCAAGTTTTTTTGCAAAAAATTGAAAGAAGGGTTCATCAAAAATTCCCCAACGACCGTCAAAATCCATATCGTTATCATATTCGTTGCGGCCATAGTAGCGTTTAAATCCGGAGGCTCGTGCGAAACGGTCGAAATCCATTGTGCCATTTGTACCACCGTGAAAAAAAGAGGTTTCATATCCTTTTTTTTCCAATAAAGCAGCTAATGCGTCAAACGAATTTCCGGCGAAAGCCGAAGTGATAAATGGTCTGTCCATCAACGCTGGAATGGAAGCTATGATTGCCGGCAACCCCTCAATTGACTGTTTGGCATTGGCAAAACCATTAAAAGCAATACTGTGATCAATAAGCGAATCCAGAAAAGGTGTATATCCTTGGTATCCCTCAACTTGCCTGTTAAATGCACCGATATGCTCACTCGACAAACTCTCCATGATAATCACAACAACATTTTTTTTCACTGAATCAGGCATTAAGGTATTGTTCCGATCGGTGTTAAAATGATGCTCAGGCGAATAAATTTTCTCCAACGCCTGTGGCTCAAAGTAATCAACCTTCATCATCACCTGATGGTCAATAGTCTTTATTATGGTAAAAGGAGTATTCAGTATGAGAGGAAGATTTGAAGGCCTAACGTATTGAATTCCGGTTATAATGTTTACAGGCTTCATCTGTATTCCACCCCTAATCATCAAAACGCTTAAAAACAATGTAATAACAAATGAAATCATCTGAAAAAGGTAATAACTTATCACCCCTTCGGTAAATCTTCGCTTATAGTAATATACCTTCCTGATTATCAGATAAAAAATGATAGCTATGAAGATAAAGAGGAAAAGAAATGGCCAGAAATCCCGCATGAATTGAGGTATTAGATCTTGTATAGGTATTCCGGCTGATACAAAATCAAAGATATCGCCGGTCATTCTTTTTTGCGTAAAGCGGAAATAGACGATATCAGCAATATTTACGGCTATTCCCATCAGATTTGGTACATAAAAAAGAAAATCGGAAGTTACCCAATAAAACTTACGATGCCGGAATGGTAAGGGAAAGGTCATCAAAATAATAAATGGCAGGTTTAGCATGAAAAGCGATGATAAGTCGAACCTCAAACCGGAAATAAACACATGAAAAAGCTCTATTGTGGTTACTGTATTGAATGACTTAAAATTGAAAATATAAAACAGTATGCGGCTGATCCACAGAAACAACAATGCTATTAGCAGCCTGTAAGTCAGTACCGTATAGGAATTTACCCTGTAATAACCCTTCGTGTATTTTGCTTTAGTCATTCCGATAAATCAACTTTTGACTAGTTTAACGGTGCGAGGCCATGTGTAGTGGCGGATTTGCGGGCATATAACTTTCAACATTTCACATTAAATTTTGTACTGACCCCGCCATTTCATATAGCCTATGTTAACGATTCCCTGTTTTTTTTTCAATTTTTTCATTGCGTTGCTTGCAAGTAGTGATTTCATCTGTGTAATAGCCAATTTATAGAGTTGTAGAAGTCTTTCGCTTTGTAATAAACCTTGTCTGATGAGTAGGACTTCACACTCTTCATATTGCTCAACACAACAAGCTGTTCCAATGTAACGTAATTCCGTATGTTTCCTGTATTGTCGGGATTGCTGTCCTGCCATTCTTTAGTCGTAATTCCAAAAAGGGCAACATTCAGTAAATCGGCCTTGTTGGCATAAACAATACCCGCCTGTTGCTTGGTGATCTCCTGCGGAATAAGGTTCTCTTCTATGGCATCAGTGCTGATGTGATAGTTTACTTTGGGTAGGGGATGTTGCAAGTTCCATTCTAATTTTAGACGGTCATTTTCTTCGCTTTTGAAGCGCTGGAACTCTTTTACAAGATAAAATTTGAATTGTGGACTAATCCACATTCCAAATTCAAAAGCAATTTCGGGGTGGGCATAAGTTCCGCCATATCTACCTGCAATCGCCTTTAGCCCTATTGCATTGGTTTTGTCAACCCATTCTTTTTCGCTAAGTTTGTAACTATTCAAACCTGCTTGACCTTTAATTATGGCAAATTCGCCCCAATTAAAATTGGGATTATAAACAGACTCCCAAATGCCAAGATATTCAACCGTATTTCTATTACGAAGCCAATCGGAAATAAAAAAATCGCCATCCTTAGCTTTCAGCATATCCGTCAGCGAAATATATTCCTGTTCTTTTTCAAGAATAACCGATATCTCCCTGCCTTCAACCATTATGCTCCTATTTTTTGCCATGCTAAACTTATCGTTATTTTAAAAAAGTGGTGATAAAATTAGCATTATTTATTAACATAAACATCACCTCTCCATTTTTCAAATTTTAAGGCAAGATAGAATGAAGAAGGGAAACTCAATAAAGTTATAACAAGACCGATCAATGTCCATAACAACATCGTTTCAAAACTGACTTGTATGGTTTTCGTAAAAACACAAAGAGTGTAAATACAATAAGTTAATGTAACTATTGAGGTTAGAATTGCCGGAATATATTTTCGCCAAAGAATCCATTGCCCGATATGAACTAAAAGGTGAATGGAGTAAGCGGAGAAAGCGGCAAACCACCAATTGTAGTTGTCGTACAAAAGAGATAGGTAGGTTACTGCGGAAATAAGTATAAATTCGTGTAATACAGCAACGGCAAAGCCAGAAGAGGATATACTGTAAATCCGTTTCTTTGTCAAAAAAGTATCAAGCTTAGGAAAGCGTCTTTTAATTTCTAAGCTGTTTTTTGTAAGCCACGGCTTGAACATAATAATTTCTTCAAAGTCGTGTACCATAAAAATTACGGGTAGCAGGGCTATTAAAATTTTTATTTCTGTCATTTTGGTTAGTTACTTTTTTCTATTACAATAACCGCTAACTACAAATTTACGATTGTTGTTGATTCCTTATCTGCTGAAGGTTAAAATAATTATAAACGCCGTAATTATCGGACACGCATAAGCACTGTTTTCAATCTAAATTTTTCAAGGCATTAACGGCTATCCATGCCATAAGTCCCATTCCTGTTTTAAGGCAGTTTTCATCAACATCAAATGTAGCCGAATGTTGCTCCGACACTATACCTCTTTCTACATTAGATATTCCAAGACGATAAAAAGAGGATGGGACTTCTTCGGCAAAGTAGGCAAAATCATCCGCCGTCATACGTAAAGGTAGTTCAACAACATTTTCTCTTCCTAAGTAATTTTCAGCCCAATCTTTCACATTTACAGTCAATGAAGGATTATTGTAGAGTGATGGATATCCATGCTTTATCGTTACTATACAACTACCCCCCATACTTTCCGCTATCATTTCCGACATTCGGGCAATCCGTTGATGTATCTCTTTTCGCCACTTCTCGTCAAATGTACGTATAGTACCTGCTACATACACTTCGTCAGGAGTAATATTTGTTCTTCCATTAGCTATTATTTGTCCAAAAGAAACAACCGTAGGAATTTCCGGGGGGACATTGCGGCTTACGATCTGTTGTAACGCCACAATAATATGAGCAGTAATAAGTACGGGATCAATATTTTTCCATGGTTTTGCAGCATGTCCGCCTTTTCCTTTAACAGTTATATGCAGCTCATCGGTGGAGGCCATGTATTTTCCTGCCCTGACACCAATTTTACCAACCTCAATATCGGGGCAAACATGCTGGCCAAATACATGAACGGGTTTAGGATTCTTCATTGCCCCTTCCTTTATCATCATTATTGCGCCTCCCGGATATTTCTCTTCCGATGGCTGAAAGAAAAGCTTTACAGTTCCGTCAAAATCATTTCGTAATTCAAACAAAATTTTAGCTGTCCCAAGTAATGATGCTAAATGTACGTCATGTCCGCAAGCGTGCATCACTCCATGGTTTTGTGATTTATACTCCACATCATTGTTCTCCTGAATAGGTAATGCGTCCATATCTGCCCGTAACGCAATACTTTTTTGATCGGGATTTCTGCCTTTAACAAGTGCAATGACACCCGTTGTAGCAATATCTTGTAGGGAAGAGATACCAAAATCTCTAAGTTTTTGTTTTATAAAAGATGATGTTTTGAATTCCTGCATTGAGAGTTCAGGATATTTATGTAATTCGCGCCTGTAACTTATTATCTCAGACAAAAAAATATTGCTTAACTCCTGAATCTTACCTTTTAAGATCTCCATTATTCTAAATTTTTGATAGCAAATCTAATCAATCCTTAAAAACTCACTTTCAGTGAGGAAATATAAGTCATAAGTGTAAGTTTAAAAGCCAAAACCTTGTCTTTTAAAGCACCTATTTTTTAGCCAATAATAAAAATTAATTATAAAATACATTTTTGTTTTGACCAGATAAAACAATTGTTTTTCGCCTTTAGTCCCTCTGGCTTCTATTGACTTATAATTAGCGAAAATATCTTTGCTTAAATAGTGGTTAAGTAATTTTATTTTTTGGTGATATTTTAAATTTGCATTAAATATAGTGCGAAAAAATATATTTATTACCATCTGCTTTTGCGAATTTAAAATGTTTTTTTGTTTTTTTTGATCAAAATTGCCAAGTAACAGTGTGTCATTTAAACAAATTAAATAATTGACAAATTCAGTTAGGTGTTCAACTCTAATGTCGCGTGATACTGAACGTTGGTTTAAATGATAAAAATATAATGCTTCATCTAATACTAAAACATTATTAGTTTTTAACAGCAGCTCAATACAAAATATTGCATCTTCTCGGAAACGCAAATTTTTAAATTTTATATTATTATCTGTTATTATTTTACGGGGTATAAGCATTCTGCAGGCACTACCTGCAAGTTTTTCATTTTTAGAGGTCGGATAAAAATAGCGATAAATAATACTGTTTTTTATTGCATTGTTTCCATATGCTGTTTTTAAAAGATTTTCTTCTTGTTTTTGAATATGATCTAAAGAAAAACAAACACCCATTTTGCACATAGCAATAGTGTCATCAAAACCAACAAGCATTGTTAGCTTTTTTTCAATTATATTAAGGTCAATAAAATCATCAGAATCTACAAACATAATATACTTACCTGTAGCTTTTTTTAGACCTTCATTTCTGGAATCTGCAGCGCCTGTATTGTGTTTATCAATAACAATAATACGACCATCTTTATTAGTATAATCGTTGCATATTGATAGACTGTTGTCTGTACTCCCATCGTTAATAAGAATAATTTCAAGATTTGAATATGTTTGATTTACAATGCTATCTAAACATTTATTCAAATATTTTTCAGCATTATAAACAGGAACTATTATGCTCACTAAATCACTCATAGTATCTACGTTTATTTAAGTTTAATAACTTTCCTCACGAAATACATAAGTATTTTGTTTTTCTTTCTCACGCAAGATTAACAGGTTTGAAGCAATCATTGATAGTCCTATAGGAATCCACATAAAATCCATGCCGAAAAAACCGCTTGGAGCATTAGAGGCAAGTACAAAAGCAATAACCATACAAATAATTTGAGCATAAATTTCTTTTTTAGTGTTTTTAAACAGTACGCACACATTGTAAAACAAATATATTATACATGCAGCGAAGGTTAAAAAAAGAATAATACCGTATTCTACCAATATTTCAACCCACATTGAGTGGGGGCTTAACAGAAGGTCTTTATCATTTAAGCTTTCTAAAAAATTAAAAAATCCACCAGGACCAATACCTACCCCGTATGTTTGAACAAACATGTTTTTTACGCTTACAAAATAGGTATATAGTCTTCTATACATAGAACCCAAACCGATGCTTGCTGTCTCTTGCTGACCTGAAAGCTCATTTAGAAGCCCCATTTTCATATGATAAAAGTTCGGATCTAAAATTCCGGCAAAAAAATAAACACACTGATATATAGCAACTGCAAGGATAATTTTCAAAATATTTTTTAAAAACGACTTATTATTTACTAAAAGATAAAAAACAACCGAAATAATTAACGCAACAGAACATATCCATGCTCTGTTTATTTGCAAAACAAAGAGTATAAGCCCTAAAATTATACAATCTACAATAAATAAAAAACGAGAGTCTTTTTTATTCGCAAAAAATAAAGGTGCAAAGATGACTAAATATGTAGAATAATCATTTTCATTATGAAAGATAGTTGTAGCGCTATAAAATGGCACTGAAGGCAAATAACCCAAGCGCTGCATTAAATAATAATCAGAATATCTACTGAGGGGTAAATGTATGTCGGTAAAAATTTCAAACAAGGCAAAGATAAGCAAACAAACAAATAAGACTTTTACAATGTCTATAAATGTCAGTAAATCGTTTTCGTTTTTTATTAAGGTAATTAAAATTGCAAGAGAAAAAATGCCTAATACTACTTCAAGGTTTTCTTTTAGGCTATCTTTTAAAGAAGTAACGTACTCGGACAAAAAGAACATAACAAATCCATATAGAATCATTGTTGCTAATACAGTGAACAAAGCTATGTCAAGTTTGGAAAACAATCTGTGCTTAAAGGCAAAAAACAATTGCGGTGTAATAATAATAAAAAGAATAGGAACAAACACTCTGTAAAGATTAAGAGCAATAGCAGGGTGTATCCTAATGTAAAAGCCTAATCCGAGCATTGCGGACAAGGCGTATAAAAACATTAAAGCAAATTTTAGGGTTTTGTTTTTTTCGGTTTCAAATCTCATAATCATTTTATTCCCTGTTAATAAACCACATCTCTTCATATCATATAGGTATTTTTAAAACTCTTTCATACAGAGCCAACAACTTCTGTACAACTACCGTTGGCGAAAAGTTATCAATTGCATACTTTCTAACTTTTTCAGAATCATATTTGTCTTTATCTTCGATCATTTTTTTCATAGCCGCAGCAAGTGCATCCACATCGTCAACATCAACAAGAATTCCAACATCGTCAGTTACGAAGCCTTCCGGCCCGCCACAGAGTGTACCAATAACGGGTAAGCCTGCTGCCATTGCCTCAATAAATACAAGACCAAAGGTTTCTGAGCGCGAAGCTAAGACAAAGCAAAGGCTATTATCAAAAATATTTTGAAACTTGCTCCTTGACAAAAAACCGCAAAATTCAACTTGCAACGATAGCCCGAGCGAATTGGTTAAGGTTTTTAGAGCATTCCCCTCTTCGCCTGCGCCAATGATTTTTAGCATTGCATTTTTATCGTGTAGTTGTGCAAAGGCTTTTATCAAAACATCGAAACCTTTGCCTTTTTTTAAACTACCGATAGAAACAAAATTGTTTTTGCTACATTGCCTAGACAACTGTATTGCAGATGTATCAACTATATTTGGAATGTATTCAAAGTTACTTGCATATCTGTTGTTGAGTACTTTTTCAAACGGAGCACTTACCGCAATATTAGCGTTTGCATTTTTATATATTTTTTTTAAGGCTTCGGTTTTGCCCTTGCTAAAGTTTCCTTTATGAACAGTGCTATCATGTTCTGTGAGAACATAGGGAATGCCATATTTTTCTTTTGCTTTCATTGCAACATAGCCAGTGGCTCTCCCAAAATGCGCATGAATAATATCGGGCTTGTCCCAAGCTTTCAATACTTTTTT
>Ga0116161_1005122_pt1 | contig 10684 bp, 8 predicted proteins | sample AD_JPNAS3_MetaG_FD_89877 | JGI IMG/M metagenome (GOLD analysis project Ga0116161, IMG submission 89877) | Active sludge microbial communities of municipal wastewater-treating anaerobic digesters from Japan - AD_JPNAS3_MetaG | ecosystem: Engineered > Bioreactor > Anaerobic > Digestate | place... | reverse complement strand
ATTCTGGCACGCAAATTTCATTAGTATAAAGGCAAATAAAACAAAAACCCTCAAGGAGGTAACAGATCATGAAAAAGACATTCGGAACCATCGCAGCGGCGGCAGCAGTAGTTCTTTTAACGGCAACCTTTGGATTCGCAGAATATGCGGCAGCGGGAGCGGCGAATTTCCCGTATTTCCAGCTGGGCTGCCTGATTGTAGGCGGGTTGATTCTGGTCAGCCTGAAGAGGAAGTATGACAAGATGTATACGGCGGAAGTGGTTGGCGCCTTTGCTCTTTACACGATTCTGATGGCGCTGTTCACCAACCCGGTGATTGATGCAGTGAAGAACATTGTGACCTGATCGAAGACAGATCAGGAAGAAACGGTAACAGAACGGAAATGATTGAGGACAGGATGATGATCGCAACATACAGAACACATTACCGGGCGTATCAGAGATTCAGCGGCATCCTGATGTTATCGGCCTGGGGCTTCGCGATCGTGATCGCATCGTTCCTTTTCCTCTGGCTGGGATACAAGCTCGACGAATACCTGGGCACTGCTCCAAACTTCATGTTCGGCCTGTTCTTTCTGGCAATCTTCATGAGTGTAATGAGGCTCTATAACGAAGCAAAGAGAAGAATGAAGGTATTATAACCGCGGCTGTAAAAAAACATGATCTGGAAAGATAAAAATCCCCCGCAAGACTCAAGGCTCGCGGGGGATTTCTTTTTTTATTCACCTTACGGTTGCTTTAAAATAACCAGCGCATCCACTACGACCGGATTTGCCCCCGAGAGAATCACGGGGTTGAGGTCGATTTCCGAAACTTCCGGAATTTCCAAACCGATACGTCCGATGTTGATCAGCATGCCGGTCAGCCGTTGTTTATCGGCTGCTTCCATTCCGCGCACGGCATCGAGAATCTTGTGCCCCCGAATCTCCTGCATCATTTCCCGTGCGTCCCTTGCTTCCAGCGGCGCGTGGCGGAAAGAAATGTCCTGCAAGATTTCCGTAAAGATGCCGCCCAGACCGAACATCACGCAGGGGCCGAATTGAGGATCGCGCGTCAGTCCCATCACCAGCTCACGCCGTCCTTTGATCATTTCCTGCATTAAGACGCCGCCCTCAAAACCTTCCATTCCGGCCATGATTTCACGGAAAGCTTTTTTTGCTTCCGTTGATGTCCGGATATCAACGTGAATCAGACCCTTTTCCGTCTTGTGTGCGATGTCAGCGGAGCACCCTTTCATGACCAGAGGGAAACCGATTTTTTTGATGGCTTTGTCCAGACCGGTTTTGTCCTTGACCAGCACTTCCCTGGTGACCGGGATGTCATAGGCGGCCAGAACCTGCTTGGACTCGTATTCTGACAGGGTTTTGCGCCCCTGACGCAAGGCCTTTTCAATAATGCGCATCGCTTTTTCGTTCTTCATTTTTTCCTTCCTCCATAATAATTGTTGATGTGAGCGATTGCCCGGATGGCATCGTGCAGTTCATCAAAAACAGGGATCCCCAGTTTAATATATTCCTGCCTGGTCAGGGCGATGAGCTCAGTGATGTCCATATCCTCCGGTCCCCTTTTCGGGTTGGGCAGGACCGCGATGACCGGTTTCCCCGTTTGATCGACAGCGTCCCGGACGGCGCGGGTCAGTTCCTTATAGGGTGTGATTGCTGTAATCCGCTGGCCAAACATCCTGGCAAGCGGTTGATAGTGGTACAGAAGCGAATCGAGGATTTGCAGCTCTATCCGCTGATCTTCCGCGGCGGCCAGAAGAACTTCCTTCAGGTTCTGCGGTGAAACGTAGGGATTGGCCACATCAACTGGATTGATTGCGCTGGATCCCGGACGGGGAAGATGGTTCGCAATCCGGTCCTGGATTCCTGCAGGCAGCGGCGGCACTTCAATTCCGTAGTCCTCGGCCGTGTCGCACGCAGTGACACCAATCGCTCCGCCCCCGCCGATAACCGAAATGCTTTTGAATGTTTTTTTTGGAAGGAGCGAGAATGCCAGGATGACCTGCGCCAGTTCTTCAGGGTCATGAACCTGGACAGCTCCTGCCTGCTTCAGGATGGATTGCCAGATGATGCGGCTTCCCCCCATGGAGGCGGTATGGCTGGCGACGCTTCTTTGTCCTGCGACGGAGAGGCCCCCCTTGAAAACAATCACCGGTTTTTTGGCAGCGGCGTTCTTGATGGCAGTAAAGAAAGCATTGCCGTCTTTTATACCTTCAATATACATCGATATTACCTTCGTTTCCGGGTCATCGGCCAGATAGTGCAGCAATTCCGATTCGCGCAGATCCGCGCCGTTGCCGAAACTCACCACCTTGCTGAAACGGATGCCCAGGTAGTTTCCCGCATGTGCGAGATCGATTGATATGCCGCCGCTCTGTGAAAGGAAGGCCACCGATCCGCTGATGCGCGACAGGTCCGGTCCCGGAAGCATTGTCAATCCGCTTGCCGGGCAATAAATACCGAAGCAATTGGGGCCGATTACCCGGATTCCTCTGGCGGCGGCTTCCTGAATCTGTTTTTCCAGTGCTTTGCCTTCTTCGGTTCCCAGTTCGCCAAAACCCGAAGACAGGATCTCCGCACCGGCCGCGCCCTTTTTGCGGCAGGCTTCCAGCGCTTCCGGAACATGCCGGGCCGCAACGGCAATGACGGCGAAGTCGATTTTTTCGGGGATGTCTTCCACGCGCCTGAAGATTTCCATGCCGGAAATCCTGCCACCCTTGGGATTGACGGGGTATATCTTTCCTTCATATCCCATGGCCGTCATGGACTTCAGCATGCCGGTGCCGAAGCCTGTGCCGCCTTCTTCAGCGGAAACACCAATAACGGCGACGGTACGGGGGTGAAAAATTTTTTCATAATCCGTGGCCGGATAACGGGTTTTTTTGTTGCTTTTGATTTTACCTGGATTGCCTGACATGGAGAACCTCTCCTCCCGATGATTTTTATCTTGCATGCTAAATATTAGAATGCATTTTATTTCCGAAGGTCTTTCAACATCCGGATGAGCAGCAATCGTTCTTCCATACTGAAAATGGAAAGAACTTCCTGGTTCAGTTCTTCGGTTTTCTTTATAAAATGTTCACGGCATTGATGCGCTTTGTCGGTTAATTGAAGGTTCAGCACGCGCCGGTCCTCCTTTACGTTCTTAACCAGCCAGCCGTTTTCCGCCATTCGATCCAGAACCCCTGAAAGGGTTGCGTTGTCCAGATTCAAGCGTTTTCCCAGTTCACTGGCAGAAAGACCCTCCTCTTCATAGAGAGCATGCAGAACCAGGCCCTGCATGGGTGTCAAACCATAGGGCTGCATTTTGGCCTTAAAAGTTGCATATACTTTCTGGTTGGCTTTGCTGAGTATAAACAGGATCACATCCTGGTAGCTGATCATGGAGATGTCCTCAAATATATTTAGTATGCGAAATAAATGAATTCTAAAACGATGTCAAGAAATTTTAAAGGGCATAAAAAAAGGAAGTAACCTTTGCGGTTACTTCCTTGAGTTACGTTGGTGTCTCCTTCCGATAGGATCGATCCGGAAAGAAAACGGAATGACAGTCTTGCTTACTTCTTCTTTTTAAATAACTTTTTCCGCGCAGCCGGCTTCGCTGGCTCAGCCGCCTTGACTTCAGGGGCGCAAAGTTTCTGGCGCATTTTGTCCAGTCCGGTGAGAATCGGAATATGATGCCATTCCTGACTTTGATTCGGACTGAAATGCAGAACCTCTCCCTTGTTGTCATAATCCGTAACTTCTTTCATTCTGTATCGCTTATTTTTGCAATCGATTTCGTCAACTCTTATGCTGTGGTCGAGACTTTCATATTTTTTCGCCAGATCGGGATGGTCTTTCTGCCATTTTTCGATGGTACTTTTCCTGCAATGATCGTTTACGATTTTATATGTCGAGGCGGTTATGATGCCGGTTGCATTGTCCGTGCCGGTCACTTTGTAGAAACATTCACCCGTGCGGGTTTTCCCAAGCGGTTCCCATTCCTTGCTGTCCGGTATCATTGCCTGGTCAGTTCCTGCACCGGCAGATGCTATACCCGGGATTCCCGCCTTTGAAATGACTTCAGGGGCGAATGGGTTCGCCGCGCAACCCGCCAGAAAAAGCACAACCAGCACTGTCATCAAAATAACTGAATAAAAATGTTTCATGTTCATTCCTTTCATCGGTTTATTTGTGATTTTTTTTCGGTGACAAGTCCTACATCAATATTCCCTGTTTTTCAAGATGTCTGAAGTCTGCTTTTTGATGTTAGTGCAGACAGTATCAGCATATCCTTATTAGGATGGCATCCTAGAATATATTGAAAAATTTTACAAGGCGGTCGATTCCCTTTAGTCATTCTTTAATCGATTCTTTATTGAAGGTCATCCACCGTCCATATTCCTCTTGACATTTCCATTCTCCCCCGTTTATTTTATGATCAATTTTAATACCTTGTTCACTAAATTCCATCCATGTATTGGCCAGGGTGGCACATTTATTAATTATGGTGCATCAAATGCCGGATACTTCCAGAAAATATCAGGAAATCCTTCGAGAGAACACCCTCTTAAAACAGAGAATCCAGGAAATTGAAAAATTGGAATCAGACCGTGGACAGACAGAGGCGGATTTGCGCGAGAGCGAACGGAAATACCGTTTAATTGCCGAGAACACGGCCGACCTGATCATGATCCTTGATATGAATATGCGCTTTACCTATATCAGTCCGGCTGTCATGAGATTGCGCGGTTTTACCGTTGAAGAGGCCATGCGCCAGACCATTGACCAGGTTCTGACGCCTGAGTCGCTGGGCCTCGTTCAGACCGTGTTTGAAAATGCTATGGAACGCGAGGCCGGTGGTTTGAATGACTCAAATATCATTCGCATGCTGGAGCTTGAACATTACAGGAAGGACAGTTCGATTGCCTGGATGGAGGTCAGCCTTTCTTTTCTGCGTGGCAGGGAAGGTAAACCTGAAGGGGTACTTATTGTATCAAGGGATGTCACCGAACGCAAAGAAGCCGAAGAAGAGATGCAGAAGATGGCATCCATTGTCAAACACAGCATCGAGGTGGTCAGCCTGACCGATCCGGAAGGAAATATGGTTTTCCTCAACGAAACAGGCTGCAGGATGCTGGGCATTGAACCGGCCCGTATGACCGGAAAAAGCATCATGGATATTATTCCCGGGGAGCTTCAGCCGATGTTCAGGACGCAGGTGATGTCTATCCTGAATAAAGGCGGATCATGGGAGGGCGATCTGCAATACCGTAATCAAAAAACGGGGAAATTGTTTGACGTGTACACCATGGCTTACGCCATCAAAAATCCTGCAAGCGGCGCGCCCCGTTATTTTGCCAGTGTTTCCCTGGATATTACCGAGCGCAAAGTCATGGAGGAAAACTACCGGAGCATCTTTGACAATGCCCGGGAAGGGATTTTCCGGACAACACCTGAGGGGAGATTCGTATTGGCCAATCGGGCCATGGCGCGGATACTGGGATATGATTCACCCGAGGCATTAATTGACGGCGTTACCGATATTCCCGGTCAACTGTATATACATCCGGAAGAACGCAGCCAGACCCTGGAATTCCTGGAGCGGGAAGGTTATGTAAAAAACGCGGAAGTCCAGTGGAAAAGGAAAGACGGCGCTACGATCTGGGTACACCGGACCATGCGGGCTGTCCGTGATGAAAAGGGCAAAATTCTCTATCTGGAGGGACTGGTAACAGACATCACGGATCGGAAGAAAAGCGTTGATCAACTGAGGAAAGCGTTGGTGGATACCATTCAGGCCATTGCTTCGATCGTTGAATCGAGGGACCCATACACGGCGGGACATCAAAGGCGCGTGGCCGATCTTGCCGCTGCCATTGCCGCAGAGATGGGGCTTTCCGTGGAGCTGATTGAAGGTCTTCGGATGGCCGGGGTGATTCATGATATCGGGAAAGTTTCCGTTCCTTCAGACATTCTGAATATGCCGAGGAAATTGACGGACATAGAATTCAGCCTGATTAAGACGCATGCAAAATCCGGATATGAAATGGTGAAGGACATCGAATTTCCCTGGCCCATTGCCAGAATGATCCTGGAGCATCATGAACGGATCAACGGTTCCGGTTATCCCAACGGTCTGACCGGGGACAGGCTGCTTTTGGAGTCCCGGATTCTGGCGGTGGCCGATGTTGTGGAAGCCATGGCCACGCACCGGCCTTACAGGGCGGCCCTGAGTCTTGACGTGGCCATGGACGAAATTACAAAAAACAGGGGCGTGATTTACGATCCGGATGCCGTGGACGCCTGCCTGCGGCTTTTCCGGGAAAAGGGATATAAGATTATACAAATGTATTGATGAGTTTCTTCTCCCGTTTAAACCAAAGGTCAAATCTTACACTATCAATCCTCCATCTGCTTTCGACACCGCGTTGGACAGGATGAATGTCCGCTCGAGTTGGGCCACTTTATCGGAAAGTGGCAGAAATGGTATTTTTTTTATTGCATATTCTCATTGCTTTCTATAACTTGCAGGATCAATAGAATGAAATTTCGGGATGCAAGCGATAGAACCTCTATGTTGAATGATCATTTTTCTGAGGAACAATGGAAATTTCTCGCCGTTTTAGAGGCTTTCGGGGGACCGTTGCCCGTCGAAATTGCCGGTATGTTTGCCCCGCTCTCAGACGTTCAGATCCTGGATGTGATTGAACGGGGTGCCGACTTGATTATACCCGCCGGGGAAGATACTTTCACTTTTTCTCCAAATGCGCCACGCGACTCGATTCAAAAGATTCATGAAATCAATACAAAAGAACACCTGCTGAAGATGCTTCTTCAGTCAGAAAAACTTGGGCTTACCGAAAAAATTGACAAAATTGCCCTCATTCGTGTCCTGAAGCGCGCCGGCCAGGTGACGGATGCCGCCCGTCTTGCCTTTGAAATTGCACAGACAATGGAAAAAGATGGTGATCTGGAAAAAGCCCGGACACAGCTTATCCAGATTCAGGCCGATCTGGCGGAATCTCTCGAAAACCCGGAAAATGCCAAACTATTCATTGAAGTTGTGATTGACATGTCGCGTCTGTCGATCCGCCTGGAGAAATTCGGTCCCGAAGTCTCAAAGAATCTTCGGCAGGCCAGGTCCTGTGCCGAGAAGAATGGTGATCGCCGTTCGTGGACGGTTATCAATTTTTACCTCGGTCGCTACTATATGCTCCATGATCGTCCGGACAATGCTCTGTCCATCATGCAGGCCGCGAATCAGGAAGTCGAGAAAATGGGGGATGCGGATATTCTGACCCGGACCGCTGAATCCCGCGCCTTTTTTTATTATATGCAGGGTCTTCACAGGGATGTTGTCAATACGCTTGAAAATACTCCGGGAGTGTCGGACAGCCCGGATCAATGTTTTCTTGATCCTCTCACACCGATTTTCTATGGCACCAGCCTTGCTTTCACCGGCCGGTTTCATCAGGCCATCGGTATGCTGAACGCCGTACGGGGTGCCGCAGAGCTTAACGGTAAGACATCACTGGCTGTTCACTATCGTGTTGTCCTGGGGGTGGTCCTGCTGATGATGGGGAAAAGCCGGGAGGCCGATGGACATCTCAGGGAGGCATCGAATGATGCCTTGAATACCAAAAACTGGATCGTATACAGCATTGCCGAGATTGCACTGGCATATGCGGAACTGAAGAGCAGTCTCGTTTGTGAATCTTATTCTCACCTGAGCAGTTGTATGAGGCGCCTGGTCATTGCCGGTGTCATGCCGCGGAACTATCCTGACAATTTTTTGCTGGAGATGTTGCTTGCCTTTCACCAGCGAGGTTTTAACCCGCTGCCGTTTTTTGATCTGTCGGGTGAGATATCCAGGCTGTCGGCCGGGTCGAATGTGCATCTCAAAGGAATGGCTTTGAGGCTGTCGGCGGCGCAGGGCAAAAAGGATGCTGTAAGATGCATGCGCGATCTCATCGAAAGTGAAAACTGCCTGAAGCGCTCCGGGGACGGGGTCGAGCTTGCCAAGACCCGTGTCGAGATGGCTCGATTGCATATGCAGGAGGGGGATGAGGCCAAAGCAAGGGAACTTGCACTGGCGGCCTGGGATGAATTATCCGGCCTGAATCTGTTCCCGGATGATCTTACCTGTTTGCTGGAGAATACTGCGCCTGGGGACGATTTGTTTACGGATAGAGCGGGGCAATTGTTTGAGATGATTGAGCAAATTATTCAGACAAGGGAAATATCCGATATTTACGGTTTAATGCTCGATGCCACCGGCCGATTTTTCAGGTCCGAAAGGGCAGGGCTGTTCTGTTTTACTGATAAACCGAATAAGGCGCTGGTACTGCATTGTGGCAGGAATCTGACAGGAAAGGATGTTCTGGATGACGGATTCCGCAATCAACTTACCTTGATTTACAAGTCGGTGCACGAAAACAGGGCTCAGCGTTTCCACTCGGCTTCACTGGACGCGTTATGTATCCCGGTGGAAACAGGCGGTTCCGTGAGGACCGTGTTTTACCATGCCAATGACTGCCTTAAAGACGGCTTTGATTTTTTGAGCGATCGCCTGCTTCTTCGTCTACAGCGGACCTTCAGCAGTTTTATGGAAAGGATCATCGCCAAAGATAAGCCACACATGCGGGACGGTTCTGCCTGCATATATTCCGACACAAAACACATTCAGGATGAAATCCTTACCAGAAATGAACGAATGCTTCGGGAACTGGCACGACTCGATCAGATTGCAGGATCGGACACCACGGTTTTAATTACCGGCGAGACCGGAGCGGGCAAGGGGCTCTTTGCGCAACGTATTCATCATCGCAGTACGCGCAGGGACGGTCCGTTCATTGTAGCGGATATCACGATAATTCCGGAAAAGTTAATAGAGAGTGAACTGTTCGGCCACGAAAAAGGAGCCTTTCCCGCCGCCGGGGAACAGTGTATCGGCAAGATGGAGCTTGCTGATAAAGGTACGCTTTTCATCAATGAACCGGGAAAGTTGCCCAAACCTGTGCAGGAAAAACTTTTAAAGATTTTGCAGGAAAAGAGAGTTATGCGCCTGGGAGGATCACGTTCCATTGAAGCCGATTTCCGCCTGGTGACCGCAACGAGCCAAAATTTGGCCCGGGAGGTTGCGGCGGGACATTTTCGCCAGGATCTCTACCACCGGATCAATATCGCAAACATAGAAGTGCCGCCGTTGCGGGAGAGGGAAAGGGATGTGGTCTTGATTGCCCGGCATTTTTTAGATACAGCCGCGCGGCAGTTCAACCGTTTCGTTCCGGGGTTGAGTGTGCAAGACGAACGTACATTGCTGTCTTACCATTGGCCGGGGAACGTTCTTGAACTTAAAAATGTTATTGAGCGCACGGTGCTTTTGTCCACTGAAGATCGCCTTGAACTCATCCTTACCGGGGGAACTTCTCTTTCCACAGAAAGCCCGTTTGACGATATGCCAGGTATTGATGAAATTCAACGTCGCTACATCCGGCATGTGCTGCAGACTACGGGGGGGCGTATCAGTGGTCCGGGAGGCGCGGCCGAAATCCTGGGATTGCCACGAACCACGTTAAACGCCAGAATGAAAAAACTCGGAATTAGTCAAAAAACCAAGTAAATTTAAAATATTGTTAACTTGAAATATTTGGCCGACTAAAGTTTTGCAGATAAATGACGTTATGTGGTCTTTTATATGACTAAATATCGTCATTTAGGGTTTAGGTTTTTTATCTGTTGTTTTTTCACTACAATAAGTAATAGAAATTTTAATCATTTAAAACAAATGAAAACAATAGCCTAATTGTTTTTTGGGGGAATATCAGTGTCCCTAAGCATCTGAACTTATTCTATGGTATTGTTTAATTACAGATTACAAAATATACAAAAACAACATTCCGCATGTCATAATCATTTGGTTATTCGTTTTCACTCCATTCGCCTACGTTCAGTATAAATTTTTGGAGAAATTTTAAAGAGTTCTCATCCCGACTCATCGGGATTCGAAGTGACACAAAGGTATAATCAGAACACAAGGCGTCTCCGCTATTCGGCAGGGGCTGTTTTCTAATCTTCCCAACTTGGCTCATGTCCCCCTTTAAGGAGGAAGCTCTGTCACAATTCAACTTACGTCATTCCGGACAAGCGAAGCACGATCCGGAATCCAGTAATAATGGAACTGGTTCCCCGCTTTCGCGGGGACGACATCTGGATGCCGGCCTGCCAGATTGTGTCGCAATTCTTCTTTGTCATTACGAGACGCCTCTCAGGCGTCGTGGTAATCTTATGTATTCGTTAACTTATGAGATTGCTTCGGTCGTTTCCCTCCCTCGCAATGACATTACGACACAGCCTCCTGCGCCGGCATGACGACTTCTATTGTAATTCAGCCATTATGACACAGTCTGGGGGGGGTGTGGGGGAGATTGTCTTTTCATGCATCGTGTTTAATGTAACCGTCCGGCTATTTGCAAAATGTGGCTATTCGGATTGCTCGGGGAGCAATCCCTACAATTTCCACCTCCGGCGCTACGCGCCACCTCCGCCAGCGGAGGACAAAAAGCGCGGTCGCTGAGCTTTTTGGTTGGGTCGGGACCCTGAGCTTGTTGGTTGGGCGGGACGCTGAGCCTGTCGAAGCGTGCACCTTGAAAAGTGTGCCCCACAGTTTTACGACACGGAGACACAACAAATCTCTCT
>Ga0116161_1005121_pt1 | contig 10685 bp, 10 predicted proteins | sample AD_JPNAS3_MetaG_FD_89877 | JGI IMG/M metagenome (GOLD analysis project Ga0116161, IMG submission 89877) | Active sludge microbial communities of municipal wastewater-treating anaerobic digesters from Japan - AD_JPNAS3_MetaG | ecosystem: Engineered > Bioreactor > Anaerobic > Digestate | place... | reverse complement strand
TTTTACCTTAGTGAATACAGGCTTAGCAGATGTTTCGTTAGCAGATTACAAAGGAAAGAATGTAGTTTTGAGTATCAATCCCAGTTTGGATACGTCTGTATGTGCAGCTACTGCACGCAAATTTAACACCACCTTGTCGCAATTAGCGAATACAGTGGTGTTGTACATCACCAAAGATTTACCTTTTGCACACAATCGTTTTTGTACTACAGAAGGCATTGAGAATGTGGTTACTTTATCCGATTATCGTAATCCTGAGTTTGCTACAACGTATGGCGTGTTAGTACAAGATGGAGCCTTAAAAGGTTTAATGGCACGTGCTATCGTAGTTATTAATCCACAAGGAGTGGTTACGTATACAGAGATGGTTCCAGAAATTACCACCGAACCTAATTACGACAATGTCATTGCTGCTTTAAAATAACAGTACTCAATTGTCTGAAAATAAAAAGAGAAGCTTTATGCTTCTCTTTTTATTTTACCACCTAACTGGTTGATGCGTAATTCTATATCCTCGTATCCCCTGTCTATTTGTTCAATATTGTGTATTACGCTTGTTCCTTCGGCACTCATTGCTGCTATTAGCAAGGCTATACCAGCACGAATATCAGGCGAACTCATTACCGCCTTGCGTAACCTGAAATTTTCTCCCAATCCAATAATTGTAGCTCTATGCGGGTCGCATAAGATGATTTGAGCACCCATGTCAATGAGTTTATCTACAAAAAATAGGCGACTTTCGAACATTTTTTGATGTATCAAAACACTCCCTTTGGCTTTGGTAGCTACTACCAATAATACACTAAGCAAGTCGGGTGTTAATCCGGGCCAAGGAGCATCGGCTAAGGTCATGATAGAGCCATCGATATACGATTCGATTGTAAATCCCGATTGCTTTGGCACGATAATATCATCACCGCTTACTTCGATGTTTATGCCTAATTTGCGAAAACTATCAGGGATGATACCCAGGTTTTCGTATGATACATTTTTAATTGTGATAGAAGAGTTGGTCATAGCCGCCATACCGATAAAACTACCAATTTCAATCATATCGGGTAATATGGTATGTTCGCAACCACCCAATGATTCAACGCCCTCAATTGTAAGCAAGTTAGAGCCAATACCACTTATTTTTGCTCCCATGGCATTTAGCATCTTACATAATTGTTGCAAATACGGTTCGCATGCCGCATTGTAGATAGTCGTTTTGCCTTGAGCTAATACGGCAGCCATTAGAATGTTAGCAGTACCTGTTACCGAAGCTTCTTCTAATAACATGTATGTTCCTTGTAGCTTTTTGGCTTCAATTTTGTAGAGTTGATGAGTAGGGTCGTACGTAAACTCGGCTCCCAATTTTTGTATGCCAACAAAATGTGTATCCAACCGCCTACGACCAATTTTATCGCCACCTGGTTTGGGTATTATGGCATAACCAAAACGAGCCACTAGTGGACCTACCAACATTACTGAGCCTCTAAGTGCACTGCTTTGTTTGTAATAGGCTGTACTTGTAAAAAAATCAATATCAATCGCGTCAGCCTGAAAAGAGTAGGTATGCTTACTTATTTTTTCAACACGTACACCAATGTTTTTTAGTAAATCTATTAAGTTGTTTACATCCAAAATACTAGGGATATTATGAATGGTAACTTTTTGTTTTGTTAGCAATGTGGCACATATCACTTGTAGTGCTTCATTCTTAGCTCCTTGCGGCGTTATTTCTCCCGACAAAGAATGTCCTCCTTCTATTACAAAAGATGCCATAAACTTACTTTTTAATTTTTTTATGCGGTATGTTTTGTTTGCTTTTATTCACTTTGTTTTGAGCCAGTATCTCTTTGGATTCTTTGAGTTTGAGCGATTCGCTCGTATAGATTAATTGCCCATTAGAGAGTTCTTTCAAATCTTCGTATATTTTCTCGTCATCTACCCCTTCTTTGTTCCATGTTAAGAAACTTTTTTTCATGTAGTTGGCAATCAGCTCAATAAAACGTTTTTTGTCATCGCCTTCAGGATATTCAATGGCTTTTTTTACCATAGTATCTACGGTTTTACCGTAATGGCGGTATTTTATATGTATGCTAGGATACGGAATTCGCTCTGGTTTTGTATTCAGTATTTCTTGTTTTGGCACTTCGTATGGGTAGTCAATATCCAATGTAAAGTTCGACATAATAGCCAAATGATCCCAAAGTTTGTGTTTAAAATCATTTACATCACGAAGATGAGGAAACAGTTTACCCATAATGGCAATGATGCTATGTACACAGCGTGTGCGTTCGGCTTTGTCCTCAATCGTTAATGCGTGATTGACCATTTGTTGGATATTACGACCATATTCGGGCAAGATTAATTTCTCTTTCTCTGTGTAATACTCCATTGCAGTATCGTAAGTTGTTGTCATATAATTTTACTAAGCTAATTTGTTTTTAGGAATAGAAGTCATAAATTCTTTTAGGTAAAATGGTTCAAAGTAAGCCATATCTTCAAATTGTTGTTGTTGAAAAGCCTCCTCAGCAAGCACAATCATACTCGATGCCAAAGGCGTTTGATGTGGCAAAAACTGTATGTTTGGATGTTGCACAATGCCTATTGATTTTTCGGCTCCGTTGCCAAAAATATATACTTTTTTATCGTGCAAGGTTTCGAATGTGTCGGCATGTAGCACTTCAGCCCATGTTGGTTTCAGTATATTTAATCGTGCATCAAAAAAAGCCGTATATACCTCCATTCGTCTGGCATCAATCATTGGGCATAAAATTGCATCGTGTTCAATCGAATGATTGGCTACTACCCCTTGTGCCAGTATTTTTAAGCTATTGATAGCAATAAGAGGAATAGAAAAGCCATAACACAATCCTTTAGCCATTGACACCCCAATGCGTAACCCCGTGTAGGAACCTGGTCCGCTACTTACAGCAACCGCGTCGAGTTGCAGATGTTGTTTTTTTGCTTCTTGCAGAGCTTTTTGTACAAAAACACCCAGTAACTCACTGTGATTTTGCCCTTTATCATCAACTACTTCATATACAATTTTTCCGTTTTCGGATAAGCAGACAGAACAAACAGTAGTAGAGGTTTCAAGATGCAATAGTATCGGCATATCATGTCTTTTGTAACGTACAAAGGTACAATTTTTTAGCTGAATTATGATGATTGCAACTAAAATTTTTGATTTATTCGTAGGATATGGCTGTTTTTGTAGATAAAAGCAGTATTTTTGTGTGCAACAATAAACTAAACAGATAGGTATGATTCAATCGATGACCGGCTATGGTAAAGCTGTAAGTGAGTACGAAAACAAAAAAATTGTAGCCGAAATTAAATCGCTCAATAGTAAACAATTAGACCTTTCTACACGCGTGTCTTCTTTTTATCGCGAAAAAGATATTGAGATAAGAAATGAAATAAGCCAACGCGTAGAAAGAGGTAAAGTAGAGTTTTCGGTGTATGTAGAAAATGCCACCAGCGATGTTACATCAAAAATTAATACCACTATTTTTCAACAGTATGTAGAGCAGTTATCTCAATTAGCCGAAAATTCGGGCATAGAAAAACCGACCAATTGGTTTGAGATAATACTCCGTTTTCCAGAGGTGATGAAAAATGAAACCGCCGAACTGACCGATGAGGAGTGGGCTGTAGTAAAAACTACCCTGCTTGCCAGTATCGAACAATTGCAACTGTATAGAAAAGAAGAAGGGAAGGCATTGTACGCAGTGTTGCTACAAAAAATTGACAACATACAACAGTATTTGGAACAAACCGTGCAATACGAATCAGAACGTATAGATAAAATCAAACAACGCTTGCACGAAAACCTAAAAGCCATTGACGACAAAATAATTGTAGATGAAAATAGGCTAGAGCAAGAATTGATTTATTACATCGAGAAATTAGATGTAAACGAAGAAAAAGAACGCTTAAAACACCATTTGGCATATTTTAAATCTACCATGCAAGAGCCAACATCGTCAGGTAAGAAACTAGGCTTTATAGCACAAGAAATAGGCAGAGAAATCAATACCTTAGGCTCTAAATCCAATCAAAGCGATATGCAACGCTTGGTAGTGCTGATGAAAGATGAGCTAGAGCAAATAAAAGAACAAGTATTGAATGTATTGTAACAACAGCTTATGGAAACAACTGTGCAAGGCAAATTAATCGTACTTTCAGCACCATCGGGAGCAGGCAAAACTACCATTATGCGGTATTTATTGCAACAAGACTTATCCTTATCTTTTTCTATCTCAGCCACTACACGCCAGCCACGAGGCACAGAAGTACATGGCAAGGACTATTATTTCTTTTCAGTAGAAGATTTTAGACAAAAGATAGCAGATGGAGCATTTGTAGAGTACGAAGAAGTGTATCCCGGCTGTTTTTATGGCACACTTAAGTCGGAAGTGGAACGCCTAACCTCGCAAGGCAAACACGTAGTATTTGATGTAGATGTAGTAGGAGGGGTGAATATAAAAAAAATGTATGGCAAGCGAGCACTCACTATTTTTGTGCAACCGCCATCTATCGAAGCCTTGCAACAACGCTTGCAAACTAGGGCAACCGATACCCCCGAAATGATAGCAACACGCATAGCCAAAGCTGCTTACGAAATGACATTTGCACAACAATTTGATGTAGTAATCGTAAACGAAGATTTGCCCAAAGCACAACAAGAAGCAGAGCAGGTGATACGCAATTTTTTAGCCCAATGAACATTGGTTTGTATTTTGGTTCTTTCAATCCCATACACAATGGGCATCTTGCCATAGCAAGCTATGTGCTGGAGCATACCGACTTGCACGAAGTGTGGTTTGTGGTTTCGCCACAAAATCCCTTTAAAGCAAACGATGTATTGCTACCCGAACAGCAACGCCTGCACATGGTGCAATTGGCAATACAAGCTATACCGATGATGAAAGCCAGCGATGTGGAATTTGCCTTGCCCAAACCATCTTACACCTACGATACCTTACAATACCTTACCCAGCACTATCCACACCACAGCTTTGCCTTGATGATGGGAGCTGATAACGCCGAACGCATGCACGAATGGAAAAATGCCACACAACTGCTCGGGCATTACCCCATCTATGTGTATCCCAGAGATAATGATACACCCATAGCCACACAACACCCTGATTTTAAGTACGTGCAAGCACCCTTGTACCCCATTTCTTCTACACAAATACGTAACCAAATTGCCAACAATACAGACGTATCCGCATGGTTGCACCCAGCAGTGTATGCCTATATCAAAGAGCATAATTTGTATAAGTAAAAGTTTATACCGCCATTTGTAAAATGGTTTGGTGCTATTGCTACGGAGAGAACGATAGGAAAACCTTTTTATACCCAACATTTCCATACCAAGTATTTGTTTGGTATAATTAAATCTTTAACTTTGCTGTGAGTAAATTAACAAATTGGATATACGCCATAACTATTGCTACCATAAAAAATATATTATTCTAACTGTCAAGTTATTATGTTTTTTATAATGCAAATATATACGCCATGCTATGGCGTATATACAGATGTTATGCACAAGTGAGACAATGCAACAACGGAAGCAACTGAAAAGAAATAAAAGAACAGTTCTGAAAAGAGCAGAACAAAAAAACAGCAGTTTGACAACCCTTGAAACAATGTCGAAAGCTAACACCGAAATCAACGGAGTAGCCGAAAGCCGTGAAAGTGGAGGCAAAATAAAAATTAATATTTTATATGAAAAAAGCAGCAAAAATTTTATGTATCATTGCACTTGTTATTGGTATAATTTGGGCAATAGTAGGTTTCTTTGGTTCTTGGGTTGGCGGAGCAGTTATATCTGCTGGACAAGAAGTATTTGCAGAAGATTCGCAAGGAGCAAACTCAACATTAGAAAGTTCTGTTAATGTAATGTTGAAGCTTATTGGCAGTTTCGTAATTGTAATTATTGGTGGTGTTTTGGGTATTATTGGTTCTGATAAAAAGCCATCAAAAGTAAAACCACTTATTTTTGGAGTTTTAACATTAATTTGTGGATTTATTTTATTTCCATTGGCTAATTATGTTGCAGCTGCAATTTATCTTATTGCAGGTTTATTACTTGTTTTGGCTGGTTTAACGACAAAAGTCCAAGAGGAAAATGCAAACAAGGAAAATAAGAAACTGATTTTGAGCGGAATAATATTGGGCGTACTTATATTAGCCGTTGGTGGATTTTGTTTGCTTGCAGGTAGCAATGTTAAAGAAACTTCAACGGGAACAACTGAAAATTCAGAAGCAGTAGAACAAATGCGTCAAGATTCTATTGTTGATGAACAATCTTCGGAAAAATCAAAAGATCCAATTATTGGCTATGATAAGGTTACTTGGGGTACGACTATCCAAGAGGTTAAACAACTTTATCCCGATATTGTAGAAAAAAAAGAAAAAAATGGTGTTAGAAGATTTAGTGAAAAACTCTATGATAATGGTATGCAGTACAGATATTTCTACTTTTTTCAAGACAAACTTTACCAAGTTGCTGTAGACTATGACGTAAATTTGAAACATTCTTTAGTAGACAAACTTACTTCAATTTATGGAAAATTTGAAAGCGGTTTGGATTACTATGAAAGATATTATAATAAGCATTTAACTATATATGTCTTTGTATATGACAATCCGTCAGACAGTTATATAAATGTCTCATACATAGATCCAACAGTTCAAGAACAAATAGATAAAATGAAAGAGGACGCAATAATATTATAGCAATGACGCAAAATCAAGTACATACTGCCGTACAAGCCTTTGTGCAAAATTTTATCAGTAATTCGTATCTTCACAGATGCGAACATTCATTGCATATTGCACTATACAATGAGTTATTTCTGCAAGCACCTCAACAATTTGTGTTTTGTCAAAAGCACCAAACAAATTTTGTGCATAAGGAATTTCCGGGGCGAAAAACGACTGATGCGCCTATTCTTACAGGACGACAATTAGTTGATAGAACATCAATAGATATTGTTGTATTATCCAAACAACAAGTAAATTCAATAAAAGACTTTTTGGCAGGAAATCTTGATGTGGATTTTGCTTTTGAATTATCGTTGGAATATGGCATTGAGCACTTATGTTGGGACATCTTCAAATTCATTACAGGTTCAAACAGGTCTATTGACAGCAAAAACTACATTATTCATTTATATCATAAAGAACGTGTTCAATCATATTTTGATACAGAGAAAATCAATGGGAATACAATGTGGAATGAAAATGGATATATTGTAGAAAATTCGCTCAACAACAAAGTTGAGTGGTGCTATTATTTAATAAACCTCTGCATTGCTTATTCTCAAAAAACCAATAATGATGATTACGATAAGATAATGGCAATCATTAAGCATTTCGTTTGTAAAAAATACAAATCTATAACTACTGATAATTATGATAATTATTTGCCTGATACAGAATTTATTAAAAATATATTACAGAATATGAAGTTTATTATTACGGATGCAAATCCTAAAAAAGAAAAGCGATTTGCTTCATTATCAAATATATAATTTTTTCGCCGTTTTAACCAAAATGCCTAAAAACAATGAAATGCGAAGAAAAAGATAATTTTTCTTCGCATTTTTTGCGTAGATAAGTGTTACTATTCTCCGCAAAAGTTGTAATTTTGCATTTTCAAAATTAATTTGATATGCCAAAATACATTTATCAACGAAAAAATTGGATTGATTTTACTTGGAACGACAAGAAAATAAGTGTATTATTGGCAGAGGTTCGTCATTTACAAGGGCGAATTTTGGGCAAAATGAGTTCTCTTGGTTTTGGTTATCAAGAAGAAGCAACACTCGAAAATATTACGCTCGACATTTTAAAATCGTCAGAAATTGAAGGTGAAAAACTTAATAAATAGCAAGTTCGGTCGTCTATTGCTCGGCGTTTAGGACTTGAAGTGGCAGGACTTGTAAATTCTGACAGGAGTATTGACGGAATTGTAGAGATGATGCTTGATGCAACGCAATGTTACGAAAATTCATTGATAGAAGAACGATTGTTTGGCTGGCACGGAGCATTATTTCCAACAGGACGTAGCGGACTTTATGCTATTGAGGTTGCAAAATACAGAACAGGAGAAATGCAGGTTGTTTCGGGAGGTTTTGGACGTGAAAAAATACATTATGAGGCGGTTTTGGCAAAAAATCTCTCTGTCCGTTGCTTGCGAGATTAACCCTCCCTGTTCGCCGTAGTGTGAAGTTTGACAATCTGGCTGTTCGGCATAGCGTCTCGCTATGTCGAAGTTATACCGATTGCACAAACAATATAGCCCAATTTCGACAAAGTCTCATTGTTCGCTACTCCTCGTTTTCACAACGAGGGGTTTATGGTTTGTCGTTTGTAACGACAGTAATACACTAAACCCCAAACATTTTAGTCAATGTACCTCATTATATTTTGAAAGTTCGTTAAAACCCATTACATTTGAGCAAGAATTAAACTAAACGGAGGTTTTTAGATGGACTGCCGTTGCTAACAAGTGTAGACGAGTTTCTGACAAAATGTGAGTATGCTGTAAATAAATGAATTATCTTTGACGGCAAAATTATAATGAATGAATAAAACACAACTTATAGAGCTTGTAACTGAATTAACCAAGCAACCGAATGAAAGTGAATGGGTTGAATTTAAACTGAATTATCATTCCGCTGAAGAAATTGGTGAGCGTATTTCAGCCTTGTCAAATGGAGCATGTATTCACAACCAGCCTTTTGGCTATTTAGTCTTTGGCGTTGAAGACAGTACTCATCTAATAAAGGGAACAACATTTAATGCAAAATTACACAAAAAAGGGGATGAAGATTTAGAACATTGGTTGGCGACACGTTTGAACCCCAGAATTGATTTTTCAGTTTATGAATTTGACTATGATGAGCTACGACATATTTCAATTTATATAATACCCGCAACTAAAAGCCAGCCTGTAGAGTTTTTACATCAAGCATATATTCGGGTAAATACAATTACGAGAAAATTAAATGATTTTCCTGAGAAACAAGCGAAAATTTGGAAGAAGGACATTATTCCGTTTGAAAAGGAAATTGCAAAGGATAATCTAAGTGCATCTGACATTACAAAATATTTAAGCACCGAAACGTACTTTGATTTAATTAAAATCCCATATCCTTCAACTCAACAAGGGGTTATTGATAAATTTATTGATGAAGGATTAGTGGTTAAAAGTAAAGGGTACGCAATTACAAAACTAGGTGCATTACTTTTTGCAAAAAATTTTAAAGATTTTGAAACGATTGAGCGAAAATCTGTTCGGGTAATTGTATATAAAGGAAAGAATAAAGTAGAAACGCAAAGAGAGCAAATTGGAATAAAGGGTTATGCTTTAGGATTTGAAGGATTAGTGGATTGGATTAATAGTCAACTTCCAGCAAATGAAGAAATAGGAAAGGCTTTGCGAAAAGAAACTAGAATGTACCCCGAAATTGCAATAAGAGAATTAGTCGCAAATGCTCTTATTCACCAAGACCTAACAGAAAAAGGATTTCCTATGATTGAAATCTTTACTGACAGAATAGAAATTTCAAATCCAGGCACGCCAGTTGTTACACCGGAACGATTTATTGATGCGTATCTTTCTAGAAATGAAAAATTAGCTGATTTAATGAGAAGGCTTGGTTTCTGTGAAGAAAAAGGTAGCGGTTTAGATAAAGTAATATTCTATAATGAACTTTACCAACTACCAGCGATTAACGTAATTGTAGCTGAAAATAGAACTAAAGTGAGCATGTATAGTTATAAACCTTTAAACGACTTAGATAAAAAAGATAAAATAAGAGCATGCTATCAACATGCTTGTTTGAAATATGTGTCAAATGAAAAAATGACAAATCAATCACTTCGTGACAGGTTCAAAATAGAAGACCAAAATGCAGCAATTGCATCAAGAATTATTAGAGATTCCTTGGAGGAAGGAGTTATTAAAGAAGATGACCCTGAAAGTAAATCCAGAAAATACGCAAGTTATATCCCAATTTGGGCATAAAATCTTATTTGATGGTTATTTGATAGAAAACATCAGTTTTAGTATAATACATTGAATATCAATTACTTGTTATTTGATAGTTATTTGATTAGGACATAAAACACCAGTTGGCAACATCATGTATAAAACACTGGTTTTTAAGCGGTTATTCAAACATTCTGCCACGCATTAAGCTTGGTGTAACTGGACTGTCTTGTCCTGAAATAGGTCTACACAAAAAGTGTAAAATTAAACAAAAAAAAACAAGGTCTTTTGGGATTACCGAGAAAGAAATATTCTTTCATAAAAATTTCTATTCCGCTCCGCTAGAGCTAACAAACAAATCGGTATGTATTTTCTATTATGATGTAGCCCCTATGGGGCAAGCGAAATAGCATTTTCCCCTAAAAATTGGTAAACCCAAGCTCCGTAGGAGCGAAATAGTAATAGCAAAAGTACAGAATGTGTAATGTAAGCTCCGTAGGAGCGACATAATAACATGCGGATAGTGTTAAAATATTGAATGAAATTTCTGCTATCCCAAAACCAAAAATAACATATATCTCCGTGTAACCTCCATGTCTCTCTGTGTACTATTCTCACACGAAGAGCACGAAGAAAATTCTGTGTACTATATTCACATGAATATTTGGAATTTCTCCCA
>Ga0116161_1005117_pt1 | contig 10691 bp, 10 predicted proteins | sample AD_JPNAS3_MetaG_FD_89877 | JGI IMG/M metagenome (GOLD analysis project Ga0116161, IMG submission 89877) | Active sludge microbial communities of municipal wastewater-treating anaerobic digesters from Japan - AD_JPNAS3_MetaG | ecosystem: Engineered > Bioreactor > Anaerobic > Digestate | place... | reverse complement strand
GCCCACGGGGCTGTCAACTACCTGGTGATGACGAACACCCTCGGCGGGTTCATGGCCGCCATCTGGATCGTAGCGGCTATGCGGATCGGCGGATTGAGGATGATCCACCGGTCCCGCACCTGCTCGTGACGGAGGAGCCACGCCCTTGAAAAAGCCCTCCATGAAGGACATCTTTTCCAGGAAAGGCCTGCTCTCGCAGCGGTTCCCCGGTTTCGAGCACCGGCCCCAGCAGGAGGCCCTGGCGGAAAGGGTCATGGCCTGCCTCGATTCCGGCGGGGGCGGCATCCTGCTGGCCGAGGCCCCTACCGGTACGGGCAAGACCCACGCCCTCCTCGTGCCGGCCGTCTACTGGTGCCTCGAGGACGACCGAAAAATTCTCTTCCTCACCTCGGGCATCCCCCTGCAGGAACAGATCGTAAAAAGAGACCTCCCCGACCTCTGTGACTGCCTGGGCGTGGAGGACCTCTCCTACGGCCTCATCAAGGGAAAGGCCAACTACCTCTGCAGGCTCCGGGGCAAGGAGATAAGCGAGAGGGAACTGCTGGCCCACCTGGAGCCTGACCTCGTCCTTGAACTCGTCGCCTGGATGGAAAAGACCGAGACGGGCGACTTCTCCGAACTGGCCCTCCCGCCGGGTCACCCCGTCATATCCGCCCTGTCGGCCGCATCGGATGCGTGCCGGGGCAACGGCTGCCCCTTCAGGGAGAGCTGCTTCCTCCGCAGGGTCCTGCAGCAGGCCCAGGAGTGGAACATTATCGTCGCCAACTACCACCTCTTCTTCTCCTACTCCGCCTCCACCGGGAGGGGATTCCCGGTGCCCTACGACGCCATCCTCTGCGACGAGGCCCACCGGCTCACCGAGGCCGCCCGGTCGGCCGCCTCGCTGCGGGCCACCGGTGAGGAGTGGGCCAGAGTCATGGACTTCGCCAAGGCCCGCGTCTTTCCCAGGATGGAATGGGTCTCCGACCACGACCGCCAGCGGCTGGCCCTCCTGGCCGACGATGTGAAAAAGGAGTCCGAAAGGCTCTTCCACCTCTGGAAGAAGGAGGTCCCCGCGGGCCGGATATTCACCGACGAAGCCGGCCCCCCTGACGGTCCCGGCCCGCTCCAGGGCCTCGCCGGGGAGGTCCTCGAGGCAGCCGGTGAGCCGCCCGAGAAGAACGGCGCCGACGACAGGGAGTCGGCGGCCCTCCTTCACCAGTGGAGGGACAGCGTGGCGGACCTGTCGCACCGCACCGCCTGGTGCGCCAGGGTGGACCGCTTTCCGCTCTGGGCCTACTGGTGGGACGGCCGGGGCATCAACAGCTCGCCCACCTTCTGCGGCGACCTCATAAGCGACTGGTTCTTCGCCAAGCCCTTGGAGGCCCTGGTGGCGGTGTCGGCGACCATGGCCATAGGAGAGGACTTTTCCTTCTAGGAGCAGGAGACGGGACTGCAGGCCACCGAGAGGCTTGTCCTCGACTCGCCCTTCGACCTGGACGAGCAGATGTCCATCTGGGTCGTCGACCTGGGCCTCGCCGTGACCGACGACGGCTACGACGACCTCGTCGCCCGGATCGCCGAGCAGCTCTGCGACGACAACGACGGTAGCACCCTGGTCCTGTTGAGTTCCCTGAGGCTCCTCCGGGCCGTATCGGAGCGGCTGAGGTCGAAGGAGCACCCCTACCGCGTCCTGGAGCAGGGGGAACTCCCCCGTAGCGAACTGCTGAGGCTCTTCCGCCAGGACCTCTCCTCAGTCCTCGTGGGGAGCGTCTCCTTCCGGGAGGGCATCGACGTCCCCGGCGAGGGGCTGACCCAGGTCATCATCGACCGGATACCCTTCCCGCACCCCGCCGACCCCGTGCTGGTCACCAGGAAGATCCTCGAGGGCCCCGACATGTTCTTCGACATCGTCCTCCCCCGGGCCAAACTGCTGCTGAAGCAGGCCGCCGGCAGGCTCATCAGGAGCAAAAGCGACCGCGGCAGGGTGGTGATCCTGGACGGGCGCGTCCTCTCCAAGAGAGGGTGGAGGATAACCGACGCCCTCCCCGGCGTGAAGTACAGGAAGGTCGAAGTGGAATTGGGAAAGAATGCGTGAAGGTGGCGAACGAGAGAGATCAAAGTTGTCAAAACGAATTGACGGAAACGAGATGAGCGAAGCAGGATCCACAGGAAAGGACTCCCGACAGGAATGTCCCCGCCCTTTTCGGGCTGATAAAAAATGTCCCGCATCGAAACGATCAAGGTGGCGATAAACAAAACGTCCCCCGAAGTAGCCAGCCGGCAAGAAGATGGGGTTATGTATTTACCTAGATATAATCCATCAATTGTGTAGGTCTGACGCCTTTAGCTTTCCAGGCAAAGCGACGATCTGCCTAGTTCTTGTCCCGTTTCCTGTTTACCGCCGGCGCACTTGATCTCTAGCATCCCTGGACGCAGGGGAATAACAAGAACTTGAGAGGTCAGGTAAGGAAAAAGCAGGCGCAAGGGACTGGAATAATGGACAAAATTGGGAAATGATTTATTATAATAGCATTGCCCTTTCCACGGATCGGGAAAAAATCGCCCCTGGTCCAGTAATGACCTATCTCGCTATTGTCTTCCTCGACCTTATCCTTTTGGTCCTTTTCATGGAGGTTGAAGGCAATGACGACAAGTTGTATTGCCCACGTCAAGCAGAATGATGAAGGGGAATGGGTCACCCAGGGTCTGTCCGATCATCTCAAAAAGACCGCAACTAGGGCTGGAAAATTTGCTGATGAGTTCGGCAATTCCGATTGGGCTTACTTAATGGGGCTTTGGCATGATATCGGGAAATTCCACCCACGTTGGCAAAGATACATCCGATTGAGATCGGGTTATGATCAAGAGGCTCATATCGAATGTGCACCAGGGAGAATCAACCACAGTACAGCGGGAGCTGTACATGTTTTCAATGTCCTGGCCAAAGCTCACCCGATTGCCCGTATTTTTGGCTATACCATTGCAGGGCACCACGCGGGACTCTCTGACTGGTATCCCGATGAGGCCGGCGGTGACTTGCAAAGCCGGGTCTTTGATCCTCTTACGGGAAGCTTAAGGGCAGAAGAACTGAACGAAATCAAAAAGAATCCTGAAGCGCAAGAGCTCATGGTGGCTCCCTTTCCCGGATCAGTACCCGTGTTTATTAAAAAAGGCCAAACCGATAATAAAGACGAAAACCGTCACATGTGGATCAGGATGCTTTTCTCTTGCCTGGTGGACGCGGACTATCTTGATACTGAAGAATTCATGGACCAGGCAAGGTCCGACGAACGAAAAGGGTACCCTACCTTGGCTGAACTAAAAGAGAAATTTGATTCTTTTATGGACGTTAAGGTTTCCAAGGCAACAGGATCACCAATTAACCTTAAAAGAAAGTGGGTCCTCGAACAATGTCGTGAAAAATCAGCGCTGCCTCCCGGCTTTTTTTCTCTGACAGTCCCTACTGGCGGGGGCAAAACTCTTTCTTCCATGGCTTTTGCTCTTGGACACGCGCTAGAACACGGGAAAAGCCGGGTAATAATGGCGATACCCTACACGAGCATCATAGAACAGACGGCAAAGGTTTTGAAATTTGGAACCGACACGGTTGGCTCGTTTCAGGAAATTAAGAAAGAGCCGTATCTCTTCGGGGAAGAACCGGTTATCGAGCATCACAGCAACCTCGATCCAGATAGAGAAACCGCCAAAAACCGCCTTGCTTCGGAAAACTGGGACGCCCCGATAATTGTGACTACAAATGTCCAGCTCTTCGAGTCACTGTTTGCCAGCCGCCCCTCCTCTTGCCGGAAGCTTCACAATATCGTTAACAGCGTGGTTATCCTTGACGAAGCCCAGATGTTGCCCCCGGAGTACCTCAAGCCCATCCTTTCAGTACTCAAGGTCTTGGTTGAAGATTACGGTGTAACGGTCTTGTTTTGTACCGCCACTCAGCCCGCCTTTTCAGGGACCGTTGGCTCCAACCAGACAAAATTCGAAGGAATACCCCAATGCACAGAAATAATTGAAGATCCCGAATCGCTTTACAGAGACTTGAAGCGCGTCGAGATCCAATTCCCTGATCCGGGTAAGGTATCGACCTGGGAAGAGGTCTCGGAAGCGCTCAACAAGTTCGAACAGGTTCTTTGCATAGTCAACACCAGGAGAGATTGCCGTGACCTTCACCGGTTAATGCCTGAAGGCACTGTCCACCTCTCGGCCCTTATGTGTGCAGAAGAACGCAGTGAAGTGATTTCTGACATAAAGAAAAAGCTTGCCGAGGGGAAGCCGGTAAAAGTGATAAGCACCCAGCTTGTCGAGGCCGGGGTAGACATTGATTTCCCTGTCGTTTACAGAGCGATGAGCGGTATAGATTCTATAGCACAGGCTGCGGGTCGATGTAATCGTGAGGGCAAACTTTGTGAGCAGGGGAAGATTGGAAAGGTAATAGTATTTTTTCCACCAAAACAATCACCACCGGGCCTGCTCAGAAAGAGCGAGGATGCATCAAGAATGCTCATTAGGAACGGATCCATTCATGAGTTTAACAGCGGCCTTTTCCAAGATTATTTCAGATGCTATTTTGCTTCAATTAACGATCTGGATAAACCTGATTTCGAAGGGAAGTTAAGGCGCGAAGCGGATGAATTCAAATTCCAGTTCAGGACTTTCTCCCGTGAGTTTAACCTCATTGACGACGCCCGACAGAAACCGGTCATTGTCTGGTACAAAGGGAGAACGATCGATAGCCGCGAGATAATTGAAGAACTTAAAAGGTTCGGTCCAAACAAATCCCGTTTACGTAAGTTGCAGCGTTTTACCGTAAATATCCCTTATCCCCTTTGGCAGAAGCTTTCTGATTTCGGCTATATCGAGGAAGTTCACGGCTTTAGCGTTCAGGCCGGCGACGGTCTTTATAAACCAAAATACGGTCTGCTTTGGGAGGAGAGTGAATGGATGAAAGAAATTCACCTTTGTTGAACCATAGGGGAAGGGAGGTTTTCTTTTGGAAGAGTTTTTTGACAGAACCTTTTGTATCGAAGTACAGGGGGATTACGCCTGCTTTACCCGACCCGAAATGAAGGTTGAGCGGGTCAGTTACGATGTGATCACCCCTTCGGCGGCAAGAGGGATCTTAGAGGCTATTTTCTGGAAACCTGCCATTCGGTGGAAGGTCAAGAAAATCGAGATACTCAATCCTATTCGGTGGATCTCCGTCAGGAGGAACGAGGTAGGGTCCGTAATTAGCCCTCGCTCCGACGGAATATTCATCGAAGATAACAGGCAACAGAGGGCAAGCCTTCTGCTCCGGGATGTCCGGTACAGGCTGCACGCTGATTTAGTGTTTATCCCTCCGGGGCACCGTAGACCTCTATTGGATGAACCTTCTGAGGGTTTCGTCGCTGGAGATGAGAAAAAGGATTTCAAAAAAGACGAGAATCCGGGAAAATACTACGCTATTTTCGAACGTAGGGCGCGTAATGGCCAGTGCTTTAATCAGCCTTACCTGGGATGCAGGGAATTTAGTTGCAGTTTCCGCTTTGTGGGATCGCTTGAAGGAGAACCTAGACCGATCTCAGAAACCAGGGACCTTGGTTTCATGCTCTACGACCTCGATTTCACCGACGAAGCTGATCCCCAGCCTGCTTTTTTCCGGGCGAAACTTGAATCAGGGGTGATCCATGTCCCCGATTGGGGGAGTGGGGAGGTGTTTCGATGATCCTTCAAGCCCTCTGTGAGTACTATGATAGGAAAAAAGCAAGTTCAGAGGAGGATCTTGCGCCACATGGTTGGGAATGGAAAGAGATCCCATTTTTGATCGTGTTGAGCGACCAAGGGGAATTCCAGGCAATAGAAGATACTAGGGAGTTTGAAGGGAAAAAGTTCAGAGCGAAGCGGTTTCTTGTACCTCAAGGAGAAAAAAGGACGGTTGGTATCAAAGCAAACTATCTTTGGGATAACTTGGAGTATGCCCTTGGTGCTAATCCAAGAGGGAGGGATGATATCGATCTTCGCCATAATGAATTCAAATTGAGAATTGAAAATGAACTCGGCGTCGGGCTTTTGGCCAGTAATGTATCCCTCAGAGCACTCAAAACTTTTCTGGACAGCGACCCCATTGAACAGATCGAATCAAGGACTGAATTTCTTCCGATTTGGAATGAAGCAATGCAGGCTAATGCCTTTGTTGCTTTCAAAATTGGTGGATCTGGGGATTCGACAGTATGTGATTCAGTTAGAGATCTTTTCCCGAAGAGAAGACATACTGAAGGCGGCGAGGATAAGGAACAGGTATGCCTTGTAACAGGGGAAAAAACACCGATTGCGCAATTACATCCCTCGATAAAAGGTGTGAGAGGTACTAACCCCCAAGGTGCATCGATAGTATCTTTTAATCTTGATTCATTCAGATCATTTGGTAAAAAACAGGGTTTAAATTCTCCGGTCGGGGAAACGGCTGCTTTCTGCTACACAACAGCCCTTAATCATATGCTGGGCAAGGATTCACACAACAAGACCATCGTCGGAGATTCCACAATAGTATTCTGGAGCCAAAAAAGGGACAGTCCCGCCTACGATCTGGAGAGTGAGTTTCAGTGGTTTTTAGAGGATCCGCCCAAGGATGATCCAGATAGGGGTGTTCAGGCGGTTAAAGGTCTTTTCGAAGCGGTGAGATCTGGCAACTTATGTCTACCTGATGATAACCGTTTTTATGTGCTTGGCCTGGCTCCCAATGTTGCTAGGATCTCTGTCCGTTTTTGGAAGACTGGCACAACTAGAGGCTTTGCGGAGAAGATCGTCAAACATTTTGAGGACATTCAAATTACCCATGGCCCCAACGAACCTGAACATTTGACTTTGAACAGGATTCTTCGTTCCATAGCTTTGGAATACAAAATGGATAACGTACCTCCTAACCTTCCTGCTTCCGTTGTTAACAGCATACTTGACGGGACCCCTTACCCAATTACTCTTGCTCAACAATGCATAAGACGGATAAGAGCCGAACGGAATGTAAATCGATCGCGTGCCGGGATCCTCAAGGCCTGGATAAACAGGTATCCAAAGCTTTCAGAAAGAGAGGTGGCAACAGTGGCGTTGGATAGGGGTAACAAGAATGAGGGCTATCGCCTCGGTCGCCTTTTCGCTGTACTTGAAAAAATACAGGAAGAGGCGAACCCCGGGATAAACGCGACTATCAGGGACAGGTATTATGGTGCGGCCTCTTCAACCCCGGTAACTGTGTTTTCCCAACTCCTCAAACTTAAAAACCATCATCTGTCGAAACTCGACAATGTTGGAAGAAAGGTTTTCTTCGAAAAAGAAATTGGGGAAATAATGGGAGAGATCGACCATTTCCCTAAACATCTGACGCTTGAAGATCAAGCTTTCTTCGCGATCGGTTATTACCACCAGCGTCAGGAGTTCTTCAAAAAGAATCCTAAAGAAAATTCTGATTCTCAATAATAAGGAGGTACACCATGAGCAAAGTCAATAGCAGGTACGATTTCGTGTTCTTTTTCGATGTACAGGACGGGAACCCCAATGGCGACCCGGATGCAGGGAATCTGCCCAGGATTGATGCTGAAACAGGGATGGGCCTTGTAACCGATGTATGCCTGAAAAGAAAGGTCAGAAATTATGTCCAGATAACAAAAAAGGAAACGGCGGGTTATGAAATTTTCATAAAGGAAAAGGGTATTTTGAACCAGCTGATCGATGAAGCCCATGAACAAGAAGAAGTCAAAACGAAGGAAAAGGGAGAGAAGACGGAAGCTGCGAGGGAATGGATGTCTAGAAAATATTTTGATATTAGAACTTTTGGTGCCGTTATGAGCACTGGCAAGAACGCCGGTCAGGTTCGTGGACCGATCCAAATGACTTTCGCTCGTTCAGTCGAACCGATAGTCGCTTTGGAACACTGTATTACTCGAATGGCTGTTGCTACTGAAGCGGAAGCAGAAAAACAAAGCGGTGACAATCGCACTATGGGTCGTAAGTTCACAGTCCCCTACGGGCTTTACAGATCACATGGGTTTGTCTCGTCACACCTTGCAGGTCAGACGGGTTTTTCTCAAGAAGACCTTGGCCTGTTTTGGGAAGCTCTTCAAAACATGTTCGAACACGATCGATCAGCCGCTCGGGGGTTGATGAGCACCCGTGGAGTCGTTGTATTTGAGCACGCTACAGCTCTCGGGAATAAACCGGCCCACGAGTTATTCTCGAGAGTCACCTGTGACCGGGCAACAGAAGGGCCGGCGCGGAGTTTTTCCGATTACCGGGTATTACTGGACGGTCAACCATTACCCGAAACCTTCATGGTAGTCAAAGTAACCGGATGATCTTGGAAGACGGAAATGTACCAGGAGGACGAACTTCTTCCAATATCGGCCCTGCAACACCTGTCTTTCTGCAAACGTCAGTGTGCGCTGATACACATTGAACAGGCGTGGGCCGAAAATCTTTACACTGCAGAAGGGCGTCTTCTTCACGAAAAAGCCCATGAGGGGAAGACCGAAATGCGGGAGGGAGTGAGGATAACGCGCTCCCTCCCGTTGAGGTCACTTGAACTTGGACTATCTGGCATCGCCGATGTCGTAGAATTCTACCCCGAAGAGCGTGGGCAAGGTATCAAGTTGCCAGGGCTTAAGGGAGACTGGCGCCCCTTTCCCGTGGAATACAAGCGAGGTCGCCAAAAAGCGGGACCTTACGATGAAATACAACTTTGTGCCCAGGCCATTTGCCTTGAGGAAATGCTTGGGGTAATGATCACGGAAGGGGCGCTATATTATGGCCTCCCAAAACGAAGGACTGTGGTCCCTTTCTCAAACGAGCTCAGGAAACTGACGCTGGAAACCGCAAAGGAACTCCATTCCTTGATAAGTGAAGGGCGAACACCCCCTCCAGAACGAGGTTTGAAATGTGAGCATTGCTCGTTGAAGGAGCTTTGCCTCCCGGAAGCAAACTGGTCAAGACGTAAGTTTACTTCTTATATGAAAAATTTTTTCAAAGAGGATAAAGATTGATGCGAAAGCTTTTAAACACCCTTTTTGTAACGACACAAGGGGCTTACCTTTCCAAGAAGGACGAAACTGTTCTCGTCCGGGTCGAGGACGAGACAAAACTGCGATTACCAATCCATACGCTTGAGGGGATTGTCTGTTTTGGGCAAGTTTCCTGTAGCCCCTTTCTCATGGGTTTTTGTTGTGAAAGAGGAGTAGGCCTTTCTTTTTGCACTGAGCACGGGAGATTTCTGGCTAGAGCTACTGGGGGAGTTTCGGGGAATGTTCTTTTGCGTAAAGCCCAATACAGAACTAGCGAAGACACGACCTCTTCAGCTGACATTGCACGGAACATTATTATTTCAAAGATCGCCAATTGCAAACAAGTGGTACAAAGAGGAGCAAGAGAGGATCACATATACGAAAATGATGTACTCGTTAATTCGGCGCAAATGTTAAACCGTATCCTTGAAGAACTGAAAGCCCCACTCGACCTTGAAGGACTACGTGGAAAGGAGGGGGAGGCGGCGCGTTGTTATTTTTCTTCCTTTGGGGCCTTGATAACGGCGGAGAGAGATTCTTTCCCTTTCAATGGTCGTAATCGCAGGCCTCCTCTTGATAGAGTAAATGCTCTCCTTTCGTTTGTTTACACCCTCTTGTGCCATGATGTTGTGAGTGCTCTCGAATCCGTTGGCCTTGACCCCCAGGTTGGGTTCCTTCATCGTGATAGACCCGGAAGACCAAGCCTGGCACTAGACATCATGGAAGAGCTTAGGCCGGTCCTGGCCGACAGGCTTGTTCTGACACTCATTAATCGCAGACAGGTTAACGCTGCCGGTTTCAAAATAACTGAAAGCGGTGGTGTGGTAATGGATGATGAAACCCGTAAAACAGTGATTGTCTCCTATCAGAAAAGAAAACAAGATGAAATAACCCACCCCTTTATTGAAGAAAAGATCCCCTTGGGACTCATCCCATACACACAAGCCTTGCTACTCGCGCGACATTTAAGAGGGGACATCGCTGGATACCCACCTTTCCGGTGGAGGTAGGAAAAAGAGGTGGTCAGCCATGATGGTTCTTGTGACTTACGACGTAAACACTGAAAATACAGAAGGGAAAAAGAGGCTTCGCAAAGTATCAAAAGCCTGTGAAAATTACGGTCAGCGGGTTCAGAATTCTGTTTTTGAATGTTTAGTTGATCCTTCGCAATGGGTTGTGTTGAAGAACCATCTGGAGTTGATTTTCGATCCAGAAAAAGATAGCTTGCGGTACTACTATCTGGGGAAGAATTGGAAAAACAGAGTAGAGCATCGAGGTACGAAAGCAGGATACGACCCGGAGGGCTCCCTGGTCGTTTAGTATGCTGCGAACCTCTAGTTGTGGAGCAAAACTCAATAGGTTCGCGCAACAAGGATGTTCAGGCACTATGAGCCTTTTTGGCTGGTCAAGATATTTCTTCATTCTTTGACTCGGTGATTTCGTGGGGTCCGCGAAAAGAGCGAGAGAAAAGCAAACAACGTAAGAAGAAGGGAATAAACAGTCGCCCCCCACGCGGGGGCGTGGGTTGAAACACAGGAAAAAATGAGACTTGACAACCGTATTGCAGGTCGCCCCCCACGCGGGGGCGTGGGTTGAAACTACAGCACCTATTGACTGATACCAAGATACCACGTCGCCCCCCACGCGGGGGCGTGGGTTGAAACTGTT
>Ga0116161_1005107_pt1 | contig 10709 bp, 8 predicted proteins | sample AD_JPNAS3_MetaG_FD_89877 | JGI IMG/M metagenome (GOLD analysis project Ga0116161, IMG submission 89877) | Active sludge microbial communities of municipal wastewater-treating anaerobic digesters from Japan - AD_JPNAS3_MetaG | ecosystem: Engineered > Bioreactor > Anaerobic > Digestate | place... | reverse complement strand
GTGCGTTAGGATTTTTCAAGTATCAAGCTGTGATTCTGTCCAAAGATTTGCACTGTGCGAGTCGATATACAAGGCTGTTGCTCCAGGGTATCTACAAACTCATAGTTGCGTCGCATTCTTCTCTTATTGCGTTACAGCCCCAATCTTTACCCACATGTCCTGTTATTTCGACAAACTGTAATAATTTACATGTGAGAATGCAACAAAGATTCGGCAAAATCCGTCATATTTCATGATATAATCTATATACAAAGTACTATTATTGTGAGGTGCCTATGAAAGGGAAGAGACTATTTGCAGTAATTATAATGTTTTTATTTGTATTAACCTTCGCTGCCGGCTGCATATATAATCAAACAACTCCGGCAATAACCACCAATCCTATACCCGTTCCCAGCGACGAATCCCAAGAGACGCCTGTTTCCGAAGCCCCTGAAACCCCTGAGCCTGCAGAAGAAGAGCAGGACAAACAGGGTGGAAATGAAAATACAGTATATATTAGCGCAAGCAAGCTCAAAGTCAGGGAGGAAGCCGATACTTCTGCCAAGGTGCTGGACAACCTTATAAAAGGCACTGCTGTTAATGTAGTCGAGGAGAAAAAAGACGAGGCAGAAAAGCTATGGTATAAGGTGGGCTATGACAATATAAAAGGGAGTGTTGAAGGTTGGATAGCCGCCGAGTATACCGTTAAAGACAGAACTGAGCTTTTGGATGAAACTCTGAGGAAGCTTGATTTCTCACCACAGAAAAAAACTTTTGTATATCCGGTCAATCCGAGGGTGGAAGCCAGAGGAATATATCTTACAAAATATTCTGCTTCCAATGATAGGCTGGACAGGCTTATAGAAATGTCAAAAAGGACTAAAATCAATACTTTTGTTATTGATGTAAAGGATGATAAGGGGCATATGCTTTTTCCGACCAAGGCTGCGGAAAAATATAGTCCCGATGCTAACAAATATGCCACTGTAAAGGACATAGCTTCATTGATGAAAAAACTAAAGGAGAATAACATATACGCGGTTGCAAGGATAGTATCTTTTAAAGATCCGGTCTATACCAAGCATCATACCGACAGGGCTATAATTTATAAAGACAGCGGAAAACCTTTTACAAACAGTGATGGTTTGATTTGGGCATCTGCATATGACAGGACGCTTTGGGAGTATAATGTGGAAGTATCAAAGGAAGCAGCAGAAGCCGGCTTTAATGAGATACAATTTGATTATGTGAGGTTCCCTGCATCAAACGGGGGAAAACTGGATAAATCATTGGACTATAGGAGCAATACGGGAGAATCAAAGCCCCAGGCCATACAGAATTATTTGATGTATGCCAGAGAGCAGCTGTCTCCGCTGAATGTATATATATCTGCCGATGTATATGGACTTGTAGGCTCAGTATCCGATGATATGTCACTGGGGCAGTATTGGGAAGCAATCAGCAATGTGGTTGACTACATATGCCCTATGATGTATCCAAGCCACTATGCCAACAACACTTACGGGCTCCCAGTACCTGATGCTTACCCATATGAGACTGTTTTTCACTCTGCTAAAGATTCGGTTGCCCGAAATAAGAATATTGAAACACCTGCGGTAATAAGATCATGGATACAGGACTTTACGGCACCTTGGGTAAAAGGATATATAAAATATTCAGACAAGCAGGTGGAAGATCAAATAAGGGCCCTTGAAGAGAATGGAGTCAAGGAGTATCTTCTTTGGAACGCAGGAAACAAATATTCAGAAGGCGCAGTAGTGTATTAATATAAAAGCACAGTTTAAGACGCTGATTGCTCTATGCCTTCAACTCTGTTTTTTACACATAAATAATACTACGAAGCATAATTTACAGATATAATTTGAAATATTAAAGCTCTTTTTATGCATTTTATAGGAGGATATACAGATGGAAGATAAGAAAGGCTATATGAAAAAAGCGGTTCTTCTGTGGTTTATATTATTTGTAATAAGCATGGCCTTAGGTTTTTCTATATATAGTAATTTTTCAAGCAGAATACATGCAAATGTTTTTGAATCTATGAATAACAATCTGCAGTTTGCTGAAAGCACTTATGATGTATTTATGAACCAGATGAAAATGGGTATGATCCAAGCTTCTGTTGAACCGGCAATAAAGGAGCTTTTGCTTAAAAAGGATGCGGCCGCCCTGAGGGATTTGCTTATAGAATGGGAAAAGCAAAGATATTATGTCAACGAATGGTATATTGTTGGAAAAGACGGAAGTATAATATCCTCCGCTGGAAAGAAAAAAGAACTGCTTTTGGTATCCGGAAATAAAATGAAAATACAGGCCATCATAGAAAAGGCATTGTCAACCAAAGAAGTAATCTCAGGCACAGAGCTGATACGCATTGATGGCAGCGGAGATCAGTTTACCTTAATACAGTATGTGATAGTACCCGTGCTCGAGAATGAGGGCGATACTATAGGCGGTATTGTTACGGCTATGAATCTTAATGGGGACAGCAATATTATCGGAAAAATAATGTACGATACGGGAATGTACAGTGTAATTACTGCAAAGGATCGCATAATTGCCAGCAGCCTTGAATCAGGGCTGTATAAGTTTAATACAGGAACTTGTCTGCCTAAAGATATAAGTGAAGAAGTTCTGGGAAAGGGTGTACCCTTTATTAAGGGGATTGAGATTTACAACAGCCGGATGAATGACAACAATAAGTACTTTGGTGCATTCAGGCCGATAAAGGATATTGAAGGCAATACTATTGGAACCCAGGGTATAATATATTATGACCGTATGGCAGAAGCCACCCTTAAGCAAATCGGAAGCTTTACTGTCATTGTAGTTGTATTGCTCATCTCAGTATTTTCAATTATAGCCTGGTTGTATTTAAAAACACAATGGCTTTTATTAAAAGAAAAGCAAGTCTCAAGCAGACTAGGCATTATGAAGAAATTTTCCGATATGGTGAGACAAGCCTCCAGTGAAGATGAGGTATATGATATGTTGTTCGAGTTGCTGAAAAAAAAGAATAATATAACACAGGTAGTTGTTATGCGGAAGAATTATGACAGTAATAATCTGACGGTGTATAAATCACTTTATAATGATAAGATCAGTGCCATAAAAGATATATATGTCAGCGAAGAAAACTGTTTGGCTGTAAAGGGAGGCAAGGAATTCACATATAACAATACTAATAGCGATATTGCATGTAATGATTTCTCTAGTGAAGCAGAAAGTTATATTTGTCTGCCTATAATATTAGGGGGTATAGTATCAGGCGTGATACAGATACATAGCGACAGGAAGAATTTTTTTACCAGTGATTTGGTATCCATGATAAAAATATATATTGACACTATAACTCCGGTAATCAGCAATCTCAGATTGGTGGACAGCCTGAACAGTCTAGCTTCAGTAGATACTTTGACAAAGGTATACAATAGAAGGTATCTTGAAAAGTATCTTGAACAGCAAATCATTATTTCAAAGGATGGCAGCCTGCATCTCTGCGTAATAATGATTGATATTGATTTTTTTAAGAAGTTTAATGACACTTACGGGCATGATGCAGGAGATTATGTACTGATGCATTTTGCTGACACCTTGAAGTATAATGTCCGGGAGGGTGATGTTGTAGCAAGATATGGAGGGGAGGAATTTGTGGTAGTGCTGTCCCGCACTGATATTCGCTCGGCATATAGGGTTGCGGAGAAACTTAGAAAAAAAGTGGAAAATATGTCCTTAATTGCAATAAGCAGCGAGGATCCTCCCAATATAACCTGCAGCCTCGGGATATCCTGCTATCCTCTGCATGGAAACAATATAGACAAGCTTATTCAGTCTGCAGACAAGGCATTGTATGAGGCTAAGAATTCCGGCAGGAACAGAACCCGAATTTTCGGTGAGGAGAAGGTATGGGAGCCTGAGGAGTATTAGAAATATGCCTTTCATTTAATATTCATATTATGTATAATATGAATATTAAATTAATGAAAATATATAGTTGAAAAGTATGAATTGCCTGAATGGCATCTTATCAAAAAAGTATTCAGATGGAGGGGGAAATATGGATAGTATTGTTTCAATGGTCGCCAGACATGTCAATACAGTGAGAGCAGAAGATAAAATATTTGCGCTAAACAGGGAAGCAGGCAGCGCTGCACTGCAGCTTGGCAAGGAGAAGGTAGTGAATGCAACAGTAGGCTCGATACTGGATGAGGATGAAAAGCTGGCAGTATTACCTACAGTGCTCAGGACCTTAAGAAATTTTCCGGATTCGGAATTTGCTGCATATGCTCCCATATCAGGTACAACTGACTATCTGGAGTCGGCAATCCAAGCCACATTTAAGGAGTACAGGCCTGAAGGATATATAAAAGCTGTTGCAACTCCGGGAGGGACGGGAGCCTTAAGACATACAATCTGGAACTATTCGGATATAGGGGATGCAATACTGACTTCCGATTGGTTCTGGGGACCATATAAGACTCTTGCAGAAGAAAATCTGAGGAAGATAAACTTTTTTTCTCTTTTTGACAACGAAAAGAAATTTAACCTGAATTCCTTTGAAATGAAAGTAAGCGAGCTTCTTGACAGACAGGGCAGTCTGGTAGTTTTACTTAATTCACCTGCACAAAATCCCACAGGCTACGCTTTAAGCGATGATGAGTGGGAACAGGTCATTTTGTTCCTGAAAAGAGCTGCGGCTGACAAAAGCAAGCGAATAACGTTACTCTGCGACATAGCGTATATTGACTATGCAGGAAAGACCTCAGACACAAGGAAATTCATGAAGCTTTTCTCGGGAATGCCCTCCAATTTGATTATCATAGTAGCCTTCAGCATATCAAAGAGCCTTACCATGTATGGGCTTCGCACAGGAGCTGCAATATGTGTAAGCTCTAACAAGGCCATAGCGCAGGAATTTTCCGATGTGCTTGAAGCCTCCAACAGGGGAACCTGGTCCAACGGAACAAGATGCGGTATGAAGCTGCTCTCTGAGGTTATGAATGATAAGGAGCTGCTTAGTAAGGTGGATGAAGAGCGGGAGGAGCTTAGGCAGCTGCTGGAAAAAAGAGCGGAAACATTCCTTGAGGAAGCAAAAAGTGTCAAGTTTGATACATGTCCCTACAAATCAGGTTTTTTTATTACAATACCTGTCATTCAACCTGAAGAAAGCTGTGAACTGATGAAAAAAGACAACATATTTGCAGTGCCTATTTCAAAAGGAATAAGATTTGCTATTTGTTCAGTACCTCTTAATAAGATGAAGGGCATAGCCGGAAGGATAAAGAAAGTTCTGATTTATTAATCACGGCAATCACAAATCAGCTTATAAATCCCATTGTTTGCAGCAAGCGCTCATTGAATTTCGGGAATAACACGGATATACATTGCAGTAAGACTTGCACTTTCCGGTTCTTACTTCATATTACTGATAATATGATGAAGAAGTTGGGGGGTAATCAAATGGTTAGAAAATTTAAATGTCCGATGATGTGCGGTATGAATATGATGCACCAGCCGGAGCCTATGTGTATAAAACCCGGAATGCTTATGGATGAGGAGGCGGAAACGGATAATTACTTTGAGGATGAAGAAGATGACCGACAGTTTATAAAAATGTATCCGGAAAGCTGCAAAAAAATGATGTTCTATATAAAAATAGAAATTGATAAAGTAGAAGAGAAGCATGCAGAAATTCACGACCGCCGGCCGGATAGGGAAATGATAAAAATGATGGTTGAGAATGCATATGGCAGAATGATAAAAGAAATGCCTGAAATAGCAGGGGATGAAGAAAACAGGCAATATCCCGCTGGAAGACTTTCCAGGGATCTTTTAAGGCTGCTTCTGCTGAATGAGCTTTTCAGAAGAAGGCGCAGATACAGAAGAAGGCATTACTATAGCTATTCCCCCGGGGAATATTCGGCATATGATTATTATTATTACGATTGAAAAGTATAGAAATAACCAAGCGAAAATCGCTTGGTTATTTCATTATCGCACCGCTTATTTCATCAACTTTGAGCATTTGTTCCCCAAGAAATTCTGCATAAATGTTTCCGTTTGTCCACTGGGCAATATCGTCTATTAGTGCATCCTTAAGTTCCAGAGATGTAAGGACCTGCATTGTAATATTTTCGAGATATTCAGTATTTGCAATTATATAGCCCTTTTTGGATATTTCATGCTGCAGCTTACTCAAAAATCCGTAATCCATTTTCAATTGATATACTGCAAAAGGTTTTACCATTACAGTGCCGGCAGCTTCAATGCCTTTGACTGCTCCTTCGGTATATGCCCTGATAAGCCCGCCGGCTCCAAGCATAATACCTCCAAAATACCTGGTTATAACTATTATAGAATTGGTAATACCTTCTTTTTTTAAGACTTCAAGAATGGGGATTCCTGCAGTCCCCGAGGGTTCTCCGTCATCACTGGAACGCTGAATATTCATTGATTCTCCAATTATAAAAGCATAGCAGTTGTGTGTTGCATCATAGTGCTTTTTCCTGATAGTACCCAAAAACTGCAGAGCCTCATTCTCTGAATAGATAGGCTTGGCATATGAAATGAACCTGGATTTTTTTTCGATAAAATATGTATCGGCATAATTCTTTAGCATTCTATAGCCGGAAGCCATAACATCACCTATTTTCGCGGTTTTGCACCCTGAGTATTATATCTGTTATTATTATACCTTATTGAGGCTAATGTAGCTATTATAACAAACCATTATAACAAACATGCACATATTTAGTATATTTTGTCGGAAACTTATGGTATAATATGCTCGGGTTTGATTTTTTATATCATAAATTCTTGCGAATTTATGATATAAAATCTTTATCATTTGGAGGACATGAGAATATATGAAAGTAATAAATATTCCCGCAAGTATATTAAAACCCGGTATGATGATATACGAAGACATTTATAATTATCAAGGAGTATTGGTTCTTAGCAAAGACACCATTCTGGACCAATGGCAGATTGAAAAAATCCATACAAATAATCTGGACAAGATAAAAATAAGGCTTGCTGAGGATTATGGTTTATATGCCGACGAGGAAGATATTCAGAGTGTTTATAAATCAGAGAAAGTAAGAGCTTTCAAAAAAATATATACGGCTAAGGCTAATGAAGTAACGCATATTATTAAGGAGATTGGGAAGGGTTCTGTAGTTGATGTACGGTCTGTCTGTCAGATAAGCAGGCATATAATAAAAGAATTCAATACTGTCAGTGATGTTATAAATTATCTGCATCTTACCAGACCTATGGATGACTATACATATACCCATTCGCTTAATGTGTCGCTTATATCGATTATAATTGCAAAATGGCTGGGGCTTAGCAGTGAAGAAACCGATGAAATAGCAATTTCCGGGCTGCTTCATGACATAGGGAAGACTAAGGTACCAAAAGGACTCCTTCAAAAACCCGGCAAACTTACAAATGAAGAGTTTAATGAGATAAAAAAGCATACTGTCCTAGGCTACATGATGATGGATAATGTTAAGGATGCCACAATAAATATTAAGTATTCGGTATTAATGCACCACGAGAAAATAGATGGCTCCGGATATCCTGTGGGGGCATATGATGAAGAAATACCTCTGTTTCCTAAAATAATAGCAATAGCGGATATATATGATGCAATGACTTCCGATAGAACATACAGGAACAGGATGTGTCCCTTCGAAGTAATTAGGAATTTTGAAATGCAGTCCTTCGGAAAACTGGATACAAGGGTGCTCTCGGTATTTTTAAAGAACATTGCCAATTCTTACATAAATGATTATGTGGAACTTAATACCGGAGAAATATGCGAGGTTGTATTCATTAATCCGAATAGGGTCTATCAGCCTATAGTAAGATTTGGCAAGGATATGATAGATTTGTCCTGTGATAATGACAATAGGTTTATAAAGGCAATAGTCTGATATTTTTACAATCCAAAGAATTTCGTATCTATATCCAGTGCTGATAACACTGCTTCAAACACAAGTTTTGCAGCTGTGCCGAAGGAGTAGGAAATACAAAGCCTTTCAGTGTGTTTATGCGCATCCTTACCTAAGGGTCCGATATTCATAAACGGTATATTCAAGGCTGCAATTACATCTAATGGTATTGAGTATTTGCTGCCCCATAAAGGGAAATTTGCTTTTAATCTTTCAGTATTAATTTTGCTGGGCAGGCCCAGATAGCTCATATCAGACAAGCCTGGGAAAAAGGGCTCCCGAAAAATGTCCTCTCCGTATTCTGTTTTCGCCTTCTCTATAATACTTCTTGCAATTATTTCGACTTTGCTATTACCATTCCATGATTCCGAATGAGGGTAATATGGGGGCGCAAAGAACAGAACTATCATGGGATACCTATAAAGGCAGAACTTATGCACCTCTTTTACAATATTGATGGATATATCCCTTAAGTCGCCATTATAGGATTTTTTCATAAAAGATTCCATGTGTTTGGTAAATTTCTCCCCACCTGCTTCAAGGCACATTTCATAAAGTTCCTGAAAGGTTATTACCATAGGTTTTATTACCGGAAGCTTTGGTTTGCTGCCTGTAAGGGTCTGCAGACGGTCAGCATTTCTTTCTATACTATACAGTACTTCTGCAAACGCTTCCTTCGAGATCTGCTTGAGCTTTGTTAGGATCTCATCCGGCGAAGAAATTACGGTCATAAAATTGAAATAGGCATAGGATGCTGCCGGAGTCGAGACAGAATAAGAGCTTTTTATATCAGACTGTTTAAGGCATACCGGTGCCGGTACCCTGAAATTTCCGGCTGAATCCGATAGTTCGGGGTTCTGTTCGATTTTTTCTATAATTTTTGCTGTGAGGAGATTTGGGTTTAGACCTGAAAAAGGGTCTCCTGCATGGGTTTCTTTACCGACACAGAAGAAAACGGGAAGCAGTTTTCCGATAGTTCCGGTATATATGTATTTGCTTTTATCTCCGGGATATTTGGGGAAATGCGGTTCTGATACAATGCAGCATACATATTCCAGACCCTTTTCTTTTTTAAAACTTGTCAGCGTTTCAATGGCAGCCAGCATTCCTGAAGAATTGTTTTCTTCGTCAGGAACCGACAGCAGTAGAATATTTCCCGGGAAATCATCCAATTTGTTTTCAACTTGGCATAGTATTTCGACATCAAGTGATATTCCGAACTTCATATCCATTGTTCCCCTGCCAAAAATATAATCCCCGGAGGCAAGATCTTCCTCGGCTTCTTCCGGAAGACGTATACTTTTATCTTTTTCAATAAGTGCAGTGTACTCAAGGGGTTTAAACGCCAAGTCTTTATAAGTCCCATAGCTTTCTGCGTCTACAACATCAAAGTGGCTTAACAGTAGTACTGTTTTTGTGTTTTTCGGTTTCCCCTCCATCAAGGCATAGATATAGCTTCTCCCTAAAGGGTCATTTTTGATAGGGTTTACTCCTGCATTTAGCGGGTTGTCTTTGAAATATTTCATTTCGGTAATCACTTTATAAAGCTTTTTTGCCATTGCAATTTCTCCGTCTGTTCCGGATATGCTTGGTATGCTGCAAAGCTCAATCATAAGGTTTTTCATTCTATCGGCATCCATCAATAACTCCTCCGTTTCTATTCCTATTTTACCAGAATGAAGGTCACTTGACATATGTTTTGCAAACGTCCACTGCACAATGCACACAAAGTACGAATGGAATACGCTTCAGCGTCTGCTTTTTGTCGTGCAACTCTTACAAACACCCACCGGATATGGAAATAATTGACACAGCTTAGTGTTTACAAGCAATAGCAAAAAGGGTACACTATATATGAAATTTATGCCTTGTACTGAATAGCCCCGGCAACGCACATAAAGCACCGGATTAATGCAGCACTCATTGATATTCAGGCGGGAAAAACCTGTTGGATTAATAAATTATAGGCATTTGGACGATAAACGGAGGCTCATATGTTTAGGAAAAAGAAAAACTATTTAAAGCAGATTTATAAAATGAATCCTGAAACCAATGCATATATAATAGAAATTTCATTGGATGATTATAATGAGATTTTTAATGGCTGGGACCCATCTCCTATCAAGAGAAGGGATCTTGACCCTGACATGGTAAATTTTATGGAGCTGTGCTCTTCCGATATACCTTTGAAGTATCCTCTTGAACTGCAATTTTATATGCCCGAGGATCAGTACAGTAAAGAAAAAGAGGATTTGTCAATAGTAGGGATAAAGAATAATTATGATTTTACTTTGCATTTTATTAAAAAAGAGTTGACACTCATTAGAGAAAAGATAGCTTTATATATTATGATGGCAGTTGCTTTTTTATCAGTAGGTTATTTCTCCGGCTCACAGATAAAGCTTCATTTTATTAAAACTATCTTAAAAGAAGGGCTTTCTATCGGAGGCTGGGTATTTTTATGGGAGGCATTTTCATTGTTTTTCTTTTCCAGGCAGGAGGTATACAATAGATTGAAAACATACCGAAGATTTCAGAATACGAAGATAAGCTTCAAATACAAGCAATAGGGACGGTTCTTTTTGCTTTTCACCAGCCTGTCGTATTTGAAGAAAGATGCGACACAGTTTGTGAATTACTCCGGCTGTAGGGGAAGTATGTCCTCCTCACCTTTCAAAGCCAGCAAAATCACTGGCGAGGGTCCCACCTCTGCGGGCCCTTCTGGTTATTTTGCCTGGAGGTATTCCC
>Ga0116161_1005089_pt1 | contig 10735 bp, 11 predicted proteins | sample AD_JPNAS3_MetaG_FD_89877 | JGI IMG/M metagenome (GOLD analysis project Ga0116161, IMG submission 89877) | Active sludge microbial communities of municipal wastewater-treating anaerobic digesters from Japan - AD_JPNAS3_MetaG | ecosystem: Engineered > Bioreactor > Anaerobic > Digestate | place... | reverse complement strand
AGTTGTTCTTTTTGTTCATCAGTTAATGAATCATATTGCTTTTGAATAATCGGATGTACTTTTTCTTCCATAATTTAACCACCTTAAAAGACATTTTATTTATAAAAAGACATAAATTCAACGTCTCAGGCAACAAAATTGTAACTATGATTTTGTAATAAAATTTGATATATGCTTTGCATATAAATTTAAAATTGTTTCCTTAAAAGCAAACAAAAAATTATTTCAAAGGTTACATATTATAAATTGCCACTTCCTAAATTATTATAGATTTGCGAGGCGAAAACCTCACGCAACTTAATGTAACGGCAGAACCGTAGAAAGGAGCAGCACTATGAAATACTATCAAATCCGTATGTATTTAGTTAACGCCAGACAGAAGCTTGGTTATTCACAATACCGTGTTGCTTCTGAAATGGGGGTGTGCCATCAACACTACAATCGCATAGAAAATGGCGTTATTGGAAAAGATATCCAATTTAGAACCATCTATGCATTGTCAGTTGTCTTAGAAATTCCTTTCAATGTCATCTGTGAAAAGGAAGTCGACTACCAAAGACAATTGGTAAACGATGATGACGATTAGAGCGGATGGGCTCTAGTGTTGACCTGAATAATGAATTGCTTTGTGTCCAAAAAAAGAAGACGTTCATATTATTCATCTTAATTATTAGAGCTTCATCCCTACTTATGGGGAAGAACCCCAATGGAGATCAGATATATGAAATCTTTAAAAGTTAATAACGCGGAAAAGCTAAAAGCGTTATTAGAAAAAGGTGAAGCATTGCCTTACAAACAAATTGCTAAACGATTCGTTAAGATTACTGTTGATCCAAAAAAGAGCAGAAACTGTTTCTGTAACAAAAGCATCCGCCAGGGATTGGTGGCTTTTGGTGATTATCTCGAAAGTAAGAAAGTCATTATCCCTTTAAAAGTAGATGTCATTGACTTCATTTTTCAAAAGAGAAACGAAAATGAAAGAACTCTTCAATGGTATTTTGGAGTCTGCATGGAATTTGTTTTGTTCTGCCAAAAGAACTACTTTGCTTTATTTGATGGAATCTTATTAGGCACAGGTGTTAAGAGATTAATTGAAACAATTGACGGAAGCATCATCACATGTATGAAGTGGTGTTTCTTGATGAAAAGGAGGATGCATAGTTATGGGATGCAATTATCCTTTTATCGAATTACCTAGAGATTACTTTAAAATCAAACACGGTGATGAATGGAAGCACGAAATATCTAAATATGACAACATCTCTTATTCCACTACAAAAGTAGATAGATATGAGTTTCCTATCTTTAGAAAAGAACTTAACAACGCGAACATCCTAGAAGTTGTGGCTGGAACCACAGGTTATCAAGGCGGTGATAGCGGTCACGGGTGTAGAACTTTTATTCGCATTAGAAACCTTGGTGGTACCGATATAAGAATCGAAAAAGTTGGGAAAGAATATTCTGATGAAGGTGTTGAAATCGTTCTTGGTGGAGATGCCGAACTATACACAATCATCGACGGATTAGAATTCATCATCAATGTTCTTAAAACACATTCCGACGATTGCCTAATAAGTGAAGATCAAGTGCCTCTAAATAAATAGCATACTGCTGCCACCTATACAAAAGTGGATTAGATGATTTATCATCTAATTTGGAGAGTGGTGCTTTAAAATATTTAACCACTTTGCCATTAAGGCACCTCTCTCTATTTGTGGAGGTGCTATGGCTAAGAAACTCGATACATATCAAATGTGGGAAAAGACAGGTGTGCTAAAGTCCAAGCTTGATTATATCAAAGCGGCTTCAGCTACTTTCTACACGCAAAAAGAGATGTGTCGTGACTTAGGCATCACTGAACAGACATTTACTCAACTTAAAAATAAACATAAAGAAATTCAACAAGCTATTTCTGAAGGTGAAGCTTTACTTTTAAATGATTTGTTCTCCGCTCTTAAAAGAAAAGCGGTGGGATATAAAGAAAAGACAACTTCAAAAGCGATGAGAAAGAATCCTATTGGTGGTACTGAAACTAAAGTCACAGAAGACGAGAAGTATTATCCACCTGATTTTGAAGCTATCAAATATATCCTCATCATGAAGTTTGGTAAAGATTTCGATCCTAAGAAATACATGTACGAATATATGGATAAAAAGAATGAACCAGAGGAGTGGGCCAATGCTACTCCTATTGGTGCAGATGATGATAAGGAGGATTAATTCCTATGAGAGATTTAATAATCGCTGTTGGACAAAGAGCCAATAGCAAAACCTGGAAGAATACCAGAATCACTTGGGAACAACTCTCCCAAAAATTAAGTGAAACAATTAGAACCTCTGAAACAGTAGAGGAGTATAAACACTTTGTTAAAGATGCTAAACAAGAAGCCAAAGATCATGGTGGTTTTGTGGGTGGCAAACTTAAGACTCCTCAAAGGCTTAAAAACAATGTGGAGTATAGAAGTTTAGTCACTCTTGATTTGGATGATGCCACTCCAGACTTCTTAAAATGGTTTGAAAAACACTTTGAATATACTTGTTGTCTATATTCCACTCATGGGCATAGAGATGACTCACCTAGATTTAGAATAATTATCCCTTTAAGCAGAGATGTAGAAGGTGATGAATATGTCGCAATATCTAGGTTGCTTGCTGATGAAATTGGCATTGAACAAGTAGACCCAGTTAGCTTTACCACTAATCAGTTAATGTATTGGCCATCTACTCCTAGTGACGGCAATTTCATTTATCGAGAAATAGCAAAAAACCCATTAAATCCCGATGATTTTCTTTCTAAACACCCTAATTGGAATGATTTAACTTCATTACCGAAGAAAGCAAAAGAAACTCATGTTAGTGGTGGTTGTAAACCAGGAAGAAAACAAGCTGACCCATTAACTAAGGATGGCATAGTGGGTGTCTTCAATAGAGCCTATTCAATTAGTGAAGCCATCGACGTTTTCTTAGGTGATATTTATGATGAAGCGGGCGGTAACCGCTACAAGTATATTCCTTCTAGTAGTGTTGCGGGTGCGATTAATTATGATGATAAATTGTTTTATTCTCATCACGCTAATGACCCAGCGGTGGGGCAAACTCTAAGTGCCTTTAATCTTGTCCGTATTCATCTATTTGGCGATGATAAACCTTCCTTTAAAAAGATGGTGGACTTCGCTAGAAATGATGAAAAGGTCAAAAATTTAATCGCTGAAGAAAACATTAAATCGATTAAGGAAGACTTTGGTGATAACGAAGATTATTCTTGGATGAAACAATTAACCACTAATGATGATGGGTCGATTTGTAACGACGTTAACAACTTAGTAATTATTCTTAGAAATGATGAAAAGCTTAAAAATATCGCATATAACACTTTAGCTAAAACTGCTGAAGTAAGAGGCGAAGTCACATGGCAAAGAGCGACCTCTTCTAAATATTGGAGAGACCATGATGATTCTCAACTAAAAATCTATATTGCTAAGCACTATATCGACTTCAGTGATAGGAATTATGATAATGCCTTCAAAAAGGTGACCGAGGATAGATCGTTTAATCCAGTGAAAGAATATCTAGACAATCTTCCTAAATGGGATGGTGTTAAAAGAGTTGATGATTTATTTATTAAGAACTTAGCCGCTGATGATAATGACTACACTCGTGAAGTAACTAGAAAATGGTTTGCAGCTGCAGTTGCGCGTATCTATGAACCAGGAATCAAGTTTGATAACATCATTGTCTTAGATGGTAAGCAAGGCGTTGGTAAATCCACAATTATTAAGTCGCTAGTGGATGAGGACTTCTTCTCTGACTCATTACAGCTTTCTGATATGGAAGACTCAAAAAAGGCAGGAGAGAAAATCCAAGGCTTTTGGGTTATTGAGATTCAAGAACTTGCCGGTATGAAGAAAGCAGACATTGAAAAGGTGAAGTCATTTATCTCAACAACAGAAGACAAATATAGAGCTTCCTATGGAAAACATGTTGAAAGACATCCAAGACAGTGTATTATCTTCGCTACAGTTAATGGAGAACAAGGTTACCTAAGAGACTTAACTGGTAATAGGCGTTTCTGGATTATTAAGATTAATTCCACAAATGTTATTCCTAGTTTTAACTTTACTAAAGAGTTTAAAGACCAATTATGGGCGGAAGCTAAACACTATTATTTAAACGGTGAAGAACTTTATCTTAAGGGTGAGTTCCTTGACGCTGCTGCGGAATATCAAAATAATGCGATGGAAAAAGATGATCGTGTTGGCATAGTGGAGAAGTATCTTAATGAGCTCCTTCCTGATAACTGGGATGAACTCTCTATAGCGGATAGGCAGTATTACTTCAATAAAGAGTTTGATAGTAACTATGTCCCAGATAAGGCATTTGGTCCTGCTATCTATCAAAGAGAAGAAGTATGTCCTATGGAAATCTGGGTGGAATGCTTCAATAAAGATAAAGCTGACTTTGATAAAACGGAGTCAAATGCAATATCTCTAATCATGACTCAGATATCAGGATGGGAGAAAACAGGTAAATCAAAGGTCATGGGTCCTTATTCTAAACAGCGATACTACACTAGAAAAAAGTAGGAACAAGAACAACGGGAACAAGAAATATATAACAAAGCCAAAATGTGAATTTAATTCAGTAGAGATAATTAAAAACGCGTTTTAGTAGTTTATAGAAATTCTTGTTCTTTTTGTTCCTTGTTCTTTAGCAAAATGACTCCCCCCCGGTCTGTAAATACACAGTATTTGAGAGTACCGGTGGGCCCACCTCAAAAATACGCGAGGCCAATTTTTTCAAAAACGAAAAAATCGATTCTGGAAAAATATATTGGGCCCTTTTTTATTGTAAATAATAAAAATAACTGGTAATATATTTACACTGCGATAACAAAATACATTAATGTATCATCGTAGAGGCTTAGCGCTGTTGTTCTATCGAAATTAAATACCATGAAAAAAAGTCAAAAAGCATACTTACCGTTCAAAAGGTTAATAGGCATCTTTGGTTCCTTAGTTGGTATCATTGTATGCTTCGTTTTTTTATGGTGGTGGATTATTCCTATTAACTCTATTGTTACTAGAGGTCACCCATTCTTTATCCAAGAGAGATACGGTAGGCACAAAAAGGTTTTTAAGATGATTAAATTTAGATCAATGCGTTTGGATGCTAATCCAAACCTTGCTCCAAGCGACATGGACGAGAATAATCAAAAATCTATGGAGACAGGTTTTGGAAGATTTTTGAGAAAGACTTCTTTTGATGAGACGCCGCAGTTGTTAAATATATTTATTGGGCAAATGGCATTTATCGGTCCTAGACCTGGTAGTGCACATAACGAAGAATTTTTGAGAGAATGTAGAGAGAAGTACACACCAAACGCTTATGATGTTAAGCCAGGCATTAGCGGATATGCTCAAATAAAAATGAAAAGAGAACATGATCCAGAATTTCAAGCATATTGGGATTCCGAATATATTAAGAGGATGAATTTCTTTTTTGATTGTGGTGTGTTTTTTTACACAATTCTAAAACTGTTTGGAGCCGTTAAAGGGAGATAATATGAGAGTTTTAGAAGTTATTAGTTCGTTAGCACCAACCGGTGGTGGTGAAACGTTTGCTGTTAATCTTTCTCGTGAATTATCTTCTCGGGTTGAATTGTCTGTTGTTATTTTGCATCAAAATAATAAAACATATTTCATCAATCGATTAAAAGAAAAAGGTATTGAGCCTATCGTTTTAAACAAAAAAGGTCATCTTGATCCAAAAACCACTAATCAACTAAAAAACATTATTTTGGATTTTAAACCTGATGTAATTCATACTGAAAATAATGCAATTATTAGTACCTACTTAGCATTAAATAAAACAAAACTTAAGTATAAAATAAATGTTTTTCACACTATGCATTTGATTCCGGAAAAGGAATGCAATAATTTTGTTTTAAGATTTCTATACAAGCACATTTTTAAGAAATCCAATTTTATTCCTGTTGGTATTACTGAACAATTGGCTAATATTTCTAAGGTGTTTTACAAAAGGAATAATGTCCCATTTGTCAATAATGGAAGTAATTTAGAAAATTTTAAAAACATTAAAGAACTACAAAAAAGAAAATACGACGTAGTAGTTGTTGGAAGATTCTCAAAAGAAAAGAACCACTGTTTCCTTTTAAATTCTTTTAAGGAACTATCAAAAACTCATCCTAATGTTAAAATTGCTTTGGTTGGCGGCGGAGAATTGTTCGAAGACATAAAGAAACTCTCTTCCGAATTAAAGTTAGATAGTTATGTTGAATTTAAGGGTGTTATGTCTGATCCTTCTTCAATTGTTAACGATTCTAAAATAATCACTCTTGGCTCTCTCTATGAAGCTAATCCTTTAACTTTGATTGAAGGAATGTCTTCAGGCTGTATTGTTGTGGCAAATGCTGTGGGTGGTATTCCTGAAATTGTTAAGGATAAAAAAAACGGATTTTTATATAACACAAATGATATGAAGTCATATGTTACCTTTTTAAGTAATGTTTTGGATAATATTGATGAGTTTACAGAAATGTCTAAATGCAATTCTAAATATGCACAAAATTACTCAATGAAAAATTGTGTTAAAGAATATTTGAATTTATTTAATTCTTACGGGAGGGGTAACTAAATGAAAAAGTATAAAGTTGGTTACACAACTGGTGTATTTGATATGTTCCATATAGGGCATCTCAATATCCTTAAACAAGCAAAAGAACAATGTGAACATTTAATCGTTGGTGTTTCCACCGATGAGGTTGTTCTTGATTACAAACATCATTTGCCTGTTATTCCATTTGAACAAAGAAAACAAATTGTTGAAGCAATTAAATATGTTGATGAGGTTGTTCCTCAAAAATCAATGAATAAATTAGAAGCGTGGGAATCTTTACATTTTGATGCTATTTTCCATGGCGATGACTGGAAGGGATCATCTATGTATAACGAGATTGAACAAAAACTCGCTGAACATGGAGTTGACGTTGTGTATTTAAAACATACTGACGGTATTTCTTCTACAGATTTAAGAAAGAAGATAAATAAATAACATGGAAAAAAGTGAAATAAGAGAATTCCAACTCAAACAACTGGTTTTATTAGACGAAATTGATTCTGTTTGTAAAAGGCTTAATCTAACTTATTACATTATTGCTGGTACTTTGTTGGGCGCTGTTAGACATGGTGGATTCATACCATGGGATTTTGATTTGGATATAGCAATGCCTAGAAATGATTATAGTAAATTGAAAGAATATTATTTATCAAATCCATCAGAAGAATTCTTTTATGAAGATTATGATACCGAAAAATATCATAATTTGACTCACGCAATGCTAAGACTTAAAAAGACACATGTAATAACAGCTAGACTTGCTAGTGTCGATAAAAAAATTAAATACAATGGCTGCCTATTGGATATTTTCCCACTAGATAAGGCTCCAGATGATGAAAAACTTCAAGAAATACAAATTAAAAAATTAAACAAAATCAAGAAGATTTTCTATTATAAAGAAGCTCAAATTTTCGATAATACTTCTTTTTTTAAAAAGATTCTTAAAAAGATTGTTTCTTTCTTCTTGTTAGGGTGCACATATAAACATTTAGGCAAGAAACTTGAAAAAGTTGAAACTATGTACAATGGTTGTGATTCAAAATACTTAGTTAGCATGTCCAGCCATTATTCATACAAAAAACAAAGGCTATTAAAAGAAATCTATGGAGTACCAGGAAGAATAGCTTTTGAAGATAGAGAATATAATTGCCCCGCTCAAGTAGAAGAATATTTGAAAAAGCTTTACGGAGATTATATGAAATTGCCTCCTGAAGAAGGAAGATATGACGGATTAAAAGAAATAACATTTATTGATGAGAGATAAAATGGAAGAAACTATTAAACCACAAAAGAAAGATAACTTAAAAAGGAACATTATTTTAAATACTATTTTTAGAGTATTAATGATCATTGCTCCGTTTTTAACTGCGCCTTATGTGTCACGTGTTTTAATGAGTGATGGTGTTGGTATTTATAGTTATACACAAAGCTTGGTTTCTTATTTTACTATGTTTGCAGCTTTAGGCACCGTTTCGTATGGTACTAGAGAAATTGCTAGAAATAGAGAGAACAAAGCGGATTACTCTAAATCATTCTGGGAAATTGAAATCATTTCCTTAATTTGTACTGCTATATGCTTTGGAGGATGGATATTGTTATCTCTTCTTTACACAGAATACAAAGTATATTTGTTGTTATATTCTTTTATGCTTTTAGCAACTGCATTGGATATTAGTTGGCTCTATGTTGGGTTAGAAAAATATAAATATACAATCTACGTTAATCTATTCTTTAAATTTTTAAGTGTTCTTTGCATATTTTTATTTGTTAAAACACCTAATGATGTTTGGGTTTATGTTTTAATATTTGCTTTATCTTCTTTTTTAGGAAATGGATCTATGTGGCTTTTCTTGCCAAAAGTCCTTTGCAAAACAAAAATAGAAAGAAATAGCTTAAAAACACATTTTAAAGAAACATTAGTGTATTTTATTCCAGCTATTGCGATTTCCTTATATACGGTTTTAGATAAAACTTTAATTGGTGCCTTACTTCAAGGAGAGACAACAGTTATTGTTGATGGCGAAGAACAAGTGAAGAAAGTGTCTGAAATTGAAAGTGGATATTACGAACAAGCAACAAAAATTATTGATATGGTAAAAACATTAGCTTTCGTTAGTATACATAGTGTTGTATATTCACGAGCTAGTTATTTATACAAAGCAAATGATGGAGAGGCAATCAAAAAGTTGTGCTTAGGCACGTTCCAAATTGTTTTGTTGCTTTCCATAGGAGCAGCTTTTGGTTTGATTGGAGTTGCGGACGTTTTCGTACCTTTATTCTTTGGCAGCGGATATGACAAAACAATATTGTTATTGAAAATAATGGCTGTACTTATACCTATCATATCTATTAGTGGTACCTTGGGTGCTTTATATTATAGCCCTATTGGGAAGAGAAAACAGTCTTCATTATTCCTAATTATTGGTGCGGTATTAAATCTTCTTGTTAGCGCCCCTTTAGTTCTTTTACTAAAGTCCGCAGGAGCAGCTATTGCATCTATATTGGCTGAATTAGTCATTTCTATTTTGTATTTCATATATTGTTGCAAAGCAATTACTCTCAAAGAGTTTGTTTTCATTATTTGGAAAAAACTTTTGAGTGGTGCGATTATGCTTGGATTGTTGATATTGTCCAATTATTCCATAAGAGGCTATTTTGGAAATCAATTAGTTTATTTCTTTACTGAATTCTTAGTAGGATTACTTATTTATTTTATTGTTCTTCTTATTTTAAGAGACAAATCGATTATGCTTGGGTTAAATTATTTGAGAAAGAAAATGAGAAAACAAAATGGCTAATAATATCTCTTGTGTTAATAACTGCACAGGTTGTGGCCTCTGCGCACATATATGCCCAAAAGGGGCAATTGAAATAAAAGAAGATATTTTGAGAGATCATTTCTTGTACCCATGCATCAATAATGATCAATGTATTAATTGCGGTCTCTGTTTAAAGACATGTCCTTCCACAAAAAAAGGAACTGAACTTAAAAATAATCATTGTTTTTTATTTAAGCACAATAATGAAGACAAATTAATAAATTCATCATCAGGTGGGGCTTTCCAAGTGATTGCTGAACAAATATTTAAAAATAATAAAAGTTCTGTTTATGGAGCTGCTTGGAATGGATTAAAAGTTTCACATATTAGAATTACAAGTGTTCATGATTTAAACAAACTACTTGGATCAAAATATATTCAATCATATATTTCAAAAGAGATTTATAAAAATATTAAGGATGACCTAATTAACGGAAATCATGTTTTGTTTTGTGGAACTCCATGCCAGGTCGCGGCAGTTGATGCATATCTCCCTGAGGGTTTGAAAATGAATTTGATTCTTGTTCAAATATTATGCCACGGAGTTCCTAATCAATGGGGATTTGATAAATGTATTGAACATGAAAATAGATTAATTCATGGAAAAATTAATATGTTTGAATTTAGACATAAAGTTTCTGTTGAAACGGACAATAGAAAGTTTATCTATAATTACGCTAAATCAAACAAAACATACCAAGTAATTGGAGACTATTTTTTCTTCCCGTATTATCGCCTTTTTTATACCTATTCAATTTATAGAGACTCTTGCTACCATTGCGATTACAGAAAACATAGATTTGGTGATTTAATCGTAGGCGATTTTTGGGGCATCTCTTCTATTAATAGAAATTATAAAATGATTATGACAAATCTTTAATAATTGCATTGTCGGAAAAAGGTAATGCAGTACTTCGTTTAATAGATGTGGAATACATATGCGATTTGAATAATATTGCTAAATATAACGAGTCAATATTTAATGATGCTGAACCTAAACGTGAGTACGCTGATTTTTATAATAAAATTTCTGATATAAATTTCTATAGGCAATATAGGATAAAACCAAACAATGAAAAGGCGAAAGCAGGATTAAGAAATTTTGCTAAAAGGATATTAAACTTACTTAGTAAAAAATCAAAAAGAAAATTATTAACTGGATAGGGTACACTTCATGAGACAGACAAAATATTAAAGGGAATGCCGGCATTCCCTTTAATGTGAATTTGTTAAAATAAAATGAAGGAGAAAGTTTGTATGAAGTCTTATGATGAATCCTT
>Ga0116161_1005087_pt1 | contig 10736 bp, 10 predicted proteins | sample AD_JPNAS3_MetaG_FD_89877 | JGI IMG/M metagenome (GOLD analysis project Ga0116161, IMG submission 89877) | Active sludge microbial communities of municipal wastewater-treating anaerobic digesters from Japan - AD_JPNAS3_MetaG | ecosystem: Engineered > Bioreactor > Anaerobic > Digestate | place... | reverse complement strand
CCTTATTATGTGTATTTTTCTTTCAATTTTTTCTTGCTCCATCATATTTAAACAGTTTAAAAATGCTTATACTTATTGTTACATTAAATCTTATAAATGAACGACAAATTAAACTATAAAAAATATTAGTGTGTACGCAAAAGGTACAAACTTTCAGTAGATGAAGTTTTTTTACCTTTTGCCTGCTTCCCGTTCATTACAGCCTGTCGAGTTACAGGTTCTCGCGGATGATTGTTGATGATTTCTCGCTGATATTCGCAAGTAGTTCCGCTGATTTACGCAGATTTTGCATTGCATGCTTCACCCCCGCCGTAATGGGATGTTGATAGTTTTGTTATCATTTGCCGGCGGAATATGTACAACCATATCATGCTCGTCATTCCGACAACGCCGATAAAGAACGAAGAACGAAGAACGAAGAACGAAGAACGAATAGTGAATAGCGATTGGTGAATTATTGCAGAGCGATTCACAACCCGCAGATCGACCTCGACTGATGAGCCAAAAAATGAGTGAGAACAACGTTAAGAATCGTCCTTGTTTGAGCAACGAAGTTGCGAGTTTGGACGATTTAGTTGTTCGAGCGTTAATTTTTTGAGCGAAGCAGGCGCAGTCTTGATTTTTGGCACTTTTTATCAAGAAAAAGTGCGGAATGAAAAAACGTAGTCTTGATTTTTTTTTTTGCTTCGTTTTTTTGTATCAAGACAAAAAAATGAAGAAGTATTTTATCAAGGAAAAGTGCAGAAGAAAAAATAAGGTAATAAGGTAAATTTTACCTTCATACTTTCACCTCTACTAAGCTTGTTTAGTTTGAAAATAAGGTGAAAATAAGGTGTTTTATCGGGGTGCGAGTTTCGGGTTGTGGGTTTCGAGTTCCAAGTTGAACTTGTCAGTAAAGTTGGTTTGTATTCATTTTACAATGAAGTATCCTCCTATCCTGGGTGCTCCAATAAATTCAATTCTTCTCTCTTTTTTTAGTGTTTTTAACCAACGTTCTATTGTTCTGTTGCTTACATCAAAGTACAGATGTAGTTCTTTAGAGTTCTTTCCGGGATATTTTTTTATAATTTCAAATAGTTCATTTACACCGACATTTACACCGACATTTACACCGACATTTGTATCCTCGCTCACTTCAATATGCTTTGTTGTATCTTTCTCCTCACATTCATCAACATCATATTCAGCAGGGAAACTTATTCTAATATAATTATCAGAAAACTGAAAGCATTCTTTGCCATATGATTGCAAAATTCTCGGTATTCCTGAGCCTAATTGTTCAACCAATTCAATGTCTCTTAAAATACGCATGATCTCTTTATTTCTTGGAATAGATATTCCTTGAAAAAACTCATTTTCTGATAGTCCCTGAGGTAGTCCACCATAAGAAGTAATTTCAAATCTATCATCAAAAAACTCAAATTTAGGAGCTAATTCGTAGGTATAATCATTATGTGCCATAGCATTAATCACAGCCTCACGCATTGCCAAAGAATTCCATCTTCTTTTTTCTATACGTTCTTTAGAAGTGATTTTAGTAAATGTCGTATTTTCAACTTCAATTTTATCTAATACAGATTTTATTGCTTTAATAAGCGATCCAAAACCATATTCATCACTTTGTATCAAATCGACTCTGTTTACACCTCTATATTTCGCAAGTTTAACAGATATAGTATTATTATCTGCCATCAAATAAGCTACATAATTATATTGTGCTTCTTCATTGAGTAGTTCAAGAGTTTTAGCAAATTGACTGTTAAGTGGTTTGTCAATTGAATCATAATAAATTCTCAATTGCTCAAACTTCAAATCTTGTCTCGGAGCCTTAATTTTCCCAATTGAGTTTCGAGTTCGTTTAGAAAAAAGTTCCTATGCCTGTAACTCCTATGACATTCCCTATATTATCTATTCCTAAGTAGATAATTCCACCTCCTGCATAATTCAGAAATGCCACAACTTCTTTTTCAAGCTGATCAGTCAATTTTTGCTTGTATTCTATACGATTGGTTTCCATTTTTGATTAAAATGCAAATTTACAATTATTTTTACTTAAAACATCTTTTATGTAAAATTGAATGTAATGGTTTTTATAAGCAGGCTTAAGATGCTGACTTCCAAGCCACTGTGTTGCGGAATAATAGCACACGGATGACGCAGATGGGGCGAACTTGTACGGATATTAAGTTGGAAAGCTCATAAAGTTATAAAGCGGACCCTGTACGTAGTCGAAGAATAAAGAATAGTGAATAATGAATAGTGAATCAGAGAATAGTTTAATGTTTAGCCAGAACGACCTTGACTGGTGAGCCAAAAAATGATGTGGCTTCGAGAGCCTCAGCCACCGAGAACATTCGTTGCCTGAGGCTCTCGAAGGCAACTGCTTCAACAACCCCGCAAACCGACCTCGACTGATGAGTCAAAAAAGAACGATGAGTGAGAGCAGAGTCAAGCTTGCTTGAACTATGCCGAGCGTGAGTTCTTTATGCAAAACAAGAGAAAAAAGCGTTAAAAAACACCCACTGCTTGAGCCGCAAACCGGCGAGTTTGGGGGTTTTAGCTTTTTGAACGCTAGTTTTTTGAGCGAAGCAGGCGTAGTCTTGATTTTTGGGTACTTTTTTGTCAAGAAAAAAAGTACAGAAGAAAAAAATGAAGAAACATTTCCTCAATTTAGATTTTTCACAAATTCGCTGAAATTCACAATTTTATTTTTATTTTCTTTGTTAAATAACAAATGTTCAAAGTCTTTGGATTTATGCTCTAAATCCACCTTTTCAATAATTTCTATTAGTTTTGTTTTTAGTTCTACTTGATCGTGAATAGCTTGTTTTTGAGCGAGAAAATCATAATTTGGTTTTGTTTGAGCAAGCAAAAACATAGCATCATAAAAATCACGACCTTTGGCTCTTGAAAGTAACGCCGACAATTTCATGGCACAAAGCACATCATCGGGCGGAACAGGAAAGGACATGAAAAATCCACAGGCACTAATCGTGGTCATTTGGGGCGTATATTCAAATTCTTGATTCTGGCTTTCTAACTTAATCAAAAATCTTTCTTCTCTGTATGCCGACAGCCCTAATTCAAACAACAATTCGGGAAAGTAAATCCGTGAACGAAAAGCAGTTAATTTTTTGCTTTCTTTTTCTCGGCTCTCTGCTTGTATGCCCGATCGGTTTAAAAAAGTCAAAACCGATTGTGACATCTCAGCAAAATATTCAGCATTAAAATCTTTACAATCAAAATCCAAGTCTTCTGAAAATCTGTCGATTCCTTTCACTAAACGCAAATTCGTACCTCCTATAAAAGTAATTTTCTTCACAAATTTTGAAGTGGCCAAAAAATTCAAAATCATCAGCTGAATGTACTCTTTCAGCATATATTTTTTGTGTGCAGGATTTTCTTTGATTTGTGGCGGAAAATAATTTTGTATTTGTTCTAAATTCAACATAAATCGTGGATTTTTAAAAGTAAATCAACTCGCTTTCTTAATACTTTTGATTGAAACTTTTCTGCAAATTCGTTCAAACGCTCTGTATTCAAATCTTCTTGCATAAATGCTTCATCAAAGCGTAATTCTTTGATTTCTTGCTCATTATTGTACTGTGGATACAGGTACAACAAATCCAAAATTGCTTTTTCGGGGGTAGCAAAAAGCAAACTTTGTTTGTTTAAAAACGGTTTTTGTTCATAAGCAAACATCAATTCAGGTAAAATCTGTTGATATGAAAATGAACCGAAAATATTCTCGAAAGCTGTTTTTTTCAAAGAACTTACAGCAGTCGTTTGGACAATTGCTTCGGGAATTATGCCATAAAATGCCAATGCAGCATGCAAGCTGACATAGGAAGGACTATAGATTTTGTTCGACACAAAATACTGAATATTAGGTGTTTTTAAATACTCAGGAAAACTATACCACGAATTGCGTAATTTCACAAGCAAGTTTTGCTTTACCCAACGAGTCAGATTATTTTTCTCAAAATTCGGTTGCCACGCATAAACTTGATTGATATTGAAACATACCAAGTCGAAAAATTGATTCCTTAATTGCCAAAAATTCATTTCCGTTTTGCTTCTAATTTTCAGCAAAATTACATAAAAAAAAGACTAAAACAAAATTATGATAAATAAATATTGTCAAATACAAGAATCATCAACAGCCCGCGGACCAACAATGACGTGGCTTCGAGAGCCTCAGCCACCGGCACCGAAAATCAGCCACCGGGAGCATTCGTTGCCTGAGGCTCTCGAAGGCAATTAGTTCAACAACCCGCAAAATAAGCTAATAAGGTCAAAATCAAATAGTCATTCAACTCTACTAAGCTTGTTTAGTTTGAAAATAAGGTGTAAAATAAGGTTTTTTCTTCTGATTGTATGATTGGGTTCCGGGGTACGAGTTCCGCGTTTCGTATTGCAGGTTGTCAATGCCTAAATAAATTCTTGTGGAAGAATGATTGACAGCCAGAAAAAAAAGATTTTGAAAAAACCACATTAATTCCTACTTTTGCAAGCTTAAAAACATTGATTACAACAACAAAATTAAGACAAAAAGTATCTTACGCTTCATGAAAATATTATCTGTAGTTTTCTTCCTTTTAGTATATCAGTTCTCGATTGTAGCTCAGCTTCATGTTCAGTCACTAAATCCCCATGGCATCGCCGCTGTTTATGTGGAGTCAATTCCCCAAGAAGGACTCATTAAAAATGTCAATAAAACCGATAAAACCAAATTTCAAAAAATCAAAGAACGTTTTAGGCTTGATGAGCCAAATTTATTTAATTTTTTATTCGTCCCAATTTTCAAGGGACACTAGTAGTAATCTTACATTAATCATTTAAATTTTAAAATTATGAGAAAAATTATGTTCATTTTAGGAATTTTGCTGGCAACACAGTTTATGACAGCACAACTGAAAGTAAAGAGTGATGGCAAAATAGAATTTGGAAATTCACCAGTTTCCACATTTGGAAACATTTATGCGGTTATCCTTGAAGGAAATAGGGTAGGTTTAGAAGCACACAGAAGAGGACAGGGTGACACCAGCCCCACATGGGGGAGAGCAATTGCAAGTTCTTCTGAAATATCGACATATAGGGGAGATATTGGAGTTGATGCTTACACAATTAGTGCTACTCCACTGACCTCAGGACGAGCGATTGGCGTCCGAGGAACTGCCGGTAATGCAACAAACGGTTATAATTACGGTGTTATGGGAAATTTAACTGGTACAAATAATGGAGCTGGTGTTATTGGTACAGTTGAGGATTATTATGGAAGTGAATTGGATGGGCGCTATGCCGGATATTTTAAAGGAAACGTAAAGGTTACCGGAACAGTGAATGGGATTATAATCAATGGTTCCGATACCCGTTATAAACAGAATATTGTTGACTTAAGCAGTTTTTCAACTGATGCCTTAACCGGTAAATCCAAGACCGGTGCCACACTAAGCACAATATTACAAATGAATCCTGTACAGTACAATTTGAAACAAGTTTATTTTGAATCTAAAAGTGATACTGCTACCGTAAGCAGGGGTTTTTTTGATGAAAATTCCCAAATGTTCCAGAAAAAACATTATGGACTGATAGCGCAGGATTTACAAAAACTTTATCCAGATTTGGTATATGAAGATGACAACGGATACTTGGCTATAAACTACACCGGCTTAATTCCATTATTGATACAATCAATTAAGGAACTCAACGTAAAGATAGAAGCGTTAGAAAGTAGGGAAGCTATTTCTATGCAGAAAGCCAAAGGCAATAATATGGATTCAAAAGACGACATATCGGACAATCTGCTTACTGCCATGCTTTACCAAAACGCTCCCAATCCATTCTCTCAATCCACACAAATTAAGTATTATCTGCCTGAAGAAGTCGGATTAGCGTACCTCTGCATTTACAACATGCAAGGAGAACAACTCAAACAAATTGCCATTACTGATCGAGGTGAAGGACAGCAAACGATCTCAGGTTCAGAATTTCCTGCAGGAATGTACTTGTATGCACTTCTTGCTGACGGTAAAGAAGTAGATGTCAAACGAATGATTTTAACAAAATAGGAGGATTGAGCCGTGAAAACAATAAAAACAATACTAATAATTACTTTAACAACCTTGTGTCTGTGGAAAACAAATTCACAAGGCGACATTCCCGTAAATTTAAACCTTTCCCAAACGATGATAGAACCCGCTACGTATAGAGCCAGTAATTGTATCCAATCAACACAGAGCCTTCATGCCAAAACAACATATATGGCCGGTAATGAAATTGTGTTAAATCCGGGGTTTGAAGTGGCAATAAATGCCAAATTTGAAGCATTAACAGGCAATGACTACCGATATCGCTTAAGTGTAATAACTTATAATATAAAAAAAGGACATTATAGCGGAAATGGAAACGTAATACATGAAAGTGGAGCAGATGTGGCTGCCGTACAAGAAATACGTTTCGGTTTTAACAATTTTAAAAATCTGAAAAACTCAGCCAAAATGGAAGGGGTAGGATGTGCTACTATAGGGAGCACCACTGTAGGATATGGCATTGCTCTATTATGGAAATCTTGGTTAGGTACTCCAACAATTTGTAAGGACACGGTACATGTAACAGATAGCGACGAAATTCGAGGGTATATAATTGCTGAATGGAGTGATTTTGCCGTTATTTCTACTCATTTATCCACCAATGAAAACAGCAGAAAAAAGATGGCAAATAAAATTTTAGCTGAAAGTATCGTGCAAAATTGCATAAGTACAGGAAAGCCGATTTATTTTGCCGGAGATGCGAATGAAGAACCCCATACAACAACCGGTGCTGTCAATATTTTCAACAATGCCGGTTTTGATGTGCTGAATAATCCGGCGCGCAACTATCAATATAATCACAATGGCGTATGGGGCTACTGGTATGATGATGCCACGACAGCAAAAGGAAAAATGATAGACCTGATAATGGAATACAACACAAATTCAAATAAAGAACTCCTTGAAAGGGGAATACCGTCCTGTGCTGATTTTAATTATGTACTAAGTGACCATTTGCCCTACCTTGTTAAAGTAAAAATTCAATAATTCCAATTATGAAACAACTCTTATCAATTATCCTTTGTTTGTCATTCATATTATCGGTGAATAATAACTGCTTTGCACAAGAAAATACTGACAAACAACGACGAGGACAGCATACGATGTATGCGGAAGTATTTGGAAATGCTTTTTTAGGAATGTACAGCATAGGATATGATTATACGTTGAAATTGCAAGAAAAACATAAATTGTCTTTCAAATGCGGATTCGGTTATTTACCGGAATTTGATAAAGAAAACAACAAATTTAAGTTTAATGTTTTCAATCTCCCTATCACCCCTGAAATCAGTTATTTATATGGGACAAAACATCATCTTGAATTGGGTGTGGGAGTGACATATAAATCAAATTTTGCCACTTATCGAGGGGGGTTCTACAGCAGTAGTTTTGATTGGTTTCTTCCATTTAGGATAGGCTATCGTTTTCAAAAAGACAATGGGGGTCTTTTCTTAAAAGCTGCCGCCACACCTTTAATTTGGTTTATGAATCATCAAGATACCGAAGATAGCGAGCCGGAATTATGGAAAGAATTTATACCATGGGGCGGCGCAGCTATAGGTTATACGTTTAAGAGTCGGTAAAATAATCTATAAATTACGGCATTATGATTTTGTATAACTTTACATGCGATTAAACTTGAAAAGTTCTTAATTCTACGGGATTCTTTAGATGAGGTGTTAAAAACCTCAGATTTCAGATTTTGACACCGGATAATCCGGTTGTAAATTTAATAATAACAGATTTATACCTCAAACAATGAAAACAAAAACTATATTTTTAATTTTATTGAGTCTTTTATGGGTTCAGACAAGCAAATGCTTCGCTGCTCCCTCGGACGAAGCCTTGTTAAAATTGGATAGCATCGTGGTGTCCGGTTTTACCAAGTATCAATATTCGTATAACGAACAGGGGCAACTGATCAGCGAGCGGTTTTTTATAGTAACAGAAGACAGTATCAATATGATTTATAATTTATCTACCCTCACTGAGCATTTTTATGAAAACGGTAAAAAAACATCTTCAGTTGTTTCCCGTCCTCGCGAGGGAGTTATAACTCCTTCTACCAGAACTGTTTATGAGTATGACGGAGAAAAACTATCCGTTGAAAAACAGGAGAATTTTGTTAACAATCAATGGATTACGGATAAAAAATCCACTTGTTTTTACAATGATGACGGATTGCTGTCGAACATTGAATATTCCGTTTTTAGAAATGATGTTTTTCTTTTAATCGAACAGGATGTATATCAATATGATGAACAAAGCAATGAGCTTTCGTGTATTCTCAAACAAACGCTGATACCGGAAAATCAATGGTCAGATAAAAGCAAAACAGAATTTACCTATGAATCGGGAAATTTAGTTTGTCAAATTGACTATAACTACAATGATACCATCAATGACTGGAGAGCAAGCCTGAAAAAAGAATATATATACGATGCATCAGATGATAATAAAGTGATATACCGTGAATATTATTTTGTTGAAGATGCTTTTGTGTTGGCATTGGAAACAGAAATCACATTAGACAGCACTTGTCCGTCAGAAAATCTGATATTGCCTTTTGAAAACAATTTGCCATACAAGATTGAGAACGAGCATATTGGTCAGTCTCAGAAAGTTTCTAATTATTATTATTCCCCATTGGACACTTCCGGAGTGTTTTTTTTAGATGGTTCTATGCATACCTCCATATATCCGAATCCGGCGAAAGATATTTTAAATATCCGCTCGAGTCAACGCATTGATGCTGTGGATATCTTTGATGTTTCAGGCAGATTGTCGGCAGTTTATTACGGTCCGGCTACCCAACTCAACATCTCAGCCTTAACTCAAGGTGTTTATTATGTAAAAATAAACAGTGCCGGACAATATACAACGTTGAAACTTATCAAAAGATAACAATGCCTTTTTTCTAAGTGCATGGCAAAAACTTTTCACAAAGAAAAGGATATGTATTTAAAAAATCAGGACATGAACTCAGGGACTGACTTTGAAACCAGTCCCTGAGAAAATTTTACTCTGTTCCATATAATCTGCGTCAATCTGCGAGAAACCACCCCATGAACGCGCACCCCGGATACTGAAACCCGTGAACTTGCACCACGCGACCCCGCAACTCGTTAACGCGCACCCCGCAACCCGGAACTCGGACCCTGGACCTCGTCTACAAAGCTTTTCTTCCAATTTTTCTGATAGCTGCTTCTATGGGTTTGTCAGGTTCTATGACATTGTGTGGTCCCCAGAAATCGGGATCTGAAAAGCCTTCTGCCCTATCGGCAATTATTACACGGGGGCGAAGTCGGTCACCGAATTTAATTGACTTATCATCAGAGCTGATTTCGTGATCGGTAACCGCCATTTCAATAGTAGCACAATAATGACTATTGAAAAGTTTCCTTTTCCAATTCACCCTCATACCTAATTCAATACGACCATAAGCATAGTACCACTTGCCGTCTTTTTCGACGTAATCCATGCGATAATCGGCCTGTATGGGTGATACTTTGGCATTGAATGGTTTCTTTTGGAGAAACATCCTGATTGCCTCTGCCTGATTGGTCAAATCGAGACTGAACACCGCCGATTTTAAAGCCAGAGAAGCGGCATCAATATATAATTTTCCGTCATAAAGTGCCTCTTCTTTAGTAGGTCGATGCTTGAAGTCCACCACATAAATAAGCTTATCGTCTATCCATTGGGTTTTATCCAGGGTAAAATCATATTTTTCAAACATCTGTTCAGTCATAAGATAAGTAGGATATTTCATGACATCCAGGAACAAGCAGTTGTACGGGCCACCCATCAGTTTAAAAATCAGGGTATCCAATTTTGTGTAATCGGTTTGTTTACGTGCCTTGATCAATCTTGCGTAATCCTGCCGGTAATTATTGTACGATTGTTTTTGAATCTCAACGACCGCTTCCGATAGAGATGCATAGTTTCTGCCTTTTCGGATGGATTCCCGATAAAAGGCAGTCATAAACATTTCCTGCACAGGATAATTTTCAGGAATTTTCTCGAACATTAAAGCAACCAATGCATTGGCATCCCGGGTCAATACGTCAATTTGAGGGAGGACAACGGTTGCATGCTCCATGGCAATGATACCTTTTTGAGCCCGGAGTTCATCCGCTTCTATTATGGAACTTTTATAACCTATATGACTTATAATCAACTTTACGTGTTCATGGGTAACAGGAACTTTCAATAAAAAATCCCCTTCAGCATTGGTTACGGTTGCAATATTGGTCCCTGCAACCAATATATTGCAATAGGTCAGTGGCGCGTTGGTTAGCCGATCGACAACCTTTCCACGATACGACTGATAATCAACGTTATTGGACTGAGAAAATATACAGGAAATGCCAGAAACGATGAAAAGAAAGAGCAATCTAAACCTCATCGCATTCATAATTATTATTTATTGGTGAGTTAACAAATATCGTAAATATTTACTGAAATACAATCAAAAATACTTTTTACATAATTGAGTTTTCTCCAACAACATAAATATTTAAAAGCTATTGGATTTGTTGTTTTTTTAAAAAAAAGTCGCATATCATTTTCATTCACTTAAAAAGCGTATATTTGTACACTTAAATTAAAATGTCATTGTATTATGTTAAACATGATTTACTT
>Ga0116161_1005085_pt1 | contig 10737 bp, 12 predicted proteins | sample AD_JPNAS3_MetaG_FD_89877 | JGI IMG/M metagenome (GOLD analysis project Ga0116161, IMG submission 89877) | Active sludge microbial communities of municipal wastewater-treating anaerobic digesters from Japan - AD_JPNAS3_MetaG | ecosystem: Engineered > Bioreactor > Anaerobic > Digestate | place... | reverse complement strand
GTTCCCGCTTGCGCGCGGCCAGAGCCGGGGCACCATCATTGGCTTTGCATGCATGCATTACTTGGCATTGTTGACGCACTTCCTCCGCTCCCTTGGTGGGCCTGGGCCGGTTTCTTCACGTTCATCGCCGCCATGCTGGCGCTCGATCTCGGCGTGTTCCAACGCGACTCCCATGAGGTGAAGATGAAAGAGGCGCTGGGCTGGTGTGCCGTCTGGGCCTCCCTGGCGCTGGCCTTCAACGTCCTCATCTATTTCTGGCGCGGCCCCGAGCTCGGCCAGCAGTTCCTCGCCTCGTACCTCGTCGAGCTCTGCCTGAGCGTGGACAACGTATTCGTGTTCATCATGGTCTTCGCCTTCTTCAAGGTGCCGGCCAAGTGGCAGCACCGCGTGCTTTTCTGGGGCATCCTCGGTGCGGTGATCATGCGCGCCATCTTCATCCTCGTCGGCGTGAGCGTGCTGGCCCGCTTCCACTGGCTGATCTACATCTTCGGCGCCTTCCTCGTGTACACCGGCATCAAGATGGCCATCCCCAGCAAGGAGGAGGCAGAGGTCGATCCCGAGCACAACGTCGCCGTGCGCCTCTTCCGCCGCTGGTTCCCAGTCGCCACCAGCAACGATGAACGCGGGCACTTCTTCGTGCGCGACCAGAATCGCTGGGCCGCCACTCCGCTCTTCGTCGTCCTCATCGTAATCGAAACGACCGACGTCATGTTCGCCCTCGATTCGCTGCCGGCCGTGCTCGCCATCACGCGCGACGGCTTCGTCGCCCTCACGTCCAACATCTTCGCGATCCTCGGCCTGCGCTCGCTGTATTTCGCCCTCAGCGGCATCATGAAGCTCTTCCGCTTCCTCAAGATCGGACTCGCCGTGATCCTGAGCTTCATCGGCGTGAAGATGCTCATCTCCGCCTACGTGCACATCTCGACCGGCGTCTCGCTCGGCGTCATCGGCGGCGTCATCGCCGTCTCGGTGCTCGCCAGCCTCCTCATCCCGGCGCCGGAAGTGGAGAAGAAATAACGCACACGCGCGCCACGCCATTTCTCCCCAAGACCGGCCCCGCCAACGGGCCGGTCTTTTTTGTACCCCACGCCGGACGCGCTTCTGCCAGCGAAAACTTGGGGATTGACTATTTCGCATTTCTGCGGACTAGTTGCCGGCAGCATGTCCACCACCACCATCACCTGCCGCAAACGGCGCGCTGCCATTTTCAAGGCTCTCGGCCACCCAGCCCGGCTGCGCATCATCGAGGAGCTGCGCAGCGGCGAGCGCTGCGTATGCGAGCTGGTCGATGTCTCAGAAGCAGGGTGGTCCACCGTCTCCCGACATCTGTCCGTTCTTAAATCTGCCGGTGTCGTCGAGGACGAGAAGCGCGGCCTGCAGGTCTTCTACCGACTGGCGCTGCCCTGCGTGGGGACCTTCCTCGACTGCCTCGCCGGCGATACCAACCCCACTTCCGGGAAAAAGGCCACCAAGCCCTGCGCCTGCAGCTGATCTTTTGCCCTGTATTTCTCAAAAACGCCAAACAGCGGACCAGCTATGGATAAGAAAAAAGAGCTCACCACCCTCGCTTGGATGGCCGCGGTCTTCGCCGCCGTCTATTTCATGCCATTGGGCACGCCACGTTTCGACGGGGCGGTGGCCGAGGCGCTGGCACTCGCCCAATGGTACGCGCAGGAACACGTGATCCTGTGCCTGCTCCCGGCGTTCTGGATCGCGGGAGCCATTGGCGCCTTCGTCTCCCAACAGTCGGTGATGAAATACTTCGGGCCCAACGCACCGAAAATCGCCAGCTACGGCGTGGCGTCGGTCTCGGGCACGATTCTCGCCGTGTGCTCCTGCACGGTGCTGCCACTCTTCTCCGGCATCTACCGCATGGGCGCCGGGCTCGGGCCGGCGACGGCGTTCCTCTACTCCGGCCCGGCGATCAATGCCCTCGCGATCATCCTCACGGCAAAAATCCTCGGCATGCAGATCGGTATCGCACGCGCGATCGGCGCGGTCGTGTTCTCAATCCTTATCGGCGCGCTGATGCACTGGCTGTTCCGCCACGAGGAGAAGGCCAAGGCGATCAAGATGGCGGCGCTGCCCGAGCCGCAGGCCACGCGTCCATTGTGGAAGACCGCCGTGTTCTTTGGCCTGATGGTCGCAATCCTCGTGTTCGCCAACTGGGGGCACACCGACGCGACGACCGGATTCTTCGCCGCCGTTTATGCCGTGAAATGGTGGCTGACCTCCGCTTTCGCTGCAGCGTTCGGCGTCGTGCTCTGGCGCTGGTTTAAGCTCTCGACGGTACGCCTCGCTCTCACCGCGCTTGCGACCGCTGCCGCCGCGCTGCTCATGCCGGCTCACCCGACGCTGGCGGTCCTCGTGGCCGTCGCCGGGCTGGCGTGGTGCACGGCCGGCCAGGAAGGCGAGGCCGGCGAGTGGTTCACGCAGTCCTGGGACAACGCCAAACAGATCTTCCCGCTCCTCATCGGCGGCGTGCTCGTGGCCGGTCTGTTGCTCGGTCGCCCCGGCCATGAAGGGCTGGTCCCCAACGAGTGGATTGCGCGCTCGGTGGGTGGAAACTCCTTCGGCGCGAACCTCTTTTCCGCAGTCGCCGGCGCCCTCATGTACTTCGCCACGCTGACGGAGGTCCCGATTCTCCAAGGCCTCATGGGCAGCGGCATGGGCGAAGGCCCCGCTCTCGCGCTGCTGCTCGCCGGCCCGGCGCTCAGCTTGCCGAGCATGATCGTGATCAACTCCGTCATGGGGCCCAAAAAAACCGCCACGTACGTCGGCCTGGTCGTCGTGCTCTCAACCCTCGTGGGCTGGGCCTACGGAGCCTGCGTCTGACACTCCTCCACCAATCCACCCTTACATTCCATGAAGAAAATCCAAATCCTAGGCACTGGTTGCAAAAAATGCACGACCCTCGCTGAAACCGCCGATGCGGCGGCCAAGGCGCTCGGTCTCGAATACACCCTCGAAAAGGTCACCAACCTCAACGACATCGCCTCGTTCGGCGTGATGTTCACCCCTGCCCTCGTTGTCGACGGTCAGGTGAAGGTCGCCGGTAAGGTGCCCGGACTGGAAGACATCAAGAAGCTGCTTGTCTGAGATCACCCACCTATGAACACACGCAGCATCGGTTTCATCGGCGGCGGGCGCATCGCCCGTATCTTTCTCTCCGGCTGGGCCCACGCACAGAAACTTCCGGCGCGAATCGTCGTCGCCGACCCGAGCGCCGAAGCACTCGCGAAGCTCAAGGAGCAGTATCCTGCAGTCGAAACAACCTCGGACCTCGCCGCCGCCGCGGCGCAGGATGTCGTCTTCCTCGCCACGCATCCGCCGGTGCTGGCGGAGGCCGCCAGTCGCGCCGCCGCCGCACTCAAGCCGCACGCCATCCTCGTCTCGCTCGCACCGAAATTCACCATGGCGAGGCTCTCGGAGTTGCTCGGTGGCTTCGCGCGCATCGCGCGTTCGAATCCCAATGCGCCGTCCATCATCGGCGCCGGAATGAATCCGCTCGTCTTCAGCGCCGCGCTCGACGCCGCCGACCGCGAGACGGTGCGCGCGCTCTTCTCACCACTGGGCGAAAGCCCCGAGGTCGACGAGGCGAAGATCGAGGCCTACGCGGTGTTCACCGCGATGGGGCCGACCTACCTCTGGTTCCAGCTGCAGGCGCTGCGCGAGCTCGCTGTTTCGTTCGGTCTGACCGAGACCGAGGCGGACGCGGGGCTAAAACGCATGGTCTGCGGCGCCGCGTGCACGCTTGTCGACTCCGGCCTCGCGCCGGCCGACGTGATGGACCTCGTGCCCGTGAAGCCGCTCGCCGAAATGGAGCCGCAGGTGCTCGAGCTCTACCGCACCCGACTTCCCGCGCTCTTCCAGAAGATCAAACCCTGACCAACCATGAGCGACCAAACTCCCAAATGCTCCTGTAGCTGCAACGAAGCGTCCGGCCCGGCCGCGCTCGTGTATCCGTGCTCCGGGGCGGCCGATGTCGGCGAGATCTCCGACCGCGCCAGCCGCCTGCTCAACACCGAGGACAAGGTCTGGATGTCGTGCCTCGCCGGCATCGGCGGACGCGTGAGCGGCCTGATGGCCAGCGCCGCCGCCGCACCGGCGCTGATCGCCATCGACGGCTGTCCGCAGGATTGCGCGAAAAAGACCCTCGAACTAGCCGGCTTCACCGGAGTCCATCACGTGCGCGTGACCGATCTCGGCTTCAAGAAGGGCCAGTCGCCTGCGACTCCCGAAGCCGCTCGCAAGGTCGCGGATGCCGCCCTCGCACTGCTGTGACTCTCCCAAAACTCCAACTCACCTCATCATGAAACTCACCTCTCTTCGTCCCCTCTTTCTCGTTCTGGTTTCCTTCTTCGTGCTCACGGCCGCCCAGCTCGGTGCCGCCGATGCACAACCCACCCTGCCACGGCTCGTCGATCTCGGCGCCGGGAAATGCATCCCGTGCAAACAGATGAAGCCCATCCTCGCCGAACTCACGCGCGACTACGTCGACCAGTTCACGGTCGTCTTCATCGACGTGTGGGAGAACCGTGAGGAAGGGCCGAAATACGGCATCCGCATGATCCCGACCCAGATTTTCTTCAGCGCCGACGGCAAGGAGCTCGCGCGCCACGAAGGCTTCATGGCGAAGAAGGACATCCTCGCAAAATGGAAGGAGCTCGGCGTCGAGGTGAAGGAATCCGTAACCCCGACCGCCAACTGAGCCGATGGATGCCCTCTTCACCTGGCTGAGCGATGCGCTGAACGGCGCTCCGTGGCTGGCCGTGGTCGCCGCCGCCGGGTGGGGCGTGGCGAGCCTCGTGCTCAGCCCGTGTCATCTCGCCAGCATCCCGCTGATCGTCGGTTTCATCGCCGAGCGGAAGGATACCACCCCGCGCCAGGCGCTCGGCTATGCGCTGCTGTTTGCGCTGGGTATCCTGCTCTCGATCGCCGCAGTCGGCGGGGTGACCGCGGCCGCGGGCCGCATGCTCGGCGACGTGGGCCCGTGGGCCAACTACGCCGTTGCGGCCGTGCTTCTGTTCGTCGGCCTGCACCTGCTCGAGATCCTTCCGCTACCGTGGGAGCGTGGGCTGTCGTTGCCGCGTTTCCAGGGCAAGGCCGCCGCGCTGTTGCTCGGGCTCGTCTTTGGCGTCGCGCTCGGGCCGTGCACCTTCGCGTATCTGGCGCCGATCCTCGGCGTGGTCTTCGGTGTGGCGCGCACGCAGCCCGGTTTCGCGGTGCTGCTGCTGCTCGCCTACGGCGTCGGCCACTGCGCGCTCATCGTAGCGGCGGGCGTGTCCGTCGAGAAGGTGCAGCAGGTCCTCGACTGGCACGGCAACACACCAGGTGCTCGCTGGTTGCGCCGCGCCAGCGGCCTGCTCGTGCTCGCCGGCGCAGGCTGGCTCGTCTGGACGACGCGCGGCTGAACTCTTCGATCCCATGATCAAACTCGTCTTCTGCGCCCGCCGCCGCCGCGAACTCACCCGAGAGCAGTTCAGCGAGTACTGGCGGAACCACCACGGCCCGCTTTTCCAGACGCACGCGCGGCGCTACCACGCGCTGCGCTATGTGCAGAACCACACGCTCGGCGGTCCGGTCAACGACGCCATGCGGGCTTCGCGCGGCTCGGCCGAGCCGTACGACGGTGTCGGCGAGATCTGGTGGCAGTCGATCGAGGACTTCCTGACGGTCATACGCGACCCATCGATGGCCGACCTGCGCCGGCTCTTCGTCGAGGACGAGTCCCGCTTCGTCGACCTCGCGCGCTCCGCGGTGTTTTTCACCGAAGAGGTCGAGTTTCCGCTGCCGACGCCGCCCGCAGCAGAAGATACGCCCGACCCGGAAACGATCCGATCGGAAGTCCGTCGTCGCTATGCCTCCATCGCCAGCGGAGAAGCGACCCTGAAATCGTCGGCGAGGACCTCGTGCTGCGGAGCCGCAGCACCGGAAACGCCCAAGCGCGCCTCCTGCGGCTGCGAAACCGATGAGCAAGCGCGCACACTCGGATATACCGAGGCGGATATCGCCGCAACGCCCGCCGGAGCCAACCTGGGGCTGGGCTGCGGCAATCCCGTGGCCATCGCCTCACTGCAGATCGGCCAGACCGTGCTGGATCTCGGAGCGGGCGCAGGCTTCGACGCCTTTCTCGCAGCGCGTGCGGTCGGCCCCTCGGGCCGAGTCATCGGCGTGGACATGACGCCGGAGATGGTCGCGAAGGCACGGGCCAACGCCGCCCGAAACGGATTCACCCACGTGGAGTTTCGCCTCGGAGAAATCGAGGCATTACCCGTCGCCGATGGCATCGCCGATGTGATCATCTCGAATTGCGTGATCAACCTGTGCCCCGACAAGTGCCCCGTTTACCGTGAGGCATTTCGTGTGCTCAAACCTGGCGGGCGCATCGCAGTCTCCGACGTAGTCGCCCGCGAGGAGCTCCCGGCAGAGGTGAAATACGACCTCGCGTTACAGAGCGGCTGCCTGGCCGGGGCGACACCGCTCACCAAGCTTACGGCCATTCTGCACCGTGCAGGGTTCGTGGATATCGTCATCCGTCCCAAGAGTAACAGCACCGAAGTGATTGAGAGTTGGGAGGCAGTCGCGAGCGTCGGCAACAAGGTCTTCGCCGCCCAGATCCTCGCACGCAAACCGGCTCCAGGCGATCCCACGCCCGCCCGCTGCTGCTGTGGTGGTGCGGTGCCAACAGACAAATGACACGCCACTTGAGCGCACTCATGGCGGAATCCCCCGGTCGCCGGCAAAGCCCTCTCCTGGAGTTGTCCACCGCATGAAAAAGCCCCGTCAAAAACCCGAGAATCAACGGCCACGAGTCCAGCCGGAAAATCCGGGCGATCCGGCCGGACTTTTCACCAAACACCGCGGGCAGGTGCGCCGCGCGCTGGTGCGGCTCGTGGGCGAAGCGGAGGCCGACGATCTCACACAGGAGGTCTTCGTACGAGTGACGCGCGCGCTGCCGGAATTTCGCGGCGAGGCAAACGTGGCCACGTGGATCCTGCGCATCGCACGCGGTGTCGGGCTCGACCACCTGCGCAGCCGGCGTCACGGCGAGGCGAAGCGCACCGTATCGCTCACGCCCGCCGAGCCGGAGGCCGACAACGCCCCGGACTCGGTCCCCGAGCCGCACGAAGAAGCCGAGGCGCCCCGCCGGCTCGTGCGCACCGAGATGAGCACCTGCGTGCGCGAATACGTGGCGCGCCTGGCGCCGGAGCATCGCGCGGTGATCGAGCTCAAGGATCTGGAGGGGCTGACCAGCCAGGAGATCGCCAAGCGCCTCGGCGTGAGTGTGGACAACGCGAAGATCCGCCTACATCGCGCGCGCCAGGCGTTGCGGCGCGAACTGGAGCGCGGATGCGACTTCTACCGCAACGAGGACGACGCGCTCGCCTGCGACCGAAAAAACTCCGGTCCTGTTTTCGAAAAGTCCGTATCCCTCGCACAAACAATCTCGTCCAAGGAGGTGAGGCCGATTGCCCGCGCACAACGCGCCAAGGCGACCGGCCGGAATCAAAATATAACCGACACCTCTATGAACATGCCCTTCAACTGCGGCTGCGCCGCCCCTTCCGCCAGCACAACCATGGCGACGCCCTCCGCCGCCTTTTCTCCGGTTGCCGCTGAGTACGTCGCCCTTGGGGCGGCGATCGGTGCCAACTGCGAACCGTGCCTGCGTTACCATGTGGCCGAGGCGCTCAAGGTCGGCATTTCTCACGCCGACATCGCCAAGGCCGTCGCCCTCGCTGCGAATGTGAAGGAGGCCCCGGCCCGCAACATCCTGAAACTCGCCGAGCGCTTCACCCAACCGGGCGGTGAAAGCGCGGGATCCTCCTGCGCGGCGCCGGCTCCCGGCTCGTCCGCCGGCTGCGGTTGCTCCTGAACCCCAAACGCGACGGAAACGCACCGCTTCGGGGTGATCCCGTCGGGCGTCGCAGGTCGGCTCTCCGGCCCGCGGAGGCGCTTCTCCGCCGCACCGCACACCATGAAGACGAAGGATTTCTCCCTGAACGTGACCGGCACCAACGCCGTCTGCCCCGTAGGCGAGACGACTGGTCGCGACAACATCAACACTGGCGCGATACCGGTGCTCTCCTGCGAGGGCGCCTGCATCCGCGGCGAGATCGCCCGTCTCGCGGCCAACCGCGTCGCAAAGACGCCGGGCTTCGCGCGGGGCTGCCACGGCGAGCTCTTCGCTGCGCCCGACTCGCAGATGGCCGGCTGGGTGAAACAGGCTCCGCAGGTCGTCGTCATCGACGGATGCCACCTGCGCTGCCATGGCCGCATCGTCGAGAACCTGGTCGGGCCGGGGCGCCTACGCAGCTTCGACGCGCTCTCTCGCTATCGGAAGTACGGCGAGGTTTTCGAGATCGACGGCGTCCCCGAGCCCGAGCGCCGCGCGGTGGCGGAGGACGTGGCGACTTGGGTGAAAGAGCAGCTGCGCGCGCCAGCGTGCACGGCGGGGGCGCCTTCTTCCGGATGTGCAACGAATCCGACGTCACCGGCCGGGCACAGCTGCTGTGGCGGTTGACGCAACCAAAGCCCCATCGGTCCGACCTGTGAAGGAATACCATGCCTTTTCGCCTTGCGGAGTGTGACATCACCGACGCAGTCGCCGGCACGCGAGCTGCCTTGCTCGTGCCCTGCGGCTTCTGTCCGGCGGTGAGTTTTGCCGTGCGGACCGGGCGCCCCTACCTCACGCCTCTCCGCCATGGCCTCAGGACGCCCGTCTACGAAGAGCATGTCCGGAAGCTGAAGACGGAACTGGAGGCGCGGGGGCTCAAGGTCCGCCGTTTCGATTGGTGGAGCCCACACCAGTTGGTCGTCTGTATGTGGACGGAGGCCCGACGGACTGCGCTGGCGAGACTGGCGGCGGAGCATGATGTCGTGGTGGTGATCGGCTGCGACGCCGCGCGGAAGATGATCGAGGCCTGCCTTGCCGGCGCCAGCACGAGGGTCGTCCAAGCCATGCGGATGGAGGGGCTGATGGATGTGGTGCCCGTGCTGGAATTCCCCTGCCGGTTGTCGCTCAGGATGGGCGCACTCACCCGGGTGCTCGAGCCGGCGGCGTCCGGGCCGGACGCCGCTCCCGGAGGTCGCGTGGAGACGCGCGGCGCACACACATGATCGAAGAATACCTCCTCCTTGCGGTGCTGCTGGTCGGTTGGTGCAGCCTTCATAGTGCGACGATCGCGGGCCCGATCGCGGCGCGCGTACAGGTGCGCCTCGGCGGAGCCGCACGGTGCTACCGGCTGCTGTACAACGCGGTGGCCGTGGCGACGTTCATCCCGGTGGTGGCGTATGCATGGGCGGTGAGGACGGCGCCGTTTTTCGCGTGGGAGGGTGGCCTGCGGGTTATCCAGTTCGCCTTTTTAGCGACGGCGTTTCCGTTCCTCGTGCTCGGCTTCCGCCGCTACGATCTGGGGCAGATGGTAGGTTTGAGCCAGCTGAGGTGCGACGCGTCGGGCAAGGGGATCGCCGCAGGTGGGAAGCTGGATACTGGAGGAATTCTGAGCGTTGTCCGGCATCCGATGTATTTTGCAACCGCACTGCTGCTCTGGGCACGGCCACTGGATGTTTCCGCGATCATCGTGAACACCATTCTCACCGTGTATCTGGTTGTCGGTACGCTGCTGGAGGAACGGCGTCTGGTGGATGAATTCGGGGATGCGTACCGCGCCTACCAGAAAGACGTGTCGATGCTGGTGCCCTACAAGTGGGCGAGGCCGCTGCTTCGCACACGACGCGAAACACGATGAGTTTCCCATCACACAAGGGTGAATTGGCCGCGGCGGCTCGCCCGTCAGGGTGGCCCCTATCGTATAAACCGCCCGAAAGGGTGCTTGTCGCGAGCAGGGCTTGTTGGAGAATGGCACACACATGGCCCAAACCCACGAGCCCGGGAATCTGGAGCGGACGACGGCGAACCTGGAACTGTGGGCTTCGTCGTCGGTGCGCATGGTGGCCGGTTTTTGGGAAAAGGCCGGAGCGCTGGCACTGCCGCGCGACACACATGGCGAGGGATACCGTGCGCTGCTGAAAACCCGCCGCATCGAGATCGCCTACTGCACGCTGTTCGTCTTCGCCTCGAGCCTCGGACAGACTTTTCTGCTGTCGCTTTTCAGTCCGCACTGGAGCGCGGCGCTCGATCTCTCGCCGGCAGCGATGGGCTCGCTGTATTGCGGTGCGACGCTCGCCGGCGGGCTCCTGTTGCCGGTGACGGGCAACTGGCTCGACCGCGCGCCGTCAGGCCGGGCGGGTCTGGCTGCCTATGGCGGGCTGTTCGCAGGGTGCCTGCTGGCGGCCTCGGTCTCCAGCGTCTGGACACTCGCGCTCGCACTCTTCGTGCTCCGGTTTTCCGGGCAGGGCGTGAGCGTGAATGTCGGCATCACGCGCGTGACGCGCTGGTTCGAGCACAATCGTGGCAAGGCACTGAGCCTGACGGTCCTCGGATTTCCGCTCGGCGAGGCTGTGCTGCCGATCACGGTCACGGTGTTGATAGGCGCGCTGGGCTGGCGCGGTGCCTGGCTGGCACTGGCGGCGGTGTGCGTACTCGTCGTGGCCCCGTCGGCGAGTGTGCTGCTGGCGAAGCGCCGGGCGAAGTATGGGCTGGCGCAAGCGCCCGAGACGAGTCCGCCGAGCTCATGGGCGGAGCGCATGGCGGTGCTGCGCGACTGGCGTTTCTATGCGATGCTCGTGGTCACGGTGCCGGTGCCGTTTGCGGGGACGGGCATCATCTTT
>Ga0116161_1005076_pt1 | contig 10747 bp, 9 predicted proteins | sample AD_JPNAS3_MetaG_FD_89877 | JGI IMG/M metagenome (GOLD analysis project Ga0116161, IMG submission 89877) | Active sludge microbial communities of municipal wastewater-treating anaerobic digesters from Japan - AD_JPNAS3_MetaG | ecosystem: Engineered > Bioreactor > Anaerobic > Digestate | place... | reverse complement strand
CTAGACCCGGCGGACGGCCTGTCAGGTCTCCGGAGACCTGACAGGCCGTCCGCCGACTCGGCTCAACAATAGTGCGTACGCGGTCGCGTGGCCGGGCTTGTCGCCTCCCTCGGAGGCCCATCCCCCCGGCCCCCTTCCTGCCGCGGCGGCAAGGGGGGCCTCAAATGGGGGTTTGGCGGGCGCTTGGTGCGTAGCACCAAGCGCCCGCCAAACCCCCATAACCTCCAGTCTCCCCGCCTCCGGTGCGCGGGCGGGGCTCGGGCCTGCGCCCAAAGGGCGCAGGCAGGGGGTGGGGGGCTTGCGATACGCGAGGCATGTCGACCGCGCAAGTACTATCAATAAGGAGAACACATGGCTACAGTCGGAGCAACCCAGCGAGCGGCAGCGACCACGCTCGTCCGCAAGCCCGAGAACCTGTGGACCAGTGCCCTGCGCCGCCTGCTGCGCAACCGGGCGGCGGTGCTCGGGCTGGTGATCATTGCCGGACTCGTGCTCACCTACATCTTTGCCGATCGCATCGCCATCAAGCCCTATGACGTGCAGGTCAACGCCGATCACGACATGGTGCCGGCGTGGCTGGTCACCCTCTTCCCCATGACCAAGGGCTACGCCCGCATCTCGACCGCCTACCCCATGGGCGCCGATGGCCTGGGCCGCGACCTCTTTAGCCGCGTGGTCTACGGCACGCGCGTCTCGCTCACCGTCGCCCTCGTCGGACCGATCATCGCCCTGCTGATCGGCGTCATCTATGGCTCCATCTCGGGCTTTTTCGGCGGCCGCGTCGATAACCTCATGATGCGCTTTGTCGACGTCATGTGGGCCTTCCCCACCCTGCTGCTCATCATCCTGCTCATGGCCTTCTTCCGCTCGACCTTCGGCGGCGCCAAGGCCGCACCAGGCTCGCTCACCTTCATCCTCAACTCGCTCGACAGCAAGATGGGCGGCATGCTCTTCATCTTTGTCGGCATCGGCATGACCTCCTGGATGGGCATGGCCCGCCTCACCCGCGGCCAGGTGCTCGCCCTGCGCGAAAAAGAGTTCGTCGAGGCGGCGCGTGCCATCGGCACCAGCAACATCCAGATCATGTTCCGCCACCTCTTGCCCAATATCCTCGGCCCCCTCATCGTCGCCGAGACGCTCAACATCCCCGGCTACATCAACTTTGAGACCTTTCTGAGCTTTATCGGCCTGGGCGTCAACCCGCCCACCCCGTCGTGGGGCTCGATGATCGCCGATGGGGCGCAGGCCATCCGCACCTACCCGCACCAGGTGCTGCTCCCCGGCCTCGCCCTCTCGGTCACCATGTTCGCCTTCAACTTTCTCGGCGACGGCCTCCGCGACGCCCTCGACCCCCGCATGCGCGGCACCAGCTAGTAGGGGCGGTTCATGAACCGCCCTGGGCGGGACGCGAGCCACCCATTTCTGGAGCAAAGACAGAGGTGCTGCCGGCCCGCGGGCCAGCAGCACCTCTGTCTTTGCTCCAGAGAAATCCTTGGTTTATGGTATGACCAGCATCTGCCCCACAAAGATCGAGTTCTCGTTGGGCAGATTGTTGCGCTGTACGATGGCCCACACCGTCGTGCCATACTGTCGCGCCAGGCTCGACAGTGTGTCGCCCGCCTGAACGACGTGGGTGCGGGTCGCCGGCGCCGCTGGCGCGCCCGCCGCAGGGATCACGAGCATCTGCCCGGCATAGACCACATTCCTGTTGGTGATCGACGGGTTGGCAGCAAGCAGCGCCTGCACCGTCGTGCCGAACTTGCGCGCGATGCTCGACAGCGTATCGCCCCGCTGCACGACGTAGGTGCCCGGCGTCGCCGGGGCTTCGGGCGCCGCCGGTCCGCTCGAGACGCTGGGGATGACCAGCACCGTCCCAGCCACGAGCAGCGAGGGGTTGGTGATCGCCGGGTTGGCCGCCACGATGGCCGCCACCGTGGTGCCATACTGCCGCGCAATGCCACTGAGCGTATCGCCCCAGCGAACCACGTAGGTGGTCTGTCCGGGCGTCGCCGTCGGTTCCGGCGTCTGCGTCGGCGCGACCTCAGTGGGTGCACTGGTAGGCTCTGCCGTCACTTCAGGTGTGGGCGTTGCCGTCTCCGCTGCAGCGGGCGGCGTGCGCAGCTCTGCACCCGTACCTGTAGCGGTCGGCAGCAGGCTGAGTTTGGTAGGCAACGCCGTGGGGCTGGGCCGCGGCTTCACGCAGCCGGTGAGGGCCAAGGCAAGCAGCAGTACGAGGAGTAGCGAGGAGCGGAGCGATGTGCTCATGGCGTTGAAACCTCCCGCGCCGCAGGGCGCGCCGCGACAACCACAGTGGCGGGAATAGTCAACCACGTGCCACAAATCTTGCATATCTTGCACGATAATAGCACAGGACAGAGGGCGTGTCAAGGTTCCGGCATGCCCGGCCTGCCGCGCGTGCGCGCAATCGCAGTAGTGTCCCATCTGGGCTATAATACGCACAGACACACTCGTTGCCAGGCTGAGGAACCAGGGCCCGCCCTGCAGTCCCTCCAGTTCCGTCATTTCATGGAGGCCCCATGGATTGGAAGGTATTCGGGGCGACGTTCGCCCTGCTGTTCGTGGCCGAGCTGGGCGACAAGACGCAGCTCGCCGTCATCAACATGACCGCCAAACACCAAAAGCCCTGGCCGGTCTTCATCGGGGCGGTGGCAGCCCTGGCCTGCGTCACGCTCATCGGTGTGCTCGGCGGCGAGGCCATCACGCGCCTTGTGCCCACGCAGGTGCTGCAAAAGGTCTCGGCAGCGCTGTTCGTTGTCCTCGGCGTGCTCATGTGGTTCGGCATCCTGTAGAAAGCCGGGCGGCCCTCGATTTGCTGTGCTCACCGCTATGGAGGTACTGCATGCACATCATCGACATTTCCGTCGCCCTGCAGCATGGCCTGGTGGTGTGGCCCCGCGAGCGACCGCTGGACGTGCAGCGGGTCTCGCACGTCGAAACCGGCGGCGCCAACGTCTCCGAGCTCTGCCTCAGCAGCCATACCGGCACACACGTGGACCCTCCGCTACACTTTGTTGCCGGCGGGCGGCCGGTAGACCAGCTCCCCCTCGATGTGTTGGTCGGCCCGGCCGATGTGCTCGACCTGACCCACGTCAGCGCCGCCATCACCGCGGCGGATCTCGAGACCGCGCGCCTGCCCGCCGATTGCCGCCGGCTGCTCTTGCACACGCGCAACTCGCAGCACTGGGAGCGCGCTGATACCGCCTTCGACGAGGGTTATGTCGGCCTCGCCGCCGACGCCGCCGCGTGGGTCGTTGCGCGCGGCATCCAACTGGTGGGCATCGACTATCTTTCCATCGAGCCCTTCAACCTGCCCGGTCACCCGGTGCACCACACCCTGCTGCAGGCCCAGGTGGTCATCCTCGAGACGCTCAACCTGACCGGCGTGGCCGCTGGCCGCTACCAGCTCTTGTGCCTGCCGCTGCGCATCGCCGGTGGCGACGGCGCGCCGGCCCGCGCCGTGCTGGCAACGCTTGGGTACATCCCATCATCGTTGGTGACCGGCTCTTGAGCTTCGCACGAACCCGGTGCTGGCCTTTGAGGCAGGGGTTTGGCGGGCTGGCTGGCGGGGCGGCCAGCAACGCCAGCCAGCCCGCCAAACCCCCAACCCGGGTCAGGGCCGGGCGCACGAGAAGATGAGCCTGTTCAGGCTTGTCCGCGCCCAAGGGGTGGCAGCGGAGCGGAGAACCCGGCCAGCACACGGGTGCCCCACAACTGTGGGAAATACCCGCGACCCTTTGAGCGCTTGCCTTGGGGAGAACGCGGCGCTATAATGGCAGAGTACCGGAGATCGCCTCCTGCTGCTCCTGACCATGCGCACGGCGCGGCCATGCCTCGTGAAACCACTGGCAGCAGCGTGACCGGGCCTGAGGTGCGCCCGGCTGAGCGGTTGACCGTCCACAAGTGCGACCATGCCGGCCGGGTCGTGACCAGTTACCCGGGCACGGTGGTCGCCTGCGGCCAAGTGCAGATCGCCGTGCGCACCGAGTGGACCAGTGAGACCTGTGACGTAGGCATGTTTGTCTTTGAAAACGGCGACCATTTGTTGGAGACGTTCTTCTTCGCCCTGTGGTGGAACGTCTTTGAGCTGCACCGCGCCGATGGGCGCCTGCGCGGCTGGTACTGCAACATCGCCCGGCCGGCGCGCCTGGCGGGGCACGACCTGTACTGGGATGATCTGGCGCTCGACCTGCTCATCGCTCCTACCGGCCAGTTCCAGGTACGCGATGAGGACGAGTTTCGGGCGCTGCGCCTCGAAGAGCGGGAGCCGCAGGCCCACGCTGAGGCCCTCCGAGCAGTGGCGCACATCCGCTCACTAGTGGCGCAGGCCCTGCCGCCGTTTGAGGCGCTCTCAGGTTCGTAGTTGGCGCTTCAGCGCCTTGGCCCCACGGTGGCGCCAGGCCGGGCGGTCAAGGCACTGAAGCGCCAACTACGAACCCTATGCACGCGGAGGGTTTACCCATGGATGCGCTGGAACTGATGGGCTACCTGCGCCAGGTGCCGCTGTTCTCGCGCCTCTCCGACGCCAACCTGGAGCGCGTGGCGGCCATTGTCCAGGTCGAGACCTTTCCGCGCGGCAGCCGCCTGACTACGGTCGACCGGCCGGGACGGGCCTTGTACTACATCCTGTCGGGCGGCGCACTGGTGCGGGCGGCGCGCGCCAAAGGCCGCCTGCGCCCGGTGGACTATCTGCAGGCCGGCGCCTCTTTCGGCGTGTCGTCGCTCCTCCTCGGCGAGCCTCACGATACCACGATCGAAGCCAAGACCGACCTGGTGGCGCTGGTGCTCTACCGCAGCGATTTCAGCCGGCTGTTGCAGCAGAACCCCGGCATCGAGGAGCAACTGGCGCCGCCCGACGAGGTCTCGGCCAAGCTCAGCCACGAGCACCTCGATTGGCTGACGCCTGGCGAGGTCGTGATCTACCACGGCCTGCGCCACTGGTTTGTCTTTGCGCAGGACATGGTCCTGCCCACGCTGGGGCTCCTCGCCCTGGGCACGATCTCGTTCGCCATGTTGCGTTCGCTGCAGACGGCCTGTTGGGGCGCCGTGCTGGGCTTGCTGCTCGTGTCCTATGTGCTCGTGCTGCTCTGGAGGCTGATGGACTGGCGCAACGACTATTTCGTCGTCACCACGCAGCGTGTCGTGCGCCGTGAGCTCGTGCTGCTGCAGCACGAGACGCGCCTCGAGGCCCCCCTCAACCGCGTGCAGAATGTGACCATCAACCGCAGCGCTTGGGGCAACATCCTCGGCTTTGGCGACGCCGTCATCGAGACGGCAGCCCAGGCCGGCGTGGGCCGCATCGTCTTCGACCATTTGCGCGATCCTGAGGCGGCCAAGGATGTGATCTTTAAGCAGATCTACCGCACCCAGGCCCGGCTGCGGACCGCCGAGGGCGAGACCGTGCGCGCCGAGCTCAAGCGCCGGCTGCAGTGGGCCACGTCCGAGGAGCTGGCCGCCCAGGGGGAGCTGCACCGGCCCACAGAGTCGCCCAGCCCGCCAGCACGCTCGAGCGGCTGGTTGGCGCGCCTGGGCCGCATCCGCCTGCTGCCACCGCTGCGGCTCGAAGAGCATGGCCAGATCACCTGGCGCAAGCACTGGCTCTTCTTGCTGGGCCGCATCTGGCTGTCGACCCTGGCCGCGCTCGCCCTGCTCGCGCTCTTTGCCGCCTACGTCCTGGGGCGCATGCCCGCCCTGCCGCCGGCCAGCTTGGGTGTCGTGCTGGGCGCGCTGCTCGCGGCACTGGTCATCGGCTCGCTGCTGTGGTGGCAGGTCGTCGACTGGGAGAACGACGTCTACATCGTGACTGAGGACAGGCTGATCGACGTCGAGAAGAAGCCGCTCTTCTTTGCCGAGCAACGGCGCGAGACCACCCTCGACCGGGTGCAGAACGTGAACTTGATCATGCCCAGCCTGCTGGCCACGGTGCTCGACTTTGGCGACGTCAACATCGAGACCGCCGGCGGCGAGGGAACGTTCACCTTTACCCACGTCGCGGCGCCCCGCGACGTGCAGCGCGAGATCATGAGCCGGGTAGCACGCCAGCGCGAGCGCCGCCAGCAGCTCGAAGCGCAGCAGCGCCGCCGCGAGCTTGCCGATTGGTTCGCCGCCTACGAGAGCCTGCGCGCCCAGCGCCAGGAGCCGCCAGCCCCGCCGCCCACCAACCCGGAGCCGGACGAGCCACCGGCCGAATCGTAGCGCCTGGCCTTGACGGCCGTACCTGGCCCCCCTGGTACCAGCCTTGCTGCGCTAGCCACGTCGGGCGCCAGGCGAGTGTCGTCCCCCTATGCGGCAGGTCACTGCTCAGCCTGGCACCGACCTTGCTGCGATGACCGTGTCCGACACCCTGCAGCGAACAATCGCGAGCCAGTGGAGGTGTGCAAATGTGGGGCACCTATCCCACGACCGTGAACACTATGGCCGAAGCGCGCGAGCGCATGAACATCGTGTCCACGCTCGAAGAGGTGCGCGGCGTTGCCGAGCCCGATCGGCAGATGCTGCTCGACGCGATGAGCGGCATCCTCGCCCACGAGCAGGGCGTCGGCAAACTGTACTGGCAGTACACACAGCAGACCAGCAGCCCGGAACTCAGGGAAAAGTGGCAAAAGTTCGGCAAGGAGACAGAGGTGCATCGACGCATCGCCGAGCGCGTTCTTGTCGCCCTGGGCGGTGATCCGGCCTACAAGAGCACGGCGGCCCGCGACCACGAGCGGTTGGCCGACTGCCTCGGCAACGTCGAATCTCAGGGCCTGGCCGGCGATCACATCCGGCTGGGCAACCTGGCCATGTCCGAGGATATCAGCCGGCTGCTCTGGAAGGGCATGCACCGCATAGCCCTGAGCATTAAGGATGCGCCCACCGCCAAGTTGTTCTGGGACGCGGCCAAGATCGTAGGCCCGCGCAAGGATGGCCACGTCGCCTGGAACACGACCATGTATCAGAGCTACTTTGAGAAGCTGATGGTGGGGATGTAGCAGCGCCGCCGGATCGTGTGTTCGACGGGGGAGGCGATGAAGGGTCTCATCGCCTCCCCTTTCTGCACACGGCCACCACGCGCGCCTCAACCAGCCCGTCGATCTCCTCCCGCGAGTACCCCAGCTCGCCGAGCAGCTCGGCCGTGTGCTCGCCCAAGCGCGGCGGGGGCAAGCGTAGCGCGCCCATGCCGGCCGGCGTGCCGACCTGCGCCAGCGGGCCCTCAGTCGGTGAGATCACCTCCGCCGCCAGGCCGCGCGCCTGGGCCTGCGGGTGCGCCTGCGCCTCGGCAATGCCCAGCACCGGCTCACAGCAGACGTCGGCACCCGCCAGCAGCTCCACCCATTCGGCCTGCGTGCGCCCGGCAAAGAGCGCCGCCACCTCCGCGCGCACGCGCTCGCCCTCCGCCCCCTGCGCCCGGCCGTATGGCACCCAATCGTCGCGGCCCACCATGCGGCAGAACTCGCTCCAGAAGTGCGGCTCGATGGCCCCCAGCGTCATCGCGCGCCCATCACGCGTCTCATACACACCGTAGCAGGGCCAGGTGCCGGTCAGGCCGGTGTGTCCGGGCTGCACCGGCAGGCCGGCCGCCGCCGCCGTCACTATGGGCGCCAGCCAGTAAAAGCCGCTCTCGTAGATCGTCGCATCGATGTAGCGCCCGCGGCCGCTGCGCTCGCGCCCCCACAGCGCCGCCAGCACGGCCGCCAGGCCCATGAACGCCCCGGCGATATCGCCCAGCGGAATCCCGGGCGCGATGGGCCGGCCCTCGCGGTCGGCCAAGAGCGAGAGCACCCCCGCCAGGGCCAGGTAGTTCAGGTCGTGCCCGGCGCGCCCCGACCAGGGGCCCTCCTGGCCGTAGCCCGAGAGCGAGAGGTAGACCAGGCGCGGGTTGGCCCCTCGCAGCGCCTCGTAGCCCAGGCCCAGCCGCGCGGCCTTGCCGGGGCGATAGCTCTCCACAAAGACGTCGGCCGTGCGCGCCAGGCGCAGCACGATCGCCCGCCCCGCTTCTTTCTTGAGCTCGACCGCCAGGCTCTTCTTGTTGCGGTTCAGGCCCAGGAAGTAGGCCGACTCGCTGTGCACCGGGTCGAGCGTGCTGCGCAGCAGGTCGCCGCCCAGCCGCGGCTCGACCTTGATCACCTCGGCGCCCCAATCGGCGAGGAGCATGGTGCAGAGCGGCCCGGGCAGGTAGGTGCTCAGGTCCAGCACGCGCAGGCCAGCCAGGGGCAGGTCGGTGTTGGGCGAGTCAGGCATCTTTCACCCCTTGCGCATGGTAGGTGGGTCACTACTCGGCCCGTCACTGCAGGCACGAGCCTTGAACCGCGAAGGGTGCCAAGAACGCGAAGGAGACGCATGGGGAACCGGCGAGTCCGATCGTGAACCTTGGCGCTTTCTTCGCGCCCCTTCACTTCGTTCAGGGCAGGCTCTTGGCGTTCTTCGCGGTTCAGAGGGCACGGCATGGCAGGCTGACCAGCCGCGCAGGCGGAGCGGCAGTGGCCCGCCAAATGGCTTTGAGTTCGTTCGGCAGGGAACGACTCCGCGCATGCGGCGCGGCCAATTGTGAAGATTGGCTTTGTTTCGGCGGACGCAACTGCTCAGCCTGTCATCGCGAGTATCCCATGCCGCCGTGCGGCATGTGCAAGCACAGAAACTACTGCTGTCATTGCGAGCCGCAGCGAAGCAATCTCCATGTCCGACGTGGAGATTGCTTCGTCGGCGGCTGCGGCCGCCTCCTCGCAATGACAAACGGGAAGTTTCTCAACAGCGTAGCGAAGCAATCTCCAGCCATGCGCATCACGGCCACGTTGGAGATTGCTTCGCGGAGCTTGCACTGAGCGAAGCGAATGTGGCTCGCAATGACACGCTGAGCAGTTGCGGGCGGGGCATATCCAAGATCGGCGGCACCCTGACGGGCTGGGGGTCGACGACCGGCCGCAGGCCCCAAAAGCCCGGCCCCTCGTCGGGCGGCCTCTTACAGCTACAGCGTCAGTACAACATAACGAGGCTTCGTTCGGCACTCTGACGGGTCCTGGAGCGCGGAGCGCGCGGGTGAGGGGCCTCACGCGAGCAGACCTGACAGGTCCGGCTTCAATCCCCCATCCAGCGGGGCTTGCTTTGTGACCATTATCCACCACGAGCGCACAGATGTCAAACTGTGTGCATGAGCTCGTGCCTTGACAGGCCGCGCACTTGCTGTATGATACGTGCGCGGCGGGCATGCCGGCCGCTGCGTCGATGCCGTGGTGATGGAGATGTGGAAAGCTGGGTGAGAGATGGCAGAGAAAAAGACGAAGGAGTCCAGGCGCCCCATCGAGCCCTACGAGCACAGCGGCCAGCAGCGCATCGAAAACGTGCCCGCGGCCTTAGGTGACTAGGCCGACCCCGACGGCGACGGTCTGAAGGTCGGCATTGAGCGTCTCGCCCTCGGAGAGCAAGTATCGATTTCGAGGAGCATAGGCGGCATGAGAATCTACAGCATCACCTCCGATGACGAGTTCCAGGAGTATGCCGAGATCTGCTTTCAAGACGAGCACCAGGAGGCAATACTCGAAGCCTGGCTCGACAACAACCCCGGCAAGATCATCGAGGACGGTGGCCTGCTCATCATCGGCCGCCAGGTCACAACCAACCTCGGCGGCTTCATTGATCTGCTCGCCGTCGACCGGCAAGGCGATCTGGTCGTGATCGAGCTCAAGAGAGACCGCACCCCTCGCGATACTCTGGCTCAGGTGCTGGAGTACGCCTCCTTCGGCGAGAGGCTCGGTTACGAGCGACTGGAGGACATCCTCCGCAGCTATTCCGGCAACGAAGCGGCCAACCTGGCTCAATACCATAGGGAGTGCTTTGCCCTCGCAGCCGATGAGGCAGTCGTTTTCAACAACGACCAGAGGATTGTCATCGTCGGGCAGAGAATCACACCAGAGATCAGGCAGACATCCGCATTCCTGCGCAACAAGGGCGTCAGGATCACCTGCATCGAGTTCACCTTCTTCAGGGCCAATGGCGGGCTGCGCCTGCTGTCCACCAACATCGTCGTGGGCAGCGAAAGCGATGCCATTACCCGCGTCTCGTCAGCCTCGCTGCCGCAGACGACCGAAGCCGGCTTCATCGCCTCACTCGACCAGAACGGCAAGCAGGTGTTCGGGCGCTTGCTCGAGTTCGCACGGGCCAACGCCTTTCCCGTCCACTGGGGTCAAAAGGGCTTCTCGCTCAATGTCGACCTGCAGGGGACGCACGTGCCGTTCTGCTTCTGCTACCCGCCGGACTCTGTGTTCCACCAATCGGTTTATACTGCTCTCGTCGGCCGTGGCGGCCTCCTCAGCAAGGTAGACATGCCCGATGACGAAATGCAGTCGCTCCTCGCCCACGCCCGCGATTCCGGCCTGTTCCAGCCGGCTGGGCGCGAAGTCAAGTATCTGATCACCGGCCCTCTCGCAGAAGACAGGATGGCCTGGCTCCTCTCATGGCTTACTGAGGCGGCTCGAGCAATCCAGAACCACGGCCTCAAGGTACAGAGCGACAGCCAGGCCTGACCCCGACCTACTCGCCGCTCAGGTAGGGGCACGGCGACCGCGGCATCGGTTTCGAGCCGGCCACGCCCGAGAGCGAGGGGGAGAGGGCTGAATGATAGTACTTACGCGGTCGACCTGCCTCCAGCATCAAGCCCCCCACCCCCCCGGCCCCCTTCGGGGGCCTCCGCCCCGCCCCCGGCGCGGGGGCGGGGAAACTGGAGGTTAGGGGGTTCAGCGGGCGCTTCGCGCGT
>Ga0116161_1005073_pt1 | contig 10751 bp, 10 predicted proteins | sample AD_JPNAS3_MetaG_FD_89877 | JGI IMG/M metagenome (GOLD analysis project Ga0116161, IMG submission 89877) | Active sludge microbial communities of municipal wastewater-treating anaerobic digesters from Japan - AD_JPNAS3_MetaG | ecosystem: Engineered > Bioreactor > Anaerobic > Digestate | place... | reverse complement strand
TGTCACCTTGCACATTAATCTGATGTCTATTTTTCACATTTGTTTGATGTTTTGCAAAAATATTATCGGTATTGGTTTTATGGGTCATCTGGTTAGTGATCGGAGTTACCCACAGCCAAGTTTCCGACCGCCCTGCTTTGTGCCAGGGCTGCGGTCGGTGGTTGGCCATGGATAACTCCTGCAGTTGGGCGTTGCTGGAAGTTATTGGATTAAGGAGCATTTGGGTCACATGATTTCCGTAGCCGCGATGCGAACATGTTCTGGTGAGACGATTTGGCATTTTTCTCGGGCGGCGGCGACAAGGGCTCCCTTAGCCAGGAAGTTTGCTCTGCGGAGCAGACCTCCTGATCCTTGATGGATGGCGAGGATGGCCTCATCGGGGAACAGTTGTTCTTTGACGCCGGCGATTTTCAGATGATGTTTGATATACCCGTCCATATCTTTGTATTTGAGACCTTCGAGGTGGCTTTTGCCGATGACGCGGGAAGCCAGGGGTCTTGAGGTATGGAACATCAGATTATCGACGAGGTTGTTCTGTCCTGCCAGGACGATAGGGAGCAGCGGTTTGGAATCCATGTCGAATTGAGAGATGGTATGGAGTTGGGCCAAGATTTCCAGTCTCAGCAGCGAGGCCTCGTCGATGATCAGAACGGGGATTTGTTTTCTCTGGGTGATTTCGATAACGACCGTTTTAAGGGTACGTATGAGCCTGGCCAGGGAGTTGGTCTGGCCGTCCATGTCGAAGCCATTGCATATCTGTTTCAGGATGTCGGCCATGGGACCGGTAGTGGCCACGATGGAGACGACCCGGTATTGAGAGGGATGGAGTTTTCCGGCGGTATGTCGGAGGGCGGTGGATTTGCCGCTGCCCACATCGCCGGTGATGATGGAGACGGCGCCCAGATTAAGGGCGTAGAGGCAGCGTTCCGTAACGGCCTGAAGTCCCGGCAGGGGGTAGAGATCCTTCAGTTGGATATCCTGGGCAAAGGGTTCTTTCTGAAATCCGAAGAAGGTTTTATAACTCATGGTCCGCCTCCCCGAAGAGTTTTCCGCCCGTATATTTTTCGGGTTCCGGGTTGGATTTCGGCAGGAGGCTGACCCGACTGTGTTCCCGGCGAATGCGGCAGTTGATGTTCATATCCAGGGGAACGAGCATTCCATGAGACACTCCGTTTTGGAAGGCCTCCACCCGGAGGGGTTCGTTTTCGTGATACAGGAGGGTGATGGTCTTTCCGATCAGCGGGATGGGGGCCTCATAGAGTTTGCCGCCGAGGGAGACCGTCCGGTCCCGGTCCACTTTCCTGCTTGCGTGGACACGGAAGTAATCGTGGAGATCCTTCGGTGCCTCCCGAACCAGATGGGCGTGCTTGAGATACCGGTTGAGGGGAGTCTGCCTCGTGCTGCTGTGGATTGTTGCATGATATTGCTCGTCAAGCCATTTGGCAAAGGATTCATTGAGTTGGGCAAGAGAAAGCGCTGCGGGACAACTTGGCAGAAACTGCATTCTTACCGTCCGGAAGAACCGCTCGATCTTTCCTTTCCCCTGAGGCTGATAGGGCTTGGAATGAATCAGGGCGATGCCCAATGCCGCCGTGGCATGACTCAACAGGTGGGATCGGAAAGCGGGCCCGTTGTCCACGTACAGCTTCCTGGGGAGGCCCCGTTTCGCCAGGGCGATCCGCAAGGCGGCGACATAAGTTTCCACCCGTTCGTTCAGATAAAACTCCCCATGGGGGATCAGACGGCTCATATCGTCGATAAAGGCAAACAGGAAGGCTTTCCGGGCCTTTCCTTCCACCATTACCTGGGGGCCGTGCATACAGTCGGATTGCCAGATGTCGTTGGGCAACTCCGCCTCGAACCGCCGGCGGTCTTCCGCGACCTCCTGCCGCTTCAGCAGTCCCCGCTCCCGGAACAGACGGTAGATCGTGACCGGATGCGCTTTGACGTCTGGAGTGAGGATTTTCCGCAATCGGGCCTCCCGCATGATGACGGGCAGGGAAGCGCCCCGGAGCTGCTTCCTGAGTTCTACCAGAGACAGAATCGTCTCCTCGTCGAGAACCCGCGGTCGGCCCCGGTCTTTCCGGACTTCGGGATAAAGGCTCTCCAATCTTCTGCCGCCCTTCTCGTATCGCCGCACCCAGGCAAGAATCGTCGAAACACTGATGAAACTCCGCCCGGAATAAGGGATCTCCCAGATGCAGGCAGACTTCTCCTGCAAAAGCCTTTTGCGCTCCCCCCGATCCAGCTTCCGATCGCCGATCAGGTCGTGGATGACCCCAAACCGGAACTGGGCCACCCGGCTTTTCGCTTCTTCGTTCATGGCAACAACCTCCTTTTGGATTTTGAACCCCCATACCAGAGGCACCACAACGAAATCGCCGCAAAAACAAGGTGGGGCGCCCGTCATAAGAATAACGGTTCAAAATGTTCTGAGGTTCTGCCAAAAAGAAAAGCCTTCAGATGGAACAAGGTGGGCCTGATCACGTTGGCCTGCCGGGAAGCCCACGCCCGTAAACAGCGATACCAGTACTGCTGGTTCTGCCGGACCACGGAAGAAGGCCAGCGATCTTCTTCTATCTTGCTGCACAAACACTGGAAAACAACTTCAGAGGAAAACCTTAGCCCCCTCGGAAAATCCCGGGGCCGACAAGTGTGGACAGCCGAACAATCGGGACACCGGAAACGCTTCACCAACAGCGCCTCCACGAACCCCTCCAAATACCTCGTTACAAATCCGTGGCCCCACAAACGCTTGCCCATACAGGACGGACACCTCTCAGGACGGGGCCAGGAATACGCCTTCCCTAAAGTAAATATTTCCTTTACAATTACAGAACAATGCAGTATCAAGAAACCTCTTTGGGGAAGGGTTATCAAGGTTGGGGAACTGGACAATTCCGCCGTGATAACCCTTTTTCTTTTGAGTCAGATTAATACGATATCTTCCACCCACTATACAAAACATCATGATAAAAAGATACCCCTCGCAGATAGTTTATTGCGCAGGGTTACAACATGCAGAAGAAGATGCTGTTTCCTGAAGACAGAGAGATAGAAACAAGACCAGGACTTAAAATCAGGGCGCTGACCAGCAGGGGATACAAGAAGAACATTTCTCTAAGCCGTTGTCTAGATCACCTCCTGCTTGCGGAGAAAATGGCTAAAAGCTTCCGGTGCAGTGCACCACCGGATATCATTGTTGCTTCCATGCCTGACCACTGGACGGCATATCAGGCAGTTAAGTATGCCAAACGAATGAATATCCCGGTGTTGGTGGATGTCCGCGATGAATGGCCGGACGTTTTTCTGAACCTGGTAAGCCCGATGTTCAGACCCTTCATGAGGCACATCCTGATTGCTGAATACCAAAAGGTTTCGTATTTACTAAGAAATGCAACCGGCATTCTTTCGATGATGCAATATATGATGCAATGGGCCCTGGATAAGGCGGGTAGAATGGAAACCTGGAAAGACAGGGTCTTCTATCTCGGATCAAGATATGCTAATAAACCACCTAATGCCCCTGTTCCGGAAAAGTTCATGAAGGTCGCCCATAGATTGAACGGGCAGTGCGTAGTGACTTTCATCGGTACAATGGGGTCGTATTATAATCCCCGCATTCTTGTCAAAGTGGCAAAGATGATGGGTGACAAGGATAAGGTATTTTTTATAATTGCCGGAAACGGGTTGCATTTTGATGAGTTACATAAATATTCCCGTGATTGTGACAATGTCTTTCTGCCCGGATGGCTGTCGGAACCAGAGATACAATATCTGTTGTCCATCTCCCATATAGGGGTCATCCCCTGCACGGAAAGCATTCAGACCTTTCCCAACAAGGCATATACTTATCTTAGCGCCGGATTGCCAATATTGTCCTCCGTTGAAGGTGAGTTGGGGAAACTCATTGCAGAAAAGCAATGCGGTTTTACCTATCCGGTCGGCGATCAGGAAAGTTTGGCTGTCCTGATCGATAAACTTGTCATGGATGCAGATCTGAGAATGGCAATGGCGCAACGTGCCGCAAAAGTTTTCAAGGACCATTATGATGCCGATATTATTTATAATGAATTTGCCGAACATGTTGAAAATATCGCCCGGGAGCAGCAGAAAACCTTAAATTGAAAAGGTCGAGACAGTGTCTATAATTTAGGGGAACAATGGCGCTAAGAAAATGTATAAATATTCAATAACTAATTATAGTTATTTTGAAGGATAAACAATGCAAGTAATCTGCATAATCATAGCCTGTAGCGGCTTAACAGGAGTTGCCAGAATCAGTATGATGGACTTTTGTGGGAAACCACTGATTGCTTGGTCAATCATCCAGGCACAGCAGGCTAAATCGGTAAAAGGGGTTTATGTCGTCTCTGATGATGATGAGATCATAAAGGTTGCCGAGGAGTTTGGAGCAATAACCATCAAAAATACGGAGAATAATGTGATCACTCTTGAACCGATAATCATCAAAGCAATAAATTATATTGAATCGAAAAATAAAGTGAAAATGGATTTGGTAGCACTTCTTCAAGAACACCTCCCCCTTCGTGAACCGGAAGATATTGACCGTGCTGTGCAGAAACTGGTTGCTGAGAATGCGGATACTTTATTTTCATCTTTATGTTTAGACAATTTCTTTGTATGGCAGGAGACTAAGGATGGTTTAGACAGTCTAAACTATAATCATATTAGACTTCTGAAACGGCAGCATGACAATCGCCTGTTTGTGGAAAACGGTTCCTTCTATCTTTTTAAACCGGATATACTGCGAACAACAAACAGCAGCTTGGGAGGCCGCATTTCCACCTATGAAATGGATTACTGGAAATCATGGAAAATTTATCCCCTTGAAAAGATGGGACATTGTGAATGGTACTTCAAAAACCGGTTAACAAAGCAATTTCTGAAACTGACACCATCCATGATACAACTCATTGTCTATGATTTTGACGGCGTTATGACCGACAACCGGGCACTGGTCCTTCAAGATGGCACCGAGGCAGTCTTTGTTAACCGCTCTGATGGCTGGGCAATCAGCATGATAAGAGAAATGGGTATAAAGCAGTTGATAATCTCAAGGGAGGCTAACCCTATCGTCAAAGCAAGAGCTGAAAAGTTGAAGATACCATGCCTTCATGATGTAGATGATAAATTAGACGTCTTGAAGAAATATTTAGCTGAAAATGATATCCACAAGGATAACGTAGCGTTTATCGGGAACGAGCTTAATGATATTGCTGCGATGAGCTATGTCGGGTTTCCCGTAGCGCCGGCTGATGCTTATCCAGAAGTGAAAAATGCCGCTAAGATAGTGCTAGAAACAAGAGGTGGGTACGGTGTTGTCAGGGAATTCTTTGACCTTATCAAAAGAGGTAGCAAAAAATGAAAAAAGCGATCTTTATTACTGTAAGGACAGGTTCTACGCGTCTTCCTGAAAAAGCGCTCCTAAAGATAAACGAAAAATCAACTATCGAGCTTGTCATTGATCGGGCAAAAAGATCTAAAAGGGCTGAAATTATCGTGCTCTGTACTACAGAATCAAAGAATGACGATATTCTCTGCGAGATAGCGGAAAGAAATGGGATATCATTCTTTAGAGGAAGCGCCGAAGACAAGTTGATGAGATGGAAAGGTGCTGCGGAAAAATTCGACGTTGAGTGCTTTGTGACCGCTGACGGCGATGATCTATTATGCGATCCGGAACTTGTAGACCTTGCTTTTGATCAGTTTGAAAGAAGGGGTGCCGACTTCATCGAAGGGAAAAATGTGCCATGTGGAGCCTTCACTTACGGGATCAGGGTTTCTGCCTTAAATAAGGTTTGCGAAATAAAGGACTCGGCAGAAACGGAAATGATGTGGGTTTATTTCCTTAATACCGGTCTATTCAAGACGGAAGAGCTTGAAAATATCCCCGAAGTGCTTCAACGTCCCGAAATCAGAATGACCCTTGATTATGATGATGATTTAAAGTTCTTTAAAGTTATATTCGATCATTTTTCCGATAATCCGTCATTTACGTTAAGGGATGTTGTCACTTACCTAGATGACAATCCTGAGATCATCAAGATAAATCAGTATCTGCAGGAAAGATTCCTGGATAATCAACGCTCCAAGACCAAATTGGTACTGAAGAAAGAGGTTAATAAATAATGAAAGATGAAATGGTGAACCCGAGCAAATATCTTGGCAATGAATTGAAATATCTTGAGAAAGTTCTCAATGCAGAGAGTTGGTCAGCGACGGGCGGGAACTGGAACAATGCCTTGGAAAAAGAGTTTGCCAAGAAATTTGGGGTGAAATATGCTGTAGCTATGAATTCGGGCACTTCAACACTCCATGCAGCATTGGAAGCTGCCGGAGTTGGTCCGGGTGATGAGGTAATATCGTCAGCCTTAACGGTAATAATGGATTCAACTGCGACCCTCCACGCCAATGCAATACCCGTTTACGCCGATGTTGACCCCAAGACATTCAATATTGATCCCAACGACGTGGCGAGGAAAATAACAAAGAGAACCAAAGCCATAATACCTGTAGCGTTGTATGGACTGCCGCCGGACCTCGACCCCATCATGGAGTTGGCGAAAAAACATAACCTTGTTGTCATAGAGGACAACGCCCAATGTGTGCTTAGCAAGTACAAGGGGCGTCTTGCCGGAACGATCGGCCACATGGCGAGTTACAGCTTCGAAAATACAAAACACATATCATGCGGTGAAGGGGGGATTATAATTACAGACAAAGAAAAATATGCCGAATTGGTACGCAAGATCGGCGGCCACGGGTTCAAGAATCTTAAAGCCGAGGAAGGAAGAGTGCGCCTTAACCAGGATGTTTTCCAAAATCCCCACTATAAGCGACATGATGTTCTGGGATGGAATTACCGGCTTCCGGAATTCAACGCTGCAATAGCCCTTGCCCAGCTTGAAAGGATAGAAGAACTGATAGAACTGAGAATAAAATCGGCGCAGTATTTTATCGATGTCATGAAAACTTGCGATTATCTTATCCCGCAGTTTGTCCCGTCAGGTTATACAAATACCTATTACACTCTCGGGGTTGTGTATGAGGGTGATAAAAGCATCGGCGTTTCATGGGAAGACTTCAGGAAAGCTTATATTGACCATGGTGGTGATGGTATATACGGCGCCTGGAGTGTGCCCTATCTTGAACCGATGATTGCAACAAGACAGTTTGCAAACAGATGCCCCTGGGTATATGAGGACCTAAGATATGAAAAAGGATTATGTCCGGTCGCGGAAGCGTTACAGCCCAAGATCATGCAGTTCAAGACCAATTACCGGGACGTAAATCTTGCCGAGAACAAGGCAATCGCGCTGTTAAAAACGATAAAGGACTTTAATAAATAATGAGCTTCAATTGTTATTTATGTGGAAACGACAGTGCGGAAGTTATTGCGGAAAAGGAAGACATCCGATTCGGTTGTTACGGCGCAAATAAGCAAGTGCTCCAATGCCGGGCTTGTGGCCTGGTCCAATTGTTTCCACAATGGACGGAAAAAGAGCTGAATGATCTTTATTCTAAGTACTGGGAAAAGGAGGACTTCAAAGGTCAGAAGCGGAAGATCAAGATTTCGAAATATCTTGCCGGGATGATCAATAAAGAAGATGTCGTCCTAGAGATTGGGTGCGGTCACGGGGATAACATCAAGTTCCTCAGGCGCAGGGGGTTCAGGGTAACGGGCGTAGACAAGGATCCGTCTGTTTGTAACGGCGAAACAGTTATTAACACTGACATCAGAAACTATGAACCTGCGAAAAAGCCAGATATGATTTATGCCATACACCTTTTTGAACATATGGCTGATCCAAGAAATTTCATCGTCTGGATGATCGAGAACCTTTCCCCAACGGGCAGGTTTGTTCTCGAAGTGCCGAGTGTAGACGATCCTCTACTGACATTGTATAAAAATAAAAAATTCAGGAAGTTTTACTGGTATCCTTATCATCTCTTCTTTTTCAGCAAGAAAACCGCGGAGAGACTATTTTCGGAATATGATGGACTGCTTAACACACGATTGATGGTAAGGCAGGAATACGGTATCCTGAACCATTTGAGATGGGTGTTCTTGGGGAGACCCGGTAACATTAACTTTCATCTGCCCATATTAGACAACATATATAAGTTCACTTTTACAAAACTGCTTGGCCGGGGAGATACCTTAATAATACTGGGCAATAAGACCGGAGGCGGATAATGTTCGACATAGATTTTTACATGAAGTCCTTTGATTTTATGCAGGAAGCGAGGAAAGGAAATATTAAGGATAAAAATCAGGCCTTTGAATTTCTTGAAAGCATAAGGAATAAAGCGCCTATTGTTTATAACATCGAAACGACCAATGCTTGTAATATGAGATGCGAGATGTGCCCCAGAACAACAATGATGACGAGATCCATAAAGACGATGCGAGTTGATTTATTCAGAAAGATTGTTGATCAATTGAAACCGCACAAGCAGGAAAAATGGGAAGAATGGGAAAGATTCGTTCAGGAAAAATACGGTATAAGAAAGACTGATATAAGCGAAAATCATTTCTTTCTGTATATCATCCCCAAGGTCATTCAACTCCATGGTTACGGGGACCCCTTGCTCGACAAGAATATGGGGGCATATGTAAAAATGTTGGCGGATAAGGGATTCTATTCTTATTTCAGCTGCAACCCGGCAAACATTAACATAGGAAAAACAATAGAAATGTTTGAGAATGGATTGGATTATATAAAATACTCTATAGAAAGTGTAGATGATGAACGCCATAAGGAAATTAGGGGTGATGCTTCCAATTTCACCGAAAGTTACGGCAAAATATTGAAGATTCTTGATATAAAAAAAGAGAAAGGGTTCAAAACAGTAATTATCATCACTATGCTTGATCTCAATAAAGAATGGCAAAGAGATGATTTCTCGAAACTGAAGAGACTTTTTGAAGGTATGGATGTTTACATATATATGAAAAGTGAAGACCAGCAATGGTATAGAAAAGATTTTCATGGAACCTGTTCCGTGCACTGGTCGGAATTCTGCAAACACCCATGGATGTCAATGACGATCAAATCCAATGGTGAGGCGGCAATGTGCATGGAGGATTTCAACAACGAAATAATACTTGGCGATACGACAAAGGAATATCTGTATGATATTTGGAATGGCTGGAGATATGACAGGTTTCGACGGGATCATGTAGAGCTGGTTGGGGGTAACAAGTGTACGGAGCGTTGCGATATGAAGTTGATTGGCCATTACCTTGTATGATGGTGAGGGCTTCCCAATCAGCCTTTTATTGATAGTGATAATGATATGGGAGTGGAATAATGAGTGGTAAAAAACTTACTTTTTGCGGGCGCACCGTTGGCGATGATGAGCCGGTCTTCATGATTGCCGAGATTGGCTTGAATCATAACGGGGAGTTGGGAATAGCGAAGAAGTTAATAGATGCTGCTTTCGCCTGCGATTGGCATTGTGTCAAGTTTCAGAAGAGAACGCCGGAAATCTGCGTTCCTGACCACCAGAAATCAGTCATGAGAGACACGCCCTGGGGTAAAATGACCTATCTTGAGTATCGGAACCGCATCGAATTTGGGGAAAAGGAATACTCATATATCGACCGGTATTGCCAAGAGAAGCCGATTTTTTGGACAACTTCGGTATGGGATCTGCCGAGCCTGCAATTCGTTCTCCGTTACGATGTGCCGTTCATCAAGATTCCCTCGGCAAAGCTTGTCGAAACCGATCTTTTACGTGCTGCCGCAAAGGCTGGTAAACCGGTGGTTTTGTCAACAGGGATGAGCACAGTTGAGGAAATTGATGCGGCAGTTTCGGTGCTCGATGAATTTGCCCCCGGCAATTATGTCTTGATGCACACAAATTCCACATATCCAACCCCTCCAGAGGAACTGAACTTATTGACGCTAAATTTTCTGAAAGATAGATATAACTGTGTTGTCGGTTATAGTGGTCATGAATATGACTTGGAGCCGACAGTAATAGCGGTTGCCCTTGGTGCCAGGATAATCGAGAGGCATATTACCCTGAATCACAATATGTGGGGATCCGACCAATTTGCCAGCCTGGAAGTTCATGCCATGGATCTCCTCCATAAGCGGGTAAAACAAATTCCTGTCAGCCTAGGCGATGGTGTTAAGAAATTGACAGAAAGCGAAGTCCAGATTCGAAGGAAACTGAGGGGGTAAGAAGTAACAGGAAAAGGGGCTATGGTTTTTTATTTCTGTCCGCCTACCTTCTTGTAGCAAAAAGGGAAAAAATAATGAAAATTCTATTGGTCGTTTACGACAATGACTCACATATTTCTTACTTTCCGTTGGGTACCGCCTATATAGCCTCTGCGTGCAGAAACGCAGGCCATGATGTAAAAATATTCAGTCAGGATGTATACCATTGGCCGGAAGCAGATTTAACAAATTTACTAGATCATGAGAGGTTTGACTTGGTAGGCATAGGAACAATTGGTGGATATTATCAGTATGCGAAATTATTAAAGCTTTCTGAAGCTATCAATGGATCAAAGCAAAGACCTTTTTATGTTATCGGAGGGCATGGGCCCTCTCCGGAGCCCGGATATTTTCTTAAAAAAACGGGAGCCGATGCGGTTGTAATCGGTGAAGGAGAGGAGACTATCATAGATCTTCTGGAGGCCTTGGGAAAAAACAGGGATCTATCATCGGTGCCGGGTATAGCATTCCGCGAGAGTGGCAAATGTGTTCAGA
>Ga0116161_1005065_pt1 | contig 10765 bp, 4 predicted proteins | sample AD_JPNAS3_MetaG_FD_89877 | JGI IMG/M metagenome (GOLD analysis project Ga0116161, IMG submission 89877) | Active sludge microbial communities of municipal wastewater-treating anaerobic digesters from Japan - AD_JPNAS3_MetaG | ecosystem: Engineered > Bioreactor > Anaerobic > Digestate | place... | reverse complement strand
CAAGGTGCAGATTATCAAGACAGGCACAAACGGCGCGGCCCTTGCGGGCGTGAAGTTTGGCGTGTATTCCGATTCGAGCTGCGCAAATAAGCTCACAGAACTGACTACCGGTGCAGACGGTACAATCACCTCCGAGAACCTTTCCGTTGGAACGGTGTATATCAAGGAACTTTCGACGGTAGGCCCGTATGTCATCACCGCAGAGGTAAAGAGCGCCGCCATCACCACCAATAACATCGCAAAGGTCACGTTTACAAACACGGCTGCAACAGGCAAGATTCGTGTACAAAAGACCGGCGATGTGCTGACGAGCAGCAAGTCCACCGAAACCGAGTACGGAACGGTGAGCGTTCCCGCATATGCAGCACAGGGGCTTGCGGGCGTGAAATACGAAGTCAGGAACGCAGCAGGCTCGGTTGTCGCCACCATAACTACCAACGCATCGGGCGTTGCTGAAACCGACACGTTGCCGTTTGACAGTTATAGCGTGCAGGAAATCAGCGCGCCCGCAGCCTATATCGTGGACAATACCGCTCACCCTGTTACGCTTGCCTACAAGGATCAGAACACTCCCGTCGTGACCGTCACCATCAACGCTGACAATGACTTGCAGATGGGCAAGGTCAAGATTCGCAAGATTACCGAGATGTTCAACTACGAAACGGTAGACTTTTACAACGTGCTTGCGGAGAGCTATGTGTTCGGGCTCTATACCGCCGAGGAGATTGGCGATGTGCCTGCCGATGTACTTGTCGAGGTGCTGACCACCGACGATCAGGGCATCGCGGAAACATCCTCGCAGCTTCCCTTCGGCAACTATTATCTGAAAGAGCTTGCCGCTCCCGTGGAAACGGTTGAGATGCTGACGGACAGGCTTCCGCTCACTATCGACAGCGCACTCAACGTGCAGCACTACGACAGCCCCATCTACAATACCATGTTCAAAGCGAGGATCGGCGTATATAAGCTCGATGAAGCGAACAAGGAGCGCGTTCTTGCCGGTGCTGTGTTTGAGGTGCGCGATACAGTGGGCAAGCTGTTCGACACCATTACGACCAACGGCGACGGATACGCCGAAACCATCGATCTACCCGTGGGCGAGTACAAGGTCAAGGAAACCACACCGCCCGCAGGCTTCATTCTATCGGATGAGGTGAAAACAATAACTCTAACCACCGTGGATAAGGAAGTAGCCGTGTTTGAATTGACGAACAAGGCGAATGCCGCTGCAATCCGGAAGCTCGACAGCAAGACCAAACAGCCCCTCGCAAACGCAGCCGTCAAGGTGACGGATGCAGGTGGCAAGGTGTTCTATGAGGGTAAGACCGGCTCTGACGGCTATATCCACATGAAGGAACTGCCCGCTGGCAAGTACACATGGCAGGAAACCGCCGCACCCGACACCTATTCCATCGACACTGGCACTTATTCCTTTACCATTGATAACTACGGCAAGGTAGCGGGCGATGTAGAGTTTGCAAACGACCCCATTACGCTCGAAATCACCAAGATGAACACCTATACCAACGCGCCGTTTGCGGGCATTACGTTCACCTTGCAGGACAGCGAGGGAAAGGCAATCAAAACCAAGCTGGCCGAGGGCGGCTACCGCATCCCCGCCGATGAGGGCACGGAAACCTTTGTGACCGACGCCAATGGCAAGGCGGTATTCAAGTATCTCAAAGCGGGTAAGTACAAGCTCGTTGAAACCGTGCCTGTGGGCTATATCGCGGACGGCACGACTGAAATCGAGCTTACCGACAAGCACAGCGAATCTGCGCCCTGCAAGGTGACGGTCAACAACTTCCCCACGGGTATTAAGGTGTTGAAGATCGACGCTTCCACCGAAAAACCCATCTCCGGAGCGGGCTTCAGATTCAAGGTCAAGGACGGTTTGGGTTTTGAAGTGCTTACCTTTACCAAGCAGGAGGACGGCAAGTATATCTGCGACGCAAAAGGCACGGTCATGGATTTGATGGTGGACGCTAACGGCGAGGTTTATGTCCACGGCCTGCCACTCGGCGACGTATGGATTGAGGAATCCGTCGTGCCTACCGGCTACTTCCCCGTGTCCGCGAGGAAGATCGAGGTCACGTCCGAAATGTCGGCGGTCAAGCCGCTCGAAATTAAGATACCCAACAACAAGAGCGTAAAGCTGGGTATGGACACAGATAAGTACAACGTGTTCATCGCCATCGGCGCTTGTCTGCTCGTCTGCGGTGGCGTGGCCTTTTTTATTATCAAGCGCAGAAGGAAGCTCAAAGGATCGGGGGAATAAACAATGGAGTTAAAAACGATATTGGCAATCGTGCTGTGTCTCGCTATTGTCGGCAGCGCAGTATTTTTGCACATCAGGCGCAAAAATAAAAAGTAGATGGCAAACGTGCGGGGGCGGCGTCATGCCGCCTCCTTGCACTGATTATATTTACAATATCATGGCACATTATATATTGCGCATGAAATATGCTACTGTTTATGAAAAGGAGGTCATGCGCCATGATCGATGTTTTGAGAGAGCTATACAAGGGTGAAGTATACCCGGCAAAACAGATTGATATTGAGGACGAATCCTTTCAAGCTGTTTTGCAGCAGCATGCCGAAGCCAAGCAGGAATTTCGCAAAGGCTTGAGCGAAACACAGCTACGGCAATTTGACGATCCGGAGACTTTGCAAAACAAGTATGGACGCGAATACGATATACTGAACTTTCGCAAGGGTTTTCAGATCGAGATACAGTTTACCATGGGGGGATTGAAGAAGGACAGGTTGGATGGGGTTTTGAAGCAAGAATAGCGATATAAGACATGACACTCAAAGCGCCGTTGTGGCGCTTTTTGATTATATACAAATTTCCCTAAATATGGGCTATAGCGATGATTTGTGATATTATATAAATAAGATTAATTCAACAACGGATTTTAATTTGTCTATTATAGCAATAATGCGCAACTCAAGCAAATGCCCCAAATGGGTATAATCGGAAGTGTGCTTCAATTCTTGGGGGTTTGTCTGTTAAATAGTGCAAAAATGGTACTGCACATCTATCATTGAAACGAAATTTGACTTAACGGTTTCGCGTAATAGGAGGTATGAAGATGACTAAAATAACTGATAATTTTTGTGGTTATCTAGACGTAGGTGATGACACATTTGCGTACAATGTATCAAATCACGTAGTCACTTTGCTTCCTGCTCAAATCGAGGAAGCTAAAAGATATGAAGTCCTTGACCGAATACGCTCTCGCAATATAGATGCATCTGAGTATCTGTTTGGTGTTTCTGACGATAATTGCAGAATCGCAATGTTACGCAATGGTAAATTCAGTGGTGATTCTTTTGGGCTTAATTCCTCTATTCAATTTGGGACTCCTATCATAATAAAAGCATCGGGTAATTTCGGTGATTTCTATAATATGCTAACAGAGAGTTGGGACAATTTCCATGCAATTACATTTTTCGGCGGTAACATAAATGCCTTGTGTAACCCTCAAATGGCAGTTCAGCGATCACCATTGGACGAATACAAAAAAATGAGTAGTAGTGATGGAGCGAGAGAAATCAAGATACGTCCGTGGAACGATTATACTCGTTCAGTTGACTTTGAAATAGAAGGTGAAAAAGCAACCCTTACAATCTCTGTATCGCAAACTGGAGAGGCTAATAACTCAGAAAATATGGAGTCATATAGTCTTGGAGAACTAAACTCTTTTATACGTTTTTCCTTTGAGAATGCCCAAGGCTTTGATAAAATAGCAAAATACTATAGAGTTGTGAAGTCGTTAATTGCGATTCTAACTACACAAAACAATATTTCCTTTGAAGTATATCTTAGCCAGAGAAACTCCGATAATCAGTATTTTAAAACAGGAGTTTGTAAGATTTTTGACCATTACGAAAACTATTCTGCAAGGAAATGGCACAATGTGATTCCCATATATAGCATCCTCGACAGTGTTCCAATGTTGATTGACAAAATTGCAAATAACGAAGTTGAGCCTTTGCTTGCGCTCTTACCAGAAGACAATACGAGAACTAAACAAATATCAATTACTAATGTCCAAGATTTATGTACAACTTTGGAGGTTGCCTACGATTGGAGCAAGAGGAGCAAAGAGGAAGACCTTCTTATAGCAGAATTAAAAAGGAACATAAAAAAAACAATAGCCGATTTTATTGAAACCCATAATGAAATTGATATTTATAAGGAAACTACAATAAGCAATGCGTTTCAATATCTGGATTATACGCTGAAACAAAAAATCCTCACAATGTACGATGAAAATTGTGATGTAGTCGATGCAATAATTTCAAAATGGTCGTTGCCACAAGTAGATGAAGCTAATGTAGGTTCTTTCGTAAAACTTCGCAACAAAAAAACACATTCCGGCAAAATTGAATGGGGCGACAATGCAAATCTTTATACAGTGTTACTTGCTCTTGGATATGCTTGCCTATTTAAATATATTGGACTCTCTAACGAAGTAATCAAGCCCACACTCCTTCATATATTTTAGATATAATAAAATATTTGTAAGCTATTCCACCTTGAAACTAAAGATTGAATTACGCATTATGTTTAGGAAGGACAAGAAGTATCACAACTATGCGAAGTCAAAGACTTACAAGAAAATGAACTAATTATAACCTTTGGCTTTGGAGGTGAATGTATGAGTATTCTAGACAAACTGTTTGGCAAAAAAACTACGGATCAAAGTAGCAGCCTTGTATCAGCGAACAGTACAATCGCTGTCCCAAATAAAATGCTGGATGTACATCCTGATTTACAGAATTTACTCTGGGTTGCAGATGGGCCAAAAAGGAACTACATACCGCAAAACCATGACCAAGTTTTTGAATACGATGGAATTCGGATTACGTTTTCCTCTTTCTCGTCTCAGGAACCCAGCCTAATGTCTACGCGGTTGCCGATCCAGGAGGGAGTGAATCCTCAGCAGATTGAACGCCCGCCGTATTTCCCGACTTATGCTGGGTTGACTGCAGCACAAAGAGGTGTCTATTGGAAACTGCTCGCAGATCCATATAGCGGACAGTTTGACATTGGGTATGTGTTCATCCTCTATTATGGTTTGGAGCGACACCTACTTGAGGGCAGAGTTGAAGATGCTTTTCACGTCATTCTGAAGCTGCGCGATGTATATGATAATGCCTCTTTTCAGAGCTATTCTGCTTGCGCCATCATTTTGACATGCCTATTCAGGCAACGCTCTGATCTTGTCGAAAAATTTTACCAGTCTTTAGATAAAAGCCATGAATTCAACTTTTCGGACAACCTCTATTTGCTCTGCAAGACAGGGCTGAATCTTCCTTTGACAGCCTACGACATTATGCGAATGGCTAAAACCTTTGAGTTTACTAGGCAGAATTACATAAAGAAGTATCCGGAACTGTTTCATAAAGGCCTAACTGACGCGATACAAAATGGATTTGGTACTGATGGGCTGAAGATCAGCAAATTTATTAAGCAAACCGAATGGCGAAAGCTGCATAAACAGACGGTGCTAATTTTTGCGAATGTATCTATTCGTGATAAATCGATTAATGTCCCGCTCATCTCGGAGAGCTTCAAATTAAAAAAGGCCGTTTATGATTTGCTGGAACATGCTCATGAAGGTGTGAAAAAAGAGTTGACCCAAATGAGACAAGAAGGGACATTGCCTGTTGAGAATAAATCTAAGCCTGACAAAGTAATTGAATCACTTACGATTGACAGTACGCAAGAAAAGGAATTGTTGCGGCAATACAAAAGTGCCCATAACAATGCAATGGACAGGCACTTTGCGTTAATTGCGCTGCAAGATTTTTACTACAGGTATCGAGCGTTGGACAGCAGATATCTTCAGATGTGCATTGATTATTGCAATGAAGATATAACTTTGCTTCCGCAGGTGCAGTCGCAGCATGTACGAGAAGAAAGAGCAAATCTACTCAAACTTGCCTCCGTGTACAGCAAAAATGAACTCGCTGAAAGGCTTGCAGCTATCCATGCGTTCAACGGGAATATTCCGGCGTTCAAGCGACTGGCAATTATCAATGAGAAAAGCAAGGACTATGCCATGGCAATTGACATTTGCAACCAGGCAATTGGGTATTACACAGGCATCGATATGCATAATGCCGTTGCTGAATTCCAGCAAAGAAAACAGAAATTAGAAGCTAAAGCAGCAACAATGCATGATATCTCCTGAAGCAACTCAGCTAAGGTTCAAGGAAACTATATTGATTTGAAACTTAAAAGACCGAGCTTCCCATTATGTTTATACCAAGCAGCTACGGCTGCTTTTTCTTTACCCCGAAACTCAAAAAGGAGGTATGCTCATTGACCAAAAAACTTCAAACGGTGTCTGAACTGACAGACCAGACAATGAGCAAGCTCACCCGTTCTATTGACGAATGGATGAGCTTTTTAGATTCCGCCGCGTGGCTTTACAAATACCCGTGGCATGAACAGGTCATGATCTACGCGCAGCGGCCGGACGCCACAGCCTGTGCGTCCATAGAACTTTGGAACCATGCGTTTCGCCGTTGGGTAAACAAGGGCGCAAAGGGTATCGCGATCATAGACGATAGTAGGCAAAAGCCTGCGTTGCGGTATGTGTTCGATGTCTCCGATACCAACGCGCGCCATAACATTCCCTTTCAATTGTGGAAGATGCGCGAAACACATGAACCGCAAATCCTTGAAGAGCTGCAAAACCATTTCGGGGAGATACCCAAATATGAAGGACTTCCATTCTCCGACCAGCTTTCGGGCGTCATCCATAACGCGGTCATCGACAACAGCGCCGATTACGCAGATGCGCTCCTGCATTCCCTTGCGGACAGCGCCCTTGGCGAATACGACGATTTCAATATCCGGGTTTGGTTTGAGCAAATCACGGAATTGAGCGTTCTTTACTGCGTCCTCACCCGGCTTGGATATGATGCGCGCGAATACTTGGACGCTTCCGAATTTGTTCCCCTAATCGACTTCAATACGCCCGACACCATCGCGCAGCTTGGCACGGCAACGGCGGATATTTCTGAAATGGTGCTGCGCCAGATCGAGCGCAGCATCCGCAGTATTGAAAAACAGGAGCGCGGTACACTTGCAAACAAGCGAATTGTTTTGCAGAATGAAGATAGAAAAAGTGAAAGGAGTGCTGAACATGGAACTGAGTTACAGCCGGAACGGGGATTATCTGATTCCCGATATAGAGATGGATACGCAGCCGACCGAGCAGATCGGCAAATACGGGATGATGAGGAAATCGTTTCTGAGGGAGCATCGCAAGGGAACGTACAACAGCCTACTGCTCCAGAACCGGCTATCGGCGCACCTGCTGGAGATCGACCAAACCGCGAGGATGCAGATCGAGCAGGCGACAGCGCAGATGGCGAAAGCCGAGGGCGTGAACGAGGACTTGAAAGCGAAAGACCAGATGGCTTGGGTGCAGCAGATGAACAACATCAAGCACCGGGCGGAGGAAGCGGTGATAGCGGACCTGATCCACAACTAAACCCGTTCCCCACAGCGGACGATCAAATATCCTTTATCGGAAGGGCAGAAGCCGAAACAGCTTCTGCCTTTTCTCTTTCCCAAGCTGACCTCGACAATGAACTCACACGCGGCAGCGGATTTTCCGAGGGCAAGTTCCGAATCTTCAAGTTTTATCAGACCATTTATACGCAACAGGACGCTCTTTCCTTTCTTAAAAAGGAGTACGGCACAGGCGGGCATTCCCAAACCTTTTTGGATGGGCAGCGGGGTTTTGTCGATCACGATGGGAAAGGACTTTCATTCAGAAAATACGGCAGCGATACACCCACCGTCTTTTCATGGATAAAGGTACACCGCAGGCTATCCGAACTCATTGCCCTTGACCGTTACCTGTCAGAAAAAGAAAAAGCGTATCTGCCCGAATGGGAGCAGAAGCAGGCTGAGCGAGAAGCGGCGCGACAGGAAGAACAGGTTGCCCGCGAAGCGTTGCGGGAAGCCGCGGCAGCGATGGATGAAACGCGCAAGGATGCCGAGTATCACTTCTCACTTGGCGATGAGGTGCAGCTTGGCGCGCAGACCTACACCGTTCTTGGATATGACGATGCCACGGTCATGCTGTCCAACCCAAAATACCCGCTGTTATATGAAGATATGCCGCGTGAGGTTTTTAAGCGCAGACTTCGGGAGAACAATGCTAACGACCATCTTATTGTTACCTCTTTTGATGAAGCAACCATCGCAAGGATTGAGCGCGAAGCAGAGCAAGTCTCTGAAGTTCAGGTCGGCACGGTCATTGAATGGCAAGGGCGCAAGTACGAGGTCGAGAGCGTCGGCTCATTTGGTGATGTGTCCATGCGAGACGTTACCTTTCACAGCGGGGTCGGCTTTCCCATCAACCGCGTGGAGAAGCTCCAGGTTGTGCAGCAATGGCTGAAAGAACAGCCGCAGCAATCCGAGCCGCAGCCCGAACAGCCGCTTACGCCAACATGGGAAAAGCCTGTTGAACCGAACCTGAAAAGCATTGCCATCGACCTGATGCAGCCGCACAAACATGATTTTCGTATCACCAACAACGAACTTGGTTACGGCGGTGCAAAGACCAAGTACCACATGAACGTGGACGCTATCCACACCTTGCAGAACATCGAAGCGGACAGGCGGCTTGCCACTCCCGAAGAACAGGAAATCCTTTCAAAGTATGTCGGTTGGGGCGGCGTTGCGGATGCCTTTGACGAAAGCAAGGATAATTGGCGCGCAGAATACGCCGAACTCAAAGGCTTACTGTCCGAGGAAGAATACGAATCAGCAAGAGCCTCCACCTTGAACGCCCACTACACCTCGCCCACGGTTATCAAGGCAATGTACGAGTGTATTGCGAACATGGGGTTTCATACGGGCAATGTGTTGGAGCCTGCCTGCGGCATCGGTAATTTCTTCGGGCTTGTGCCGGAGGCTATGAGCAAGAGCAAACTATATGGCATTGAGCTTGATTCCGTCACGGGCAGGATTGCGCGGCAGCTCTATCAGAGCGCCAACATCGCTGTACAGGGATATGAGGACTCCAATCTGCCCGATAGTTTCTTTGACCTCGCCATCGGCAACGTGCCTTTTGGGGACTATGGCGTATCAGATAAGCGGTACGACAAAAACCACTTTTTGATTCACGACTACTTTTTCGCTAAAACTTTGGATAAGGTGCGCCCGGGCGGTGTGATTGCCTTTGTCACTTCATCGGGAACGATGGATAAGAAAAACTCCGCTGTCAGAAAGTACATCGCGCAGCGGGCGGAGCTTATCGGCGCGGTACGCCTGCCCAACAATGCCTTTCTGCAAAATGCGGGTACGGGCGTCGTTGCGGACATTCTGTTTCTGCAAAAGCGAGACAGGGCTATCGACATTGAGCCGAACTGGACACATCTTGGCAAGACCCCAGAGGGCTTCTCCGTCAATCAATACTTCATCGACAACCCCGATATGGTGCTCGGACAGTTTACGGAGGAAAGTACACAGTACGGTAGGCAGGAATGTACCGTGGCGCCTATTGCGGGCGCAGACCTTTCCGAGCAGCTTCGGGACGCTATGGCAAATATCCACGCCGAGATAACCGAATATGAACGCGAGGACGATGATCTTTCCGAAAGCACGACTGAATCCATCCCCGCCGACCCCGACGTACGGAACTTCTCCTTTACCCTCGTGGACGGTCAAATCTATTACCGTGAAAACAGCCGCATGAACAAGATGGAGGTTTCCGTCACGGCGGCAAACCGCATCAAGGGCATGATAGCGCTTCGGGACTGCACCCGCAGGTTGATAGAGTATCAGCTTGAGGGCTACCCCGACGAGGATATTGCGCGGGAACAGCGCAACCTAAACACGCTCTACGACAGCTACACCAATAAATACGGGCTTCTCAACAGCCGCGGCAACAATATGGCGTTCTCGGACGATTCTGCATACTGCCTTCTTTGCTCACTTGAAGTCATTGACGAGAATGGCAATCTGGAGCGCAAAGCCGATATGTTCACGAAGCGCACCATACGGCAGCAGAGCGTCGTTACCTCCGTGGATACGGCGAGCGAAGCCCTTGCGGTTTCGCTATCCGAAAAAGCAAAAGTGGATATGCCGTACATGGCAGGGCTTACGGGCAAAACCGAGGAACAGCTTGCCGAGGAACTGACAGGCGTTATCTTCATGAACCCCTCCACCAAGCGATATGAACCCGCCGATGAATACCTTTCGGGCGATGTGCGTTGGAAGCTGCAACTGCTTCGTGAGATTGACGACCCGCAATACGCTTCTAACATAGCGGCGCTTGAAAAGGTACAGCCCAAAGACCTGACTGCGAGCGAGATAGATGTGCGGCTCGGTGCAACATGGCTCCCGCCGGAGGATATTGAGAAGTTCGTGTATGAGCTTTTAAGCACGGCGGGCTATTACCGCAGCCGCATCAAGGTGCATTATTCATCCATCACGGCGGCATGGAATATCGAGGGCAAGAACGCCGATTACAACAACGTGGCAGCGGGCGTCACCTACGGCACAAACCGCATCAACGCCTACAAGATCATCGAGGAAACCTTGAATCTCAAAGATGTTCGCATCTTTGATACCAAACTCGATGAAGCCGGAAACGAAGTGCGCGTGCTAAACAAAAAAGAAACGATACTCGCGCAGCAAAAGCAGCAGGCTATCAAGGACGCTTTCCGCGACTGGATATGGAAAGACCCCGAACGCCGCGACAGGCTGACATCTCACTACAACGTT
>Ga0116161_1005038_pt1 | contig 10787 bp, 9 predicted proteins | sample AD_JPNAS3_MetaG_FD_89877 | JGI IMG/M metagenome (GOLD analysis project Ga0116161, IMG submission 89877) | Active sludge microbial communities of municipal wastewater-treating anaerobic digesters from Japan - AD_JPNAS3_MetaG | ecosystem: Engineered > Bioreactor > Anaerobic > Digestate | place... | reverse complement strand
TCCTCCCGAACCGCTGGACGACGGCGAGGACCACCCGCCGCCAGGGTCCTGCCCTGCCCCCGGCATAGGTCGAGGGTTTCCGGAAGTCGGGGACCGCGAACTCCGCCGGATCGTCGCCGACCGTCCGGACGGCGAGGGGATCGAGAAGGCCGCGGGCGGCCGCGCTCCTGATGGTGCCGATCTCGAGCGGGTCCATGCCGATGAACCGCGCAAGGACGGTGTCCACGGCCGCGTAGTCGCTCCCGGCGAGGATCACCCCGATCTTTCGCGGGCTGCCGGCCTGGGGGCCGTCCCCCTCCATCCCGACAACTGCGTCCACGACCTGGAGCCGGGGTTTCATGCACTCGTTGAGGTCGACGAGCATCCTCCCGAAGGCGTACTCGTCCCGGAACCGGAAGTGGAAGACCGGCTTTTCGAGGCCCGGGATCAGCCCGAAGAGGTTCTTTGCGGCACCTGTCATCCGGGTCCACATGTGGGTCTTCGCTTTGGAAACAACCACGATCGCGTCGGCATCCGCTGCAGGGGTGATGATCGGGAACTGCTTCATCGTCTCACCCTCCGGGAACGGGATGATCCGAAAACCGGTATCGTAGTTCAGGACGGCGCCGGTCTCCTCCGCCGCGGCGGCGAACCCCGACCGGGCGTATGCCCGCCGCAGGTTCGGCTCGCTATAGACGATCCCGGCCCCGGGGCTGTCGGCGATGACAACCCGGCACCCGTGCTCCACGAGGAGTCGGGCGACGGCAGCGACGACCGCCGGGTGGGTGGTGACGCACCGCTCCGGTGCCTGCCCCTGCAGGAGGTTCGGTTTGAGGAGCACTCTCTCTCCCGGCGCGACAAACCTCTCTATACCGCCGACGAGGCCGACCGCGCGGCGGACGGCTGCATCGACCTCGTCCGGCACGTAATCGTCGCACCTGACGACGGCGACGGTCGCATCGCGCCCGGGGGGGTGCACCTCACTCCTCCCCAAGGCGGGCGAGAGCCTCTTTTGCCGCGAGCATCGCCGCTCCCTGCTTGGTCGGCGCCTCCCCTCTCCCGAGGAGCGCCCCCCCGACGGTCACCCGGGCGTCCCAGACGGGAGAGCTCCCGGGACCTGTCCGGCGGTAGGCGTACTCGATCTCGCCGAGGTCCTCCCGCGCGGCATACTCCTGGAGCCTCCCCCGGTAGTTCCGGCGGGTGTCGCACCCGGCGATCTCGTCCTCGAAGATGGCGAGCACCACCGCCCGGGCCCTGGCGATGCCCCGGTCGATGTAGATGGCGCCGATCAGGGCTTCGAACGCATCGGCGATGATCGAGTCGGTCGGCGCCTGCCCCCGCCTCCTGATGACGCCGTCGATGCCGAGGCCCTGCCTGCGCACGATGTCGGCGAGTTTTGTGTTTCTCGTCACCTGGAGCCGCCGGTTCATCTCGCCGGGCGGGAGGTCGTACTCGCTGTAGAGGTGGTCGGCGATGACGAAGTCGAGGACGTAGTTCCCCAGGAACTCGAGCCGTTCGTTGTCATCGGCCGCCGTTGCCGGGTACTCCCCGCCGTTCGCGTATGACCGGTGGGTCAGCGCCCGGTCGTAGAGGGGGAGGGCCGCGTCGCTCACATCGGTGATGCCGAACGGTGGGCGGGCGAGGAGCGCGCGCACCTCCCCCTCCCGGTCGCGACAGATGGGTCCCGGGCTTGCGGGAGGCTTTTTCCTGAAGAAGCAGCCGATACGAAGTTTTTTCCGGATGGTGGCAAGGCTCATGGTCGTCGGGTGCAGGATGTCCTGTTGCTCTTCATAGAATGGCTTTCGTCTTCTCCAATAAACCTTTGCCGGGGGCCGGGCGCCGGGAAACCTTTTCGTTGTCTCCGGGAGTAACTCTACTCGTAATGCAATCCGCGGAGGGTGAGGACGGCGGGAGCGTCTACCTCGATATCGAGTTCGGGTATGTCTACGGCACCTGCCGTGCGGTCATGATGCCGGTCGAGATAGGCGCCGTCGTCCACCGGCCGGAGGATGACAGCGTCCGCTATGCCGGGGAGCAGTTCCGCTACGATATCGACGTTGAGATCTGGAAGAAGGTGACCGACCCGTGCGGCAAAACCGTCGGTGTCGCGACGACCGTGGCGAATATGGGCCGCGGCGAGTATGGCGCGGTCTACGACCACTCCTTCCGGATCCCGGGCGGCGAGGTGCCAGCGGCAGAAGAGACCGCCCAAAAAGCGTTTGCCGATCTCCGGCTCTTCATGGAGTCGGTCCTCCCGGCAGAAGATGTGCCGGAGATCGTCGTCTTTGCGGCAGGGATGGAGCGGAGGGCTTTCCGGGCCGCGGAGGTCCCGCTTGACGGGCGCCGGCTGGTCGACCTCCAGCGGGAGATACGGCGGCGTCTCGGTATGAAACAGGTCCTCTCCCTCGACCGGCTTGCCCACCTCATCGATTTCTCCATAGACGGCTCCGTCGTCGCCTCGGCGCACTTCCAGTATCCGGTCCCCCCGGAATACCGCCACCTCCTCGACGTCCACCGGGGGATGGGCGACGCCATCCGGACGTTCCTTCTCGCGCGGGAGTTCCGGGAGAGGCTCCCCGAACTTGAGAGGCGTGTCAGGGCCCTGATGGACACCTGTGGGAGCGGGGGATGACGGAGGCGCCGCCAGGAACCGGCCGTTTCTGCTGATGCACGCGAGGGCCCGGAGAAGCGCGGGAGTTCGGCGGGTGGCGATGCGGTCCCCTTCGCGGCTCGAAGCCCGGCGGCTCCTCAACCTCCGGACGGAATGCGGCCGGTCGCGCTTTTAGGTAGGCCCGGTCAACAGGAAGGCGCGTCGCTCCTCCTTTCCCGTATGGGGTATTGCGGCACGGGTTCACGGCTCCCGGCGGGCTCCCGAACCGGCTCGCGCGATCCGGTCAGGAGGACGTCGATCTCCGTGCCCCCGGGAATGCTTCCAGTTCCTGCCGGGACGTGCAGGTAGGCGTTTGCGCGCACCATCGCCATCTGCGTCCCAGCACTCCGGGGCAGGGGAGCGGCGGTATACCCGTCTCCGGCCCGGGACACGGTGAGAAGGACGAACTCGTCAAATCCCGGATCCTTCAGGACCGTTTCGGCAAGCCGGGCGCGGAGGCGCTCCGCCGGCCGGGTGCAAAAGCCCCATTCCGCGAGGAGGGGGAGGGCGAGCTCCCGCACGGTCGTCAGCGCGGCGATCGGGTAGCCCGGCATCCCGATGACCGGCTTACCGTCGATCCGCCCGACGATCGCCGGCCTCCCGGGCTTCATCGCGATGCCGTGGACGAGCACCTCGCCGAGATCGCCGATGATGCCGGCGGTGAAGTCCCGGGTGCCTGCCGAGGAACCGGCGGAGATCATGAGCAGGTCGTTCTCCCGGACACCCTTTGCGATCGCCTGCCGGAGCATCGCGGGATCGTCACGGACGATCCCGTAGCGGGTCGGGGAGGCGCCCGCCTCCGCGAGCCATGCCGCCGCAACGGCGGTGTTGCTCTCGATCACCTCGCCGGGGCCCGGAAGCTTGCCTGCCGGGACCAGTTCGCTTCCGGTGGGGATCAGGCCGATCTTCACGGTCCATACGTCGACCTCCGCGATCCCGTAGGAGAGGAGCGCCCCGATGTCGCAGGGGCGTATCCGGTGGCCGGCCGGGAGGATCATCTCCCCCTGCCGGATCTCGGCGCCCGCAGGATGGACCTGCTCCCCCGGGACTACCGCCTTCCTGGTGCTCCAGGCGCCGTCCTCCCCGATGATATCCTCGATCATGACGACGGCGTCGCACCCGGGGGGGATCGCGTTTCCGGTATTCACCCGGTGGGGGTTCTGGAGCCGGACGGGGGTTCTCTCACCTGCCCCGCGGGTCTCGCCGCTCACGACGGCAAAACCGTCCCGTGCGGCGATATCCGTTGCCGGGACCGTCAGGGGCGAGTAGATCGGATTCCCTGTCACCCGCTCGGCCGCCGCGGCCACCGGCATCCTGATTGTCCGGCTCGGGCGTACAAAGGCGGATCGCATCATAGCCCGGACCTCACCGAGCGGTTTTAGCGTGAGGCGTTCCCTCGCCATGGCGTCACGTCCGCCCCGTGACCTGCGGCCTTGAGGGTTCTCTGCCCCGGGAAAAAAAGTTAGACTCTGGTGTAGAGGTTTGCATACACCGTCTTGCCTTTGGAAACCGGGTGGCGTTCGCCAAGGTCCCCGACATAGTGGGCGAAGAGGGCTTTCACACCGTCGACCTCCTGCTCCACCTCGCCGACCATCTTGAATCCCGGGAGCGGGTTTTCTATCATCCCATAGACGTAGATGTCGCCTTTCACCATCTGCCCGCCGACGCGGCCTTTGGCGTTGCCCTTGATGATGACGGTGCCGCCTTCGCCGTGGGTGGAGACGTGAATATCCGCATCGCCGCCGACGATGATCGTCCCGCCGTTGATGAACGTGGCCGTGTCGTTGCCGACGTCCCCGGCGACCCGGATCAGCCCGCCCTGCATGCCGCGCCACTCGCCGCGGGGCGATGCGCCCAGGTGGTGTCCGGCGTTCCCGTCGATGACGAGCTCGCCGCCTTCCATCCCGATGCCGCAGAAGGAGTCGACGTTTCCTCTCACGTGGATCTTCCCGCCTTTCATCCAGCCGCCGATGTACATGTCGGCGTTGCCTTCGATGACGATCTCGCCTGCGGTCATCTGCTGGCCGATCCTTTTCACACGGGTGCAGTCCCCGCGCAGGACGATCTTCGTCTCGACTGCCGTCGCTCCGCCGTCGCCTGCAACCGCGAAGTAATTCCCGAGCGGGCTCTTCTGTTTGCCCTCCCAGACATCGAGGGCGGCGATCTCGGCGGCTTTCTTTCCTGCAAAGTTATCCGGAGTGATGTTCTGCCCCTCGAGCATGAGTTCGGGGGGGTTGGTCAGGGTGAGGATTACTGTTTTCATGATCATCGCCTCATTCTGTCGCGTCGACCTCGATCACCCGCGGGTTGTGGAGGTGTTCCTCAAAGAGCGAGTAGTTGTCGAGTTTCACGCTGTAGTGCCGGAGGAAGTGCTCGTAGATATCTCTCTGCACCTGTGCGTTCTCCGGGACCTTCACGTCGACCCAGACGGTCCGCTTTGCGGGCTCTGTGACGACCTCGCCACCTTTGACGGTCACGATGCCGTCCTTGACCAGGTAGGCGCACCGGGAGAAGGCCTTCTCGATCATCTCCGGATCAGAGGGCATATTCTCGGGGTTGAGGGCGTAGACGGCGATATCGGCGTCCATGCCGGGGGCGAGCCCGCCGTAGATGTTGCTGACCCCGAGCGCCTTTGCCGGCCCCGCACGGGTCATCTGGGCGATCTCGTAGAGCGTGAGTTCGCGGTCGATGCCGTCTATGGATGTGGACTCGATCGTCCGTTCAAGCCACTTGAACGTCTTCATGGTCTCGTCACGCGCCGCACGGCTCATCAGCCACTTTATGACACGCGGGTAGCGGGTGAACGGCCCGGCGTTCGGGTGATCGGTGGTGATGAACGTCCGCATCGGGTCCCTGGAGAGGAGTGCAAGTTCCAGGCCGATGGCCCACTGGATGGTGCAGACCTTGACGTTCGGGCTGTAGATGTAGGGGACGATACCCGCCGCGGTCTCGAGTTCGACGTCCGTGTTTGCCCATTTCAGGTTGTTGAGGGCCTGGAGGTGGTGCTCGAACGGCCCGTCCGCGGTCATGGTCGTGGTCTCGTCGAGGGTCACCGCACCGAGGTCGATGGTGATGTTGTCGTGGGTGTTCACGTAGTCCATGATCTTGTCGGCCCGGGACTCGACGTTCCTCCAGGAGTCGCCGCCGTAGGCGCAGAACTGGATGTGCGTGACGTGCATCACCTGTTCCCGGCCGAACTCGTTCTTTGCGGTGTAGCCCTCGGCGAGCCTGAGCGAGTCGAGGGTATCGGTGTAGTTGCCCGGGTTCCCGAGGTTGTTGCAGTGCAGGTGCATCGAATGGGGGAGGCCCAGGTGTTCGTTCGTTTCGATGAGCCCCTTGATGATCTTTGCCGGGGTGATGTCGAAGTAGGGGACCGGGTCGTGGATGTGCTCGCAGTTCAGCCCCCATCCCCAGGCCTCGGTTCCGCCGGGGTTCACGACCTTGATGGCGAACCCGCGCGTGGCCCGCAGCAGCCAGGCGGTGTAGGCGGCGTTGTTCTCGATCTCGTGGTTTTTGAGGTATTCAAGGGTGAACCAGTTGTTCCCGAAGACCGGCATCGCGGCGTTGTCGATGATCGGGGTGTCGCGGATCTCCTCGTGGACGTGCGGGGAGTGGAGCGGGGGCATCGCGGCCTCGTTGACGAAGACGTAGCCCATCCGGGCGTAGTCGTAGCCGGTCTTGAACGTGGAGGGGACCGAGAACCCCATCTCCATACGGTTGCACGTAGGAGATTTGTGGGGGCTCTTGAAGAGTTTGTCCTCCGGCCGGAAGAGCCGGCCGACGTTCACCTTCGGCCCGACCACGTGGGAGTGGATGTCGACGCCGCCCGCCATCACGGTCATACCGGCGGCATCGATCGTCTTCGGGCTCGAGAGGGCGCTCGTCTCGACGATCTTGCCGTCCCTGACCCCGATATCCATCCGGTCGCCCTTGATCCCCTGCAGGGGGTCAAAGACGAACCCGTTCTTGATTAAGAGTTCACCCATCGTTCATTCCCCCGCACGGACACCAACCGGGGCGGCCTTCACGTGCTCCTTGACGGTCTCTTCCGCCTCCAGTTCGCAGAGCCTCTTGTGGATCCGCTCGAAGAGCTCCTCGTCGCTGATGACGCCTTCGGGCGGGTCAATGACCTTGCGGTACTGGATCGGAACGTTGTCCATCCGATAGACGATGCCCGGGACCTCAACCCCGACGATGCCTACGGGGATGTGGAGGTCGGAGATCTCGCTTGCCATGCAGATGTTCGGGTCGATGGTGATCCAGGGGTGCTTCCGGAGATGTTTGACCGCCTCGATCGGGAAGTGGGCGCCGGCATCGGTCCCGATGTTGACGAAGGCGTCCACCTCGTCCCGCATCGCAAGGTCGATGGAACTCGTCTCGCCGGGGTTCATGTGGGCGATATCCCGTTTCGTCAGGTCCAGACAGTAGGGGAACCCGTACTGCCACGACCAGACCGCACCCGGTCCGGTGATGTTGTAGTGGCCCCGCATCGCCATGATCGTCCACTTGGTGAAATCGTTCAAGTCGCGGGTCAGGCTGATGGCGATGTCCACGTTGTGGTTCCGGCCGTCGGAGTGGCAGAGCCCCATGCCGTAGAAGATGGTGCCGAACCGGGCCTTCTTCATGATCTCGACAGCCTCAATGATCTTTTCCTTCTCGATCCCGGCGACCACGTCGGGGATATCGTGGCCCCGGACGACGGTGCGGAATGCGTCGAAGAGATCGTAGTCGTGCCCCTGCTGCACCTGCAGGTGGATGTCCGCCACCTGGGCGGTATCGGTGTGCCGGGGGTCGATGACGATGATCTTGCGGCTCTTGTGGCCCTTGCCGGTGAAAAATCCGCGCGGGAAGATGGAGTAGCGGGACATGTGCCTCGGGTGGGCGTGAGCCGGGTTTGCGCCCCAGTAGACGATGACGTCTGCGCGGTTCTTCGTCTCGCCGAGGGTGCAGCTCGGGTAGCCGTTATCGAATATAGCAAGGAACGAGGACCCGTGGCAGATGGACGCGCAGTTGTCGAGCACGGCCCCCGCCTTCTCGGCGACCTTGGCCGCGGCGGCCATGCCCTCGCAGTTGGTCGATCCGAATCCGTAGATCAGGGGTTTTTTCGCGTTATGAAGCACTTTTGCCGCGTAATCGACCGCCTCATCGTAGGAGATGTCCTTGTAGGTGCCGTCCGGCTGGCGGAGGCGGGGCAGCCTGATCCTCCCTTCAGCCGTGGCGTGGTGGAAGATCTCATTCCCGATAGCGCAGGCGTTCTCCACCTCAAGGATCTTCTTTCCATCGTCCGATACGGTCACGACAAGGTCGTCACAGCAGACGCCGCAATAAGGACATCCGACGTTCTCTATCTTTGTTGGCATTATTGTTCACCTCTCCACATCCCGACGGCTCCCTGAACGAGTTCAAGCGCACTCTTGCGCCTCTCGCCGTCCGCTGGTTCGACTGTCACCGGAAAGCCGCTGTATTGGGGTTCTCCCGTCGCCTGGGTCCGCGGGGGGACTATCTGGTTTGCCCAGACACCCTGCGGGATGAACGCAAGGCCGGGGTAGAGCGACTGGCGCCCTTTGACCGTCTTGACGATCACGCTTCCGCATTCGCTCGTCACTTTGACGAGCTGGTTTGGGACCAGACCAAGCGCTTTGACGTCGTCGTCGTGCATCTCGATGATCGAGCAGGCCTCAAAGTATTCCGGGGTCGTTTTGCCCTTTTCCATCGCAACGCCTTCTTCGATGGAGCGCTGGGTGATCATGTTCAATGTAATCTTCTTCGCCATGGTTCTGCCTCGATGTGGTTGATGGGAACGGTCTCCCGGAACTCCGGCGAGTCGGCCCCGCAGAGCCCGGTGCTCCCGGCACGGCCCGTGGTGGACTCATCCAGGGATTGCAGGGTCTCTCCAGCCAGAGCACGGTCAGAGCACCGGATAGATCGTTTTATCATAACTTGTAATGTTTTGTATTTAACCATTCCGGATTTATAAGTAGTTTCACGTAATAACATTTACATCCGGTGTATTGGTCATGATATTTGTTTACAACGCGCAGTATGTGGGGTTTTCCGGGTGAACAATTTCCCCCTGAGCATCCTTCCGGTTTTTGTCCGGGTTTTGCCGATTCGTGCAGATGGTTTACGGATCGGGGTTTTCGGGTGCAAAAACAGGCCCGGGGTTTTGGCCCGCAGAGAGCATCAAAGCCCCCGGTCTCCAGGCCCCCTCCTGCCATCACGGGCTGAAGCCCTGGTGCCGGTTTGCACCCCCGGTCGCTCGCGCTGTCACACCCACTCGCGAATTTCGCATCTCCATGGGGGATGCGCGGGGGGCGGTGGGATCTCGTGCGGGACCGGTCTTTCGTGCGGGGCCAGGGCCCGGTCTCAAATCCTTTGCTCCACGCGGAAGAGTGCGTTGTCTTGATGGTGGATTGCCGGCCCATCCACTGAACTTCCCCGCTCTTCGTGACAATGCGGGCAACCGGCGGTCCTTCCCACACACGAGATCCCTCAAGATAGGGTGAATCGGTCCGGTGGTACCCGGCGTTACCGGTTGCTGGTGCAGGAGGCTCTGCCGTCCTCTCCGTTCCCGGCCGGATCCCGGGGGGCGCAGGGGGCCGGGATCCTGTCGCCGCCCGACGAAATCCGTACCGGCAGCCCCATCCCCGCCGGCTGCAGGAGGATCCTATATGGGCACATCTCTTTTATTCCCGGGTTCCTTGTGGCGCGTTTGAAAAACGAGAGTCTGAAAATTTGAATTCCGGGAAATCCTGCCCAGTTTGGGTAACGTTATATATCTTTAAGTCCAACCTATTGACCCGGATATATCCGATAACTTTTTTGCGGGAATAATTTTAATTATTGCTATTAGTATTGGTTATATTATTATTTAATGTTACTACTCTTCGATCCCCTTTTCGGCAGCCGTTTGTGAAATCTGGATGAGGGAAACTCTTTTTAAGTAACACGTTCAATTATCTGAACTGTCAAATCTCTGTTTTAAAATATCTGATTGTAAATATCACCGACATAAATATTACTTTGTGCAAAAAATCCCATCTAAATTCGCAAATTTTATTAATAACCCTCCTTCTACTCTTATAGTCCCTTTTGGGACGTGCAGTAGCGGCTTTCAGAGAACCGGGGCGCATGAATGCTCCGGCCTCTTTCACGAACGGAATGCATTGAACAAGGGTAAAAGGATGAAATACTATGGCTAAATACACGGAAACAATCGATCTCTATTCTGATGACGGGAAGCTGCTCAAGGGCGGCGTCACCCTCGACAGAATCAGCCCGCTGGTTAACCCGGCCACAAGTAAGATCATCGACCTGACCAAGAGAACGATCAACGTGAACCTTGGAGGCATCCAGGACGCGCTTAAGACCGGAAAACTTGGGAAAGGCAAGATCAAGGGAAGAGAACTTGACCTCCCCATTATGGAGAACAAGGACGCCATCGTCGCCAGGATCAAGGAGATGATCCAGGTCGAGGAGGGTGACGACACCGAGATCATGGAGTTCAACGGTGGAAAGCTCCAGCTCGTCAAAGTCCCGGCAAAGCGCCTGATGAACGCCGCCACCTACGACGCCGCGATCACGTCCGTCGCAGCCGCGACCACCTACGCGATCGTCGACCAGTTCGGCATCGACGCCTTCAACGCGTCCACCGTCAAGGCGGCCTGCTGGGGCAGCTACCCGCACACCCAGGATCTGGAGGGTGCGCTCGTTACGTCGATCTTGAACATCCCCCAGAACAACGAAGGTCTCGGCTACGCGCTCCGGAACATCCCGGTCAACCACACCGTCATGATGACCGGCAGGAACGCCCTGCAGGGCGCCGCACTCGCGTCCACGCTCGAGACCGCCGGTATCTTTGAGATGGGATCCGCCGTCGGGCCGTTTGAGCGCGCCATGCTGCTTGCCTACGCCTACCAGGGCCTGAACGCGAACAACATGGTCTATGACCTCGTAAAGGCGAACGGCCAGACCGGAACGGTCGGTACGGTCGTCCAGAGCCTGGTCGAGCGTGCCATCGAGGACAAGGTCATCACCCCCGGGAAGAAGGGCGGGTACTTCCAGTTCTACGACACGAAGGACCCCATGCTCTGGAACGCCTATACCGCCGCCGGAACTATGGCAGCCACCATCGTCAACTGCGGTGCCGGCCGGTTCG
>Ga0116161_1005026_pt1 | contig 10800 bp, 10 predicted proteins | sample AD_JPNAS3_MetaG_FD_89877 | JGI IMG/M metagenome (GOLD analysis project Ga0116161, IMG submission 89877) | Active sludge microbial communities of municipal wastewater-treating anaerobic digesters from Japan - AD_JPNAS3_MetaG | ecosystem: Engineered > Bioreactor > Anaerobic > Digestate | place... | reverse complement strand
TATTCATTTCTTTCCATATTTCCTTTTTAATCTCGCTTTTTATGACGTGCCAGGGATTATCAGAGTCTTCATCTTCATCCTCTTTCTTTTTCTTCTTATCTGAACTTCCGCTGCTTCCCCATCCGCCCTTTATGAGAATGTGCGACAGTAATACTAAGCCCCATCCCTGCCAGTATGATATGTGCGGCAGACCGAAAATATCGGGCATGAGCCAGTTCCATAAAAGCATGACCACCCAGCCGAACAGGAATGCAAACAGGACAGCAAGGGCCAATCCTCCAATTACCATACCTATTATAGCAACTACTGAAAATTTCTTTTTTCCATTACCGCAAAAAAAACGTTTCTTTTCTTCCATAATAAACTCCTTACTATAACTACAGCATGTAGTCCTTAGTGTTTAAAGATTTCCGTAAGCGTTCAATTGCATACCGTTTACGTGCAGACAGTGTTTCAACCGATACTCCTGTCTTTTTAGAAAGCGAAGAAAATGTTTGACCGTTAATACACTGCTCAATGATGACGAATCTTTGTTCTTCAGGAAGTTTTTGTATTTCTTCCGAAAGTTCTTTTGCAAGTTCCTCTTTTTCCAGCAGCTCCGGGGCATTGCGGATTTTTTGATCAATAACGGAATCCAAAAGATCAGGATCGGCAGTATCCGCAAGACCTGCCTTCCGTCTTCTTTGTTTTGTCCGCCAGTGATCGATCACCCCGTTTTGAACAGATTTCCACAACCACGCGGTCAAATCTTTAATTCCAGAAAGAGAATCGAGATTCTGCAGTGACCGGATCAGTACTGTGTGCAGTATGTCTTCGGCGTCTTCCCTCGGAATCTTTTTCCCTAACCAGGTAAGTATTGAGTTACGCTGTTCTGTGTACACTTGTTCAATTTCGTCTTTCATACGCTTTCATATAATAAGACGTATGAAAAACAAAATATATATAAGTATATTAAAAAAAGATGAAAATTATTTTAGTAATACCGGGAGGCGGCGGAGGACTTCATTCGGCAGACGATTGGTAGAAAAATAAGACTGCATCCCGAGGAAAAGGAGGTAACCTAAAGATGCAGTCTCTTGTCTTTCGTTTTCTTAACCGAAGAATACTATTTCATTCTTAAACGAATCTGAAAACTTAAAAAAAATTGCAGCCGTTATAGTTTTTCCATAAACGTTCCGCCATTCTCCATGCCTTACCCTGCGGGTCCTGTGTCTTGCAGAAAATAAGCACATTGCGTATGTCCCGCTCAAGCATAGTTTTACCCTCGGAATGGTACCGCGCATTTATCATCTGGGGAAAATCAATAATCACCGGCCGTCCCTGTTCATATAAAATATTGTAGCAGGAAAGATCCCCATGAATGAGATCCAGGGAAAGCATTTTTTCAATGGCTGTAAGCAGTGTTTTTTGTAATCGCGGTAAATCATTTTTTGGTATGCGGGCATCCTTTAACCGCGGTGCAGGTTCTTCGCCTTCCATAATCATTTCCATGGCGAGAGCCATGCCGTTAGCCGCCAGCGGGCGGGGAACAGGAAGTCCTTGCTCATACAGCAGCTGCATATTGTGAAATTCGGACTGAATCCAAAAACAGTGCAGGTCTCTCGGACTCGACATCAGGTGCATCCTGTCCCTCCTGCTCATGCCCGCCTCTTCTAGTCTGCCTTCGAGATACTTCGAAACCGCCTTAAAACTCCGCGTTCCAATATCCTTGTAAATTTTTAATGCCACAGGCGATGCAGACGGCTCCGTTCCCGGGCAGTAGTAGACCGAAGCTTCTTTTCCCTGCTTTAAAACAGGACCCTTGGCTGCAATAATGCCCCTGCTCAAAAAATAATCAAACTCATCAGTTTCCTGATTGTCAAAAAGATCCTCATCAAAATCTTCTGCAAATTTTATTTTCATTGTTGGTAGTTGTACCCTTGTATAAATTGCTGGAATGAATCAGCCTCAAGCTTTTAAAGCTGAGCCATAAGCGTGTATTAAGCTGTGTGCTAAAGTAACGCTTACAAAACAAAGGGATTACTGCGGGGTGAGAAAGTCTAACTAAAAAAAGATTTGTTTAGTAAAGGTTCTGTGAAGACAGTAATCCCGTAAATGATTTAGTGTTAAATACTTTGAACATTACTGCCTCCAAAAAAAGATAAGAAAGTGAACTGCACAACTGCAGCTTGGGTAATACTATCAGCAGAAAAGAGAGCCGTCAAGCGGGGGCGGTGAAACCTCAAGAAAGCAGCAGAAGTTGGATAATTCTTTTGTAAATGCTTCGCAAAAATCTGCATCAGTCTGGAATCCGTTTTCATACCAGATATTTCTAATATCGAGTTTTTTTCCTTTTCTGTCGGCGGCGGGTTCAAAGCGGCCTACCAGATCATTTCCGTACAAAATGGGCAGAACATAATAGCCGTACTTCCGTTTTACAGCCGGGGTATACACTTCCCATGTGTAGGTAAAATTGAAGATGCGCTCTATTAAGGCTCTGTCCCATAAAAGATTATCCAAGGGTGCTAAAAACCGCACTTCTTTTTCGTTACAGTCCGATGTCTTGTCCAGTGCTTTTTTATCTTCTGTTGTCATATAGAAGTTTTCTGTTCCGCCTTCAATACTTAAGACTGATATTGTCCCTTTGTCCAAAAGCCGTTCAAAAACCGCAGCCCTTTGCTCTTTCGATTTGAGCCCGGGATGCATTCTTTCCCAGATTAAAGAATTCTTGTTCCATAGAATTCCTATGCTTCTAATGCGTCTCAGCACATACCATTCAAGATACTCATCTTCATTAGTAAAAGGAAAAGCCGCAGTAAAGTATTCGGCTGGAATAATGCGCTGTGAGAGGTCGTATGTTTTATGCGTGCCTGTTTTACCCGACGTACACAAACTTCCCCGCGCAAAAAGATATTCAAGTGCAAGGCTTGTCAGCTTTTTGTGCCCCCATGAGCCGTTATCCTGAACTTCAGATTCAAAGGACGAGGATTTTTTTCCTCCCTCTCTTTCTATAACTGATACTACTTCCTCCGCCAATTCCTGGACCCTGCTTATATTTCTCCATGCAAGGTAGCCTTTGTATCCCTGCTCATTAATCTCCCGTATTCTTCTCATGTGCGGCCAGTCGGATGCAGGAAAAATCGACATCATCTTGTCCCAGCCGTCTATCAGTTTTTTTTCTGCATAAAGGAGGTTTTCAAGGATTGATGGTGTGTAGTTTTTTACACGGGACTGCAGTACAAGGTCTGCATTGCGGCCTGTAATGTTTAAAGGGTCGTACTGAATGCAGCCGAGGGTATTAAATAGAGAAAGAGCCTGAGAACTCTGTATCTTTTTATGTAAGTGATGGTGTTGAATTAAAAATGCACGAACTTGCTGCTTGTCGTAGTTCAATGTAATACTCCGAAGCTGATATGTCATTCATTGTATCACTATACATCTGATAAGTACAAGCTTTTTTCTCGATATTTTTTTATCAATATTACATATTTATGCGTTAGTCTTGAATAATTATTAAGTTTTACAGTATTATTGAAGAAATTCACTTTTGCACTTTTATATAGGGAAGGACTTTCATGCATACTATTATTGAAAAACGGCAGCTGTCGGCCGATGTGTATTATTTAAAAGTCTCTGCGCCGGATATTGCACGCAACCGGAAAGCAGGACAATTCGTTCTCGTTCAAATTGATATTGATTACGGTGAAAGAATTCCGTTGACTATTGCCGATGCCTCTGCAGAAGAAAAATGGATTGCACTCGTTTTTCAGACGGTTGGTGCTACAACTCTTAAGCTTGCACAAAAAAAAGAAGGCGAAAAAATTGCAGCCATTCTTGGCCCTCTTGGTCAGCCAACTCACATAGAAAAAAAAGGCACCGTTGTCTGCGTCGGGGGCGGAATCGGTGTAGCACCTCTTCATCCAATTGTTCAGGCTCACAAACAGGCCGGCAACAAGGTCATTGTTATTATGGGTGCTCGAAACAAGGATCTTTTAATATTTGAAGAAGAGATGAGAGCCCTTGCCGATGAGCTTATAATTATGACCGATGACGGATCTGCCGGTACTAAGGGGCTTGTTACCGAGCCGCTTAAAGCCTTATGCGAAAAAGAACCAAAACCTGCAGAGGTTGTGGCTATCGGTCCTCCTATCATGATGAAATTCTGCGCTCTCACAACAAAACCCTATAATGTTCACACGGTTGTCTCTCTCAATACAATAATGATCGACGGAACAGGTATGTGCGGCGGCTGCCGTGTTACAATAGGCGGCGAGACTAAGTTTGTCTGCGTTGACGGTCCCGAGTTTGACGGCCACCTTGTAGACTTTGACAACATGATGATGCGTATGAAGTCCTATAAGGAGCGCGAAACAGCCGATATGCACAAGTGCCGTGCACAAGCTCAGGCAGATGCCCTGTCAAACAAATAAATATCGAGGTTTTTATGTCAGAATATATACCATTAGAAACATTAGCGCAAAAGGCCCAAAACGACCTTAAAGCAATTAACGATAAAATCGCAGCAGGAAGTCTTTCTGTAAAAGACAGAATGGCAATTCCTCAGCAGGAGATGCCTGCACGGGAACCTAAAAAGCGCGCGCGCGAAATGGATGAAGTAGCCATGGGCTATACCAAAGAACAGGCAATTGTAGAAGCAAACCGCTGTCTTCAGTGTAAAAATCAGCCCTGTGTTGCAGGCTGTCCTGTCAATGTTCCAATTCCTCAATTTTTGGCAAAGGTAGCAGAGGGCAAGTTTAAAGAAGCTGTCGATGTTATTAAAACAACAAACCTTCTTCCTTCAATCTGCGGCCGCGTCTGTCCTCAGGAAATTCAGTGTCAGGGGGTCTGTACAGTCGGCAAGTCCTTAAAAGATGCAGAAAAATCTGTATCTATTGGACGTCTTGAACGCTTTGTTGCAGATTATGAGAGGGAAAATAATCTGGCGACTGTTCTTGAAGTTGCGCCGGAAACAGGAAAAAAAGTAGCCGTTATTGGTTCGGGGCCTGCAGGTCTTACTGTGGCAGCCGATGTTAGAAGAGCAGGCCATACCGTGACAGTATTTGAAGCTTTTCATAAAACCGGCGGTGTTATGGTCTACGGTATTCCTGAATTCCGTCTTCCAAAAGCAATTGTATCGAATGAAGTAGAAATGCTAAAAAAAATGGGTGTAGAGTTCCGTACTAACTTTTTAGTCGGCAGAACCGGTACTCTTATGCAGCTCTTAAAAGAGCAGGGCTACGACGCAGCCTTTGTCGGAACCGGCGCAGGCCTTCCCAAATTTATGAATATTCCTGGAGAAAACCTCATAGGTGTTTTTAGTGCAAACGAATACTTAACCCGGGCAAACCTTATGAAGGCTTACAATACCGAAAAAGCCGACACTCCTTTATTTACAGCAAAGCATGTTGTCGTAGTCGGCGGCGGAAACGTAGCGATGGATGCCGCACGTATGGCTCTCAGACTCGGTGCCGAGCAGGTAGATGTTGTCTACCGCCGTACAAAGAATGAGATGCCTGCACGCCGCGAAGAAGTAGCCCACGCAGAGGAAGAAGGTGTTAACTTTAGATTCCTCGAAAACCCTGTAGAAATTAAGGGAGATGAAAACGGCAAGGTAAACGCAGTAACAGTATTGTCTTATGAACTTGGGGAGCCCGATGCTTCCGGCAGAAGAAGTCCGGTTGCCGTTAACGGCAGCGAACACAGCATTGAATGCGATGCGGTTATTGTAGCGCTTGGCAACGGCTCTAATCCTCTTATGGTCCAGACAACCCCCGGACTCGAAGCAAATAAGAGAGGCAACATTGTTACCGATGAAAATGCTCAGACTTCCATACCTGCTGTATGGGCAGGCGGAGACATTGTATTGGGAGCGGCCACTGTAATCCTTGCTATGGGCGAAGGCAGAAAGGCTGCAGCCTCAATTAACGAGTACTTGAGTACAAAAAAATAGACTTTTGCATTGACGAAAGAGCTAAAAGCTTTTATTCTTTGGAGCGTATGGAAAAAATGAATATGAAAAGAAGAATAAGAAAAGTTACCGCACTTTGTGCAGCCCTATGTGTTTGCTCTTCCGTCTTTGCTCAAGATACTTCTGTAGAGCAGGATCCTGTTCCGGTTGTTCAGGAGCAGACTCAATACAGACCGGTTTCTCCTGCTCCTGTTGTGCAGGAAAAGCCCGATGCCTTAAAACTCTACCGCGAAGGAAGGGATCTTGAGTCCGCAGGTAAAACGAGCGAAGCCCGTGCTAAGTATCAAAGATCTGCAGATGTCTGCAGACTTGAGCTCAAGGAAAATTCAAAAAATATAGAGTCCTATGTTGTGCTCGGCTGGGCTCTTATCCGTCTTGGGCAATATTCAGAGGTTATTTCTATAAGCAATGAGGCTCTAAAAATCAGTCCCCGCGAGTACCGTATAATCGAAAGCCTTGCAGAGGGCTATTTTTATGCCGACAATTACACTGAATCATTAAAATATTTTGAGCAGTATCTTCATGCCCTTCCCAACGGCGATCGTGCCTCGACCGCATATTTTTTTGTAGGCGACATTTTCCGTCTAACCGGCCGTTATGAACATGCAGATATTGCATATTCTACAGCACTTGTCAAAACTCCCAATATGGCTCTGTGGTGGTACCGGCTTGGCTCAGTGCGGGAACTTGCAGGTAAAAAGGCAGAAGCAAAGGCTGCGTATGAAAAAGCGCTTCAGTACAGACCTATTTATCAGGAAGCAAGCGACGCAATCAGGCGCCTTTCTTAACATTTTTCTTAAAAATATCTTCCGAGATTAAAAGCCCTGCAATGGTAAGCGCACATCCGATGCTTCCCGGCAGGGTAATTTTTTCGCCTAGAACAATAATAGAAGCAATAACAGTAACAACAGGAATTAAATAAATATACAGCGTCGTCTTATTTGTTCCAAGAAAACTGCATGCTGTATTCCACGTGACAAAACAAAGTGCAGAAGCTGCTGCACCCAGAAAAAGCAAAAGCCCGATATTTTGAATACTGGAAAAGCGCTTCATCTGAGTTTGGGCGCTTATATCAACAGGAATAAAAAAAGATAAAAGTATAATAAAAATGAGACAATAAAAGAAAATTCTTCTGGTAGAAGCCAGCGGCGGGTGACTTTTTTGGTTAATTTTTGAGACAAGAACGGAGTAGAGGGCCCAAATCACTGCACCGCAAAGTGCCAGTAAATCTCCCAGAGGGTTTATCTTCAATATAAATGAGCCGTTAAAACTGATAACCGCAATTCCTGTTATGGCAGTCAAAAAACCAAAAATAAAACGCAGGTTAAGCGGCTTCGACTCTTCTTTCATAAAAATTCTCATAGCAATTGCTGTAAAAAGCGGCGCAGAAGAAATAATAATACTTACGTTTGATGCTGTTGAATAGTTTAATGCAATATTTTCTAAAAGCTGATACAGCGTTAAACCGGTAAGTCCTGCACCTGCATATATAAGCTCGTCTTTTATATTTTTGAATGGTAAAAACTTCGGAGACATAAGGGATAGTGCAGCATAGCCTATAACAAAGCGTATAACTAAAATTTCAAAGGATGAAAAAGAAACGAGAAGCAGTTTGGTTGCAATAAAAGTTGTTCCCCAAACAAGAACAGTAAAAAAAGTAAAAATATAGCCTATGCCTTTTTTACGGGTTGTTGAATACCGGTTCATATGTATCCTGTTATTGAGTGCAGTGGTTTTTTATTGTATAAGTATACTATGAATAAAGAGCCTTATTCCAGTCATGAAGAAAACCTTGTTCCCTTTTTAGCAGCACTCTGTATTTTTTTATCTGCTGTAGAATATGCTGTTCCTAAACCTCTTCCCTTTATGAGGCTTGGGCTTGCTAATCTTCCCATAATTTTAGCCTTGTTTTTACTCAATGCAAAACAATATTTTTTGCTTGTTTTTGTTAAGGTTTTGGGTCAGTCCATAGTATCGGGAACACTTTTTTCATACATTGTTCTTTTTTCAGCAGGCGGCACCTTCGCCTCAAGTCTTGCAATGTTTGTTATGTACAGGCTCTTTGGAAAGTTTGTATCCTGTATAGGGTTAAGTCTTTTGGGAGCTCTTGCAAATAACAGCGTTCAGCTCATATTAGCCCGCTGGATTTTATTCGGTAAAGGCGCTTTTTTTCTTGCACCTCTTTTATTCATAACAGGCGCTGTAACCGGTGTTTTGCTCGGCTTATTTGCCCTTGCATTTACCTCATCCTCTAGATGGTTTTCCTTGTGCAGAACACGCTCTGTCCCTTTAGAAACTGATATGCATCATCTTAGTGCCGATAATGTACCCGGGGAAAATACTACTAAAAAAAAGAGACGCATAAAAATTCTTCCGCCGCTATTGGTGTTCATTTCGATTGTTTTATTCAGCCTGCTGCAGCCTTACGGCAGGGTGCTGTTTTCAATTTTTTTATTTGATATTACCTCCGGCGCGCTTATTTCCGGGCTGAGGAAGGCTTTTATTTTAACGGGTATGGTTGTTTTGTCACGCCTTTTTATAAAAACCTCATTTAAGCTTCCGGGTAAGCCGGGCCTATTTATGAATCGCGTTTTTCAATATCTCGGGCTTCTTACGCAGAAGCATATTAAAAAAGGCCGTTTAAGTTCCATAATTAAAGCTGTAGACAGCCGGCTCATGACTGTGTATTTTACATAAAAAAAGACTCCCCGGGGTATCCGGAAAGTCTTTTTTTTAAAGAACAGTCTTAAAAGTAATGCTCTTACTTAGTGGCAGCCGCATCCGCCTGAGCAGCCGCAGTCATCGTCATCGCCGCAATCACAGCCGTCGCCACAACCGTGATCTCCGCAGCCACAACCGTGATCTCCGCAGCCGCAGCCGTCAAGAAGACCTGCGCGCAGTTCTTCATCGGTAGCATCGCGGACATCAGTTACATTAACATCAAAGTACAGTGTTTCACCTGCAAGCGGGTGATTTGCATCAATAGTAACTGCCGTATCGGAAATCTCTACGACGGTTACAAGTCTGTTTTCTGCCTGGTTCCCTGCTTCGAACTGCATTCCTACTTCAATTTCTACATCGGAAGGGAACTGTTCCTTGGAAACAGAAACCAATAATTCTTTACTGTATTCTCCATATGCGTCTTTAGGTTCAATAGTAACAGAAAATGAATCTCCGGCTTTTTTACCGGCTAGTTCCCGTTCAAGACCGGGAATTAAGTTTTTATGACCGTGGATATATTCTAACGGTCCCACGCCTTCTGAGGAGTCAAGAACTTCGCCCTCAGCGTCTTTAAGTGTATACTCAATCGATACAACTTTGTCATTGGAAATAATCATAAAACTAAGATACTCAATAATTCTCCGATTGACAAGTGCTTCATTATACGCTTAAAGCTCTTCTTCTTTAGCAGGGAATGATACGTCAAATTGGGAAATGTAGGCGAGAAAACTTTCTTTTGAGCTGACACCGAATTTAGAAAAAAGGATGCTCATATGTTTTTTTACCGATGACTCAGACATTTCAAATGTTTCAGCAATCTCTTTATAGGTAACGCCCTTGATAAGAAGGTTTATAAAATTCATTTCTCTTTCACAAAGATTAAGATTTTGAAGATATAGAACCTCCTTGTTAGAAAAAAGAATGTGTTTTTCCTTCACAATATGTTCAATAAAATAGTGGCGTATAAGAAAAAAAGAAAAAAGGGCAACACCAAAAATGTATGCGTTTAGAAATTCTGCTCTAAGAAGGACTTTTAGGGTAAACCCCGGTTCAAAAAGCGGCATTACAAATAAACCCGATGTAAGAATAATAAATTTTCTTCTGGTTTTAGTTGTAAAAAAACCATGAGTAAAGGCAATGACTATTGCTTCTGTGTATAAGAGAGCAGAAATCATATATTTGGACGGGAAGGCTGTCTGAACAGTAAGCCAGACAGCAAACACTATATGTATAAGACAAAGAAGCTCCCATCTCTTTGGAAAAATAAAAAAAACAACAAATATTGAAAGTCCTGTGACAGAGATTATGATCATACGTAGTATTTCTGCAAAATTAGAGAAGCAGTCCGGGCTGAAAAAATCGGGTATAATTACTCCGAGGAAGATGACGACTAAAAAAACTGTGTAAATTCTTAAAATTAATGCTTTCCTGTCCATGAACTTTAGTATAACACACGTCGGCGGGTTTATTCAAACAAAAATAACCAAAGTGTAAACCGTATTACCTTGGTCATATTTTAAAGAACTTTGGTTCTTTTTTATAGAAACAGGGTGAACCCCTCTTTTCAAAATCTGAAAACGGGGTAAAATATGCTCATGAAAAAGGTAATAAATACATTTTTATACATATAGCCAAACGGCGAAGCGATATTGGAGAGTTAAAAAGAGAGTTTATTAAAAAGGAGAGTTGCAGTTAATCTGCAGGCAACAGGTATCAAATAACCATTGATACAGCGGACCGGAATCCGCAATGAGCATTTCGGGTACTTAGGCAGGCAGCTTTTGGAGAGAATAGCGGCGTGTCAAAATAGAGAGAGGCTTATGCCCCTCTCTATTTTTTTTACATACCGAGCAATGTATGAATGAGCTCAGGTTTCCCCGCTTCTTCCAATGCTTCAATTACTAATTTTCTATTATCCGGGTTATTAAACTGCAATAGTGCCCTTTGAAGCCGGCGTTCTCTTCCGCCTGAGGGTATATAGACTTTCTCAAAACTTCCATCTGTATTTATTTTTTCGGGGTTTAATTCTGTATAATACATACAAGTTGCAAGATTTCCAGGTGTCGGGTAAAAATCTTGAACCTGCTCAGGAATAAATCCTGTCTTTTTTAAGTAAAGGGCTGTTTCTATTG
>Ga0116161_1005020_pt1 | contig 10807 bp, 7 predicted proteins | sample AD_JPNAS3_MetaG_FD_89877 | JGI IMG/M metagenome (GOLD analysis project Ga0116161, IMG submission 89877) | Active sludge microbial communities of municipal wastewater-treating anaerobic digesters from Japan - AD_JPNAS3_MetaG | ecosystem: Engineered > Bioreactor > Anaerobic > Digestate | place... | reverse complement strand
TGTCCCATATTCTCTTATATTTTTCATCGATTACATTCAACTCACTGTTTTCTATAAATTCCTCTCCAAGCTGGGCCATACCTATGAGTGCCAGGTTGAACACCGAATCAGGCATATAAAAGGCTTTGCCCCCTGACCATTCATAGTATTTATCAGCTGTCCTCATGATACCCTCAAAGGTGGAAAGATCTTCGTAAGCTGTATCAGTATCTGCCGCAAAGCGGCCAAAGATGCTATTATTGACAAACAGCACTTCGGTGGATTTGGCTATGGGGAAAACGAATAACCCCTCTGCAAATCTGCCTTCTTCCAGAAAACGTGGTGTAAAAACCGCCAGATCCTCCGCAGTAAACAGGTCCGATAAATCCGCCAACAGGTCCTTTTCGACCAATTTCAGCGCCGTCTTGGGATATAGTACCGCAAGATCGGGAAGCTCTGGAGCGCCTGGGTCTTCTTGGGCTGCAGAAATAAGATTATCATGCAGTGTGTTTGAACCGGATATTGTAGTCACACTTATTATAATGCCTTTCTCTATTCCTATAGTACGGTTGAATTCATCTATCATCTCATCCATAAGGTTTTTCATCTGTCCGCCGTAATTGTGCCACATTGTCAGGGTAACCGGCTTCCGGGGATCCAGCCCGTCTTTTGCACTGCACCCAATAAGGTTGGCAAAAAATAAAAGTATCAGTATCAAGCAGATTATCCGAACCTTCATTCTATCTCCCCTTTTCCCGTTTTTTCCCATTATATTTCCATTTCCGAGTATATCAATTATTTCTTCATTTTATCTTACTATTCCTTCATAAAAAAAACATAAAATTAAAACTAGGGCTATTGTGCATTCGAACTCTAAAAACTGTCCATCTTTCGTGCCTGGGAAGCAGCGGGGACAGTTCTCTAAAATTTGGTGAATATGTCCTTTGCTGCATTTACAACGGTTTGGATATCCTGCCTATTTGGGTGGGTAAATTTAATAAAAAGAAATCCTCCGGTGCAGGTTATTTCATCTGCCACATTGATGCCTTTTTTTACAAGAACCTCACGGATGTCCCTTTGACTGCGGCCACTGACTGACACGCTGCTCGTTACAAGCACAACCTTCTTGACAAGGGAAGCATTAAGTTTTTCGGCATATGATAATAATTCGGGATTGCATTTGCCGCCGTAAATACCACCAACAAGAAATATCAGCCCGGTTTCTTCCGCCCCCGGATATTCGGAAATATTCTTTGCTTTCACGTTAAGTTCTTTCCCTATCGCCTCCCCCAGCTTCCTTGAGTGCTGTGTTTTCGTTGCATAGACGACACTTACATTTCTCATAATAATACCCTCTTTCAATATTTTATTTTCGTGTTTCTTATACAATTATACGATTATAATCGGTAAATGTTTATTCCGCCTATGTATATAGCCAGGCAATAAATAAAAGAACCTGGTTTTTTCATTTAATAAAACATAATATTAGTATGCTTTTTTACAGTTCCCCCGCGATCTTCCCAAAAAAAATCCTTTCGGTAACCATATCCATATGCCGCCAAAAGGATTTATCCCTAACAATAACCGTCTAACCGTCGTGCCTGGCACTTAAGCCAGCTGTCTTCTTGCAAGATCGGCAAAAACCCCTTCCTTTGCCATTAATTCCTGATAAGTCCCACGCTCCACTATTTTCCCCCGGTCCATCACCAGAATCTTATTACAGTTCATAATCGTACTAAGGCGATGGGCAATGACGACTCTTGTGGCCTGGAGTTTATCCAGGCTTTGGCTCACAATAGCTTGGGTAATGTTGTCCAAGGCACTGGTAGCTTCATCGAAGAAAATAATTTTTGGTTTATTGGCGATAGCCCGGGCAATCATCAGGCGCTGTTTCTGCCCTCCGGAGATGGTCCCGGCACCTTCACTGATTATGGTAAACATCCCCATGGGCATTTCCCGGATATCTTCTTCGATTCCAGCCATCCTGGCTGCTTCCCAGGCGTCTTCAATAGTCAGGCGCGGGTTGGCACCGATAATATTGCTTAAGATGTTACCGGTCATCAACTGCCCGTTTTGCAGCACCACACCCAGCTGCCGGCGCACGGCCTGAATATCCGTTTTGGTAAGATCCTGACCGTTATAATAGACTTTTCCGGTCTCCGGTTTTTCAAAACCTAAGAGAATCCGGAACAGCGTGGATTTCCCACAGCCAGAAGTACCGACCAGAGCGACATAATCCCCCTCCTTAATCTCAAAGGAAACATCCTGCAGAACCAGAGGGCTGTCTGCCTGATAACGGAAGGAAACGTGGCTGACCTCAATTGAACCGGTTAAAGCCCGGGGATTGATCTTGCTTTCATCGTCTTCAGGCAGAGTTTCCAGAATTGGTTTGGCTCTTTGATACAAAGGGATCACCAGGTTGGCGCCTATCAGGGCGTCAGACAAGGAAACCATAGACAGCATAAATGTCGTAAAGGCCGAATAAAAACCGACAAATTGACCAGCCGGCAGGGGCATGGCCAGAGAAGTCAAAGTATAAAAAATAATCATGCCGGAAAAAACAGGAAAAACAGTATTAAACGTTATCAAAGCATTGGATACGCTCTCCCTCCGGAAAGCCAGCTTCTGCTGCCGGCCAAACTCCCGGGCCCAGCGGCCAAAGGCCCTCTTTTCCGCCCCGGCTACCTGAAATTTTATTACTCCGCCGATTAGCTGCAGCATCAAACCGGATATATGGTTGGAAATCTCCAGGACTTTACGCTCCCAGCTTACCTTACGGTAACCCAGATACCCCATTATCATGACAGCCAAAACAACCAGCACCGCTGCTGTCCAGGCCAGCCGGGCATCGTAATAAAAAAGCAAAACAAAAGTAAAGACAGAAAAAATGCTGGAGAAAATTGTATTAAGTGTTGTCCCTGAGAGAATTACCCGGATTTGACTGATCCCCATAGCCCGCATCGTCAATTCTCCTGCTGAAAATTGTTTGAAGAAAGGCACCGGCAGACTAAGCAGACGGTTCCAGACCGCCGCCTGCAGGGAACCATCCATTTTCCCTTCAAGGCGCATTGTCGCTATAGAACGGGTCAATTGGAATAACATGGCGGCCAGAGCACTGGCCCCCAAAATCAAGGCAATTTGCACGAGCATACCCTTATCCCCTTCGGGAATAATGCTGTCAAAAACGATGCCGGTAGCCAAGGGAACGGCTGTCCCCAAAAGCCCTCCCAGGATACCCATCAGTACAATGACCAGCAAGTCCTGTTTCCAGCAGCTTTGGAAACCAAAGGAAAGAAGATCCCCCAGCTTGATCTCTTTAGGGCTGAAGGAGCGGAAGAAAACAAAGCCCCAGCTTCTGATTTTATCAGCCGTTTCCCGATCCACCTTTTTTTTGCTATGGAAAGCAGGGTCATGAAGCATATAGGAAGTAGGCGAAACAGGGATCAGGGCGACTGGTCTGCCGTCTTCTTCCATAAACCCAAGAATCGGTCCGCTGTCTTCCTTATACCATTCCCCGGTCAAAGCCACTTCTCTGGTCCGGATGCGGGAAGCGCGGGCAATAGCATCCAGTGAAAATTCCGGGGTGCTGCAGCTGGTGGAGGCATCATTTAAAACCGGCGGTACAATTTCAATCTGCATGCTTCGCCCCACCAAACGACAGGCATCCAGCAGTACATCGCCGCTTTCCTCGGATAGGCCGATTCCTTTTTCTTTCTTATTCAGGGATGCAAGCCCGGAGAGTGTATTGTTCATCAGTCTCCGGTCATTGTCTTTCTTTTTTAACAGACGGCTTATTTCCGTTTGCTTCTGTTCCTTCCACAATTCCGTCATCGAATGTAGGGCCAAACTATGATATGTCTCCCTCTGCACGGAATCTCCCGAAGCCGCAACCTCTTGCAGCAAATCATCCGCAAGATCCTTGCTCTCACTTCCGTAATCTTCATTGCTGCCGGCTTTCCTTAGTTTTTCCAGCCAACGGGCCGTCAAACGAGCTGCTTCCTTGGATATGTCTTTTGTCTGCAGCGCTTTAAGCCGCTTTGCTTCCAGCCGGATCAGGCTGGAGCCAAAGGGCCCGGTTGCCAGTAAAGCCATTTTTTCCGGAACTCCTTCCGGAGCAAGGCCAAAAAGTAATTCTCCCGGTTCAGCTTCAAACAAGAAATTTTTGGCGCCCGGCTGGCCGTCCGGAGACAGAGCAGTTATAAAAACAAATGTTTTCTTCGGTCCGACAAGCCAGACAAAATCAGGATCATCCAGCATTTGCGGTTTGCTGCCCCCTAATAGGACCTTCGTACCTTCTCTTTCAAAAAAATCAATAATAGCCATAATTCACCTGCTCTATAAAAAATCCAAGGGCATGTCTTAGCCGGTTTTGATCAGACCGGCATAAATACCGCCCTGCGCGTACAATTCTTCATGGGTGCCACGTTCGGCTATCTTTCCCTTTTCCAGAACGATAATTTCATCACAGTCCCGGATCGTGCTCAGACGATGGGCTACAATCACGCAAGTGCATCCCCGGTGCCTGATGCTTTCATCCACCCTTTTTTCCGTTAAAGGGTCCAGCGCGCTGGTGGCCTCATCCATGATAATGATTGCAGGATTCTGCACCAAAGCCCTGGCGATCTCCAGCCGCTGCCTTTGTCCACCGCTGAAATTTTTCCCGCCTTCTTCCACCGGTTGGTCGTAGCCTCCTGCCCGGGCCGTAATATCTTCATGAATACAGGCATCTTTGGCTGCTCTAACCAGTTCGAATTCTGATACCGTTTCGTCCCACAAAGTGATATTGTCCCTCACGCTGCCCTCAAGCATCCAAATTTCCTGATCGACCATGGCCAGGGAATTGGTTATCACTGTCTGCGGCCAGTCTGACCGGGGACGACCGTCCAGAAGAATTTGACCTGACCAGGGCTTGTTAATTCCTGCTAAAATTTTAGCCACAGTGGATTTACCGCTGCCGGAGCCGCCTACAAGGGCAACTCTGGACCCGGGTCTGAGTCTTAAATTGAAGTCTTCAATGAGCGGAGGCTCCAGCGGGCTATATCCGAATGTAATCCCCTTCAGTTCCACAAAACCCTGCAATTTTTGCCCTGCTGCGCAGGGACTCAAGTCTTGGTCTGCATCCCAAGATTCAGACTGCAACGGATATTGCAAAACGTCATCCAGGCGATTCATCTCCCCCTCCACTTCCTGCAGTTCAGCACCCATCCCCACGATTTCAGTTACAGGCGTCGTAAAGCTGGTCATCAGACTTTGGAAAGCAACCAGCATGCCTATGGTCATTTTTTCCTGCAGGATAAAATAGGCGCCTAAGGCCAGTACGACGGTGTTATTAATTCCGGTCAGAAAGGTAGGAAGCACTGCCAGGTACTGGGAAGAAGCCCCCAGCTCCTGTTCTGAATTCAGGGCTTTCGCTTGATAACCAGCCCACTTGGCGAAAAAGTATGATTCCGAACCGGTAGCTTTGAGCGTTTCAATAATTTGCAGGCCTGTCATTCCGGTAGCGGTTGCCATACTCCGGTCTTTTAGCAGCTTGCTGTTCTGATCTTTTCTTTGGGCTGCAACCATTCTCAAATAAGAAATATTGATAAAGGCAATGACCAAGCCGACCAAAGCCAAGGTAACATTATAACGAAGCATTAAAACAAAATAGAAAACTATCATAATCAGATTTAAAACCGCGGTAGCCAGTTTGCCCGAGAGCAATTTGGCGACCCTGTCATTGCTCAGCATCCGGGAAGCGATGTCCCCCGATGAGCGCTGAGAAAAAAATTCCGCCGGCAGCTTTAAAACATGCCACAAGAACCGGCAGGAGGATGTCAGTGCAATTTTAGTCTCCAATTTTAACAGGTAATACTGTTGGAGCCATGTGAGAATCCCGCGTATAACTGCCGTCAGTCCCATTCCCAAAAGCAGAGGAACAATCCAGGAATCTTTACCGTCGAGCAAAATATCGTCGACAAAGACTCTGGCAAATACGGGAAGGACCAACCCCGGAATGACCATGGCCAGTCCTGCAAGAACCACATAAAGTAAAGCAGTTTTGGAACCCTGCAGCCGTTTTATGAGAGCGGGCGCCAAACTGGGCTTTTTGCCGTCTTTTTGAAAATCTGACGTAGGCTCGAAGGTGAGTGTGACCCCGGTAAAAGACTGGTTGAATTCTTCCTCCGTCACACTTCGCCGGCCGGAAGCCGGGTCATTAAAAAAAACTTTGCCTTTGTGAAAACCCTCCAAAACCATGAAATGGCTGAAGTTCCAATGAATAATAACCGGCAAGGACATTTCTCTCAGATCCTCCGGTTCCTTACGGTACCCTTTGGCCTCAAAGCCGTATTGCCTGGCTGCTTTCAAGATATTGCTGGCTTTGCTGCCGTCCCGGGATACCCCGCAGGCTATCCTGACCTGCTCCAAGGGGACATATTTCCCGAAGTATCCTAAAATCATAGTCAAAGATGCAGCCCCGCATTCAACGGCTTCCATCTGAAGGACAGTGGGTACCCTGGCTATGGCAGGTTTTCTTTTTTTTTGGTTTTTATCCTCGTCATTTCTGCCCACTTGATTCTTCCCCCACTTTATTTCTGGCCGCTTTCACCGGTCTGAACTCCAAAAAAGGGAATTACTTTGGCCAGTGGTTTTTCCCTGGCAATTACTACAGCGCCCTGTATAAGTGTTCCGCTGGCAATGGAAATCGGCGGTCCGGCCGGTGAAGACCACTTGTACCCGCTTACCGTATTGCTGTCGGGAACCAAATCGGCTTGTACCTCTAATGGAGCACCCTGTCCCGCTAATAATGAGACAAGATTTTCGTTGCCCAGGGTTTGCATCATGCTCTGGGCAGTCGCCGGATATTCCGCAACGGAAGTGACCCTTCCCAGCATATACCCGAATTCTTCCTTATTGACAACGGTCGGAGAGATTTGAACTTCCATTCCGGGCTGGATTTTTTTCGCAGATTCGGCAGGAATATAAAGCACAGCCTCCATCCGCACCACAGCACCGTACCGTTCCAATGTCGCCAGGGTCTGCCCCGGCTGAACCATACTGCCCGGATATATATTCAATTCAAAAATCCGTCCCTCAATCGGGGATACGATTTGCGAACGATAGTTTAAATCCTTGCGCAGCTGCTCCACCTGGTTTTGCAAGGTCTGATATTCGTGTGAGTCAGTTTGCTGGTTCTTCTCCAAATCTTGAAGTGTACCAAGCAGGCCGTTGATTTCTTTCACCAATTCCGGCTGCTCGATTCTGGCGATAACATCTCCTTTTTTTACCTTGTCCCCAACTACGAAGCGAACGTCAAGCACCTGGCCTGAAGCATAATGGGTCAGGGAAAAAACGCCCCCGTCGTTAAGAAGGATTCCCCGGCCTGCTATTTTCGTAGGAATACTGCCGACAAAGCTCCAGACAATCACCGCAGCCAAAAGAAGGCTCAACGCAATCAAGGCCAGCCATCCCCTGGGTGAAGTAACCTTGATCAGCTGATCCAGTTGATCCGGCGAAGAAAGCCTCTTTAAGGATACCTCCCGGAATATGTTATGTCCCATACCCAGCACCTCTCTATTCTTCTAAACAGACAAATTTCCCATTCTGCAATTGTTTAAGGATTACCAGATTGCCCAGGTCATCTCCGGTTTCACCCAGCTCATGGACCCCGCATACACCCCGCCATCTGCCCAAATCTCTTAATCCATCTGCAACCGAAGCCCGATCCTCTGTGCCTGCTTTTTCCATCGCTGCCGCCAGCATCTTTACAGCATCATAACCCAAAGCTGCATTAGCAGTAGGATCCAGATGATACTGCTGACGGAAAGACGTAATAAAACTTTTTACCTCCGGGCGCTCACTGTTCGGGTTAAAGGCGGAACCGACAAGGGTTCCTTCAGCGGCTTCTCCCCCGATGGCGATTAATTCTTTAGAATCCAGGGCATTGCCGCCAATAAATGGCCCTTTAATACCGGCTTGCCCGGCATCGTGAATAAAATTAGCCGCGCCGGGCATCGCGGTCGCGATAAAAATACCGTCAAAACCAAAAGCCTGCCACCTGCTATATAAACGTTTCAGCTCCTCCACATTTGAATAATAGTTAAAACGGTCAACAATCGTTATTCCCAGCAATTTGGCCTGGTCTTCGAATAAATTGGCCAAGCCTGTTCCATAAGCATCAGCGGTATAGTAGATTACCATTTGTTTTACACCCAGTCTGGCCATATGTCCCGCCAGTCTCTGCGCAATTTTGTCATCTCCCGGAAGGTTGCGGAATACATTCCGGTAACCGTTTCGGGTGAGTTCCTTAGCCGTGGAAGCTGGAGAGAGCATGGTAAGACCGGCCTGAGAGTAAATTGCAGAGGCCGGAATGGAAATAAAGGAATTGCGGTGCCCGATCACTGCGCGGACAGACTTGTTCCTGGCCAAAGACTCTGCAATGGAGAGACCTTTGACAACCTCGGAACCGTCGTCTTCCTTAAGCAGTTTTAATTCCTTTCCGTTAATCCCACCGCCGGCGTTGATTTCCTTTACTGCCAGATCGATGCTTTCGTTAAAAAGGTTGTTGTTGGTCTTAAAAGGCCAGACTACTCCGATGACAATATCTTGCGGCTCTGCCGGCCGTGTGCATCCCGCCAGGACAAGCAGCAGGAACAGGCTTATCATAAAGCTTTTAAAAATCATATGTTTCCCCAATATAGCCTCCTCTGCCTTTCCAACCGCACAAATCTGTCTTTTTTTGCGGTTATTAAAGTAAATACGCCAAACAGAGGAAAGTATTACAATTTTGCTATATCCTTTCTAAAATTCATAAGCAACTTTTTGTAATAACACTTCTTATCAAACGTATTAATTATAAAGCAGCAAAGGAAGAGAGGGATATTACGTGAACAGAGAAACACAAGGGATCATACCTTTATATGTATTTCAATACGGCGGCATTCATTATGCAATTGATATCGAGAAAATGCAGGCAAGCGTTGTCGATGACCTGACCGCTGAATATCCTGGCAGAGTATCACCCGAATTGGAGAGGCCGCTGCCGTCCGACCCGGAAGAAAATTTAAAAAAGAAAAAACAAGAACGCACTTCTATAATCACTATGGCTCTTTTTGTCACTCGGGCCTGCAATCTGCAGTGTTCGTACTGCTATGAAAAAAAGATCAATAATAGTATGGAAGAAAAAACCGCTTTCCAAGCTGTGGACTGGCTGCTTAGGCAATCGGGAGACATGAAAAAGATCTATATTTCCTTTTTCGGCGGCGAACCGTTTTTAAATTTTCCCCTGATAAAAAAAGTTGCGGCGTACGCCCGGGAAGCTGCCGGCAATCTGGACAAAACTGTAGGTTTTAGCGTTACAACCAATGCTACCCTGCTGAATGATGAAACCATCTCATTTCTTAGGGAGTATGATGTCAATGTTCTGGTCAGCATGGACGGACCCAGGGAGATTCATGACAAGCAACGACCCTTTGCCGATGGCCATGGTTCCTACGACACCATTATGCCCCGGGTAAAGAAACTGCTGGAAGTAAAACCGGACACCTGCGCCCATGCCGTGCTGGTCGATGACAGCAAGTCAGAACTTGTTAAAAGTTCCTTAAAGAATATCGGATTTCGGGAAGTAACCCTTTTGCCGGCATCTCCCTCCCTATTTGAGGAGGAGAAAAAAACCGGAAAAGTGAAACATGCCAGAAAACTGGACGGTCTTCTCCGGGAATTGGAACGGGAAACGGAACTATGGCTGAAGCTGGTTAAGAACAGGGATAAGGAATCGTTAAAAGATTTGCGTTCCAGAGCTCAGCTTTCCCAGGCCCTGCTGTCGCTTCTGCATAATAAAAAATTACGCTATGCCTGTGGCGCCGGTATAAAATTCATTGCCGTTTCCTGTGAAGGGGATATCTATCTTTGCCACCGTTTCGTCGGACTTGAGAATTATAAGCTGGGAAACATATTTAAAACCGGCCTTAAAGAGAATTACCGGGAATCCCCCCTTACCCGGGTGCCGTCCTGCGCCGCTTGTTTTGCCCGCTATTACTGCGCCGGGGGATGCAAGCACGATAATGCCGGTTCCTGCGGTTCAGCCTGGACCTCCTCCGAAGAGATCTGCCGTTTGAGACGACGGGAGCTGGAGCTGGCCGCAGTCCTGGTCAGCCAATTCAATGATCAGGACCGCGCTTTCCTTAATGAATATGAAATATTCCCCCCAAAACCCTGTCCCTTGGACTTTTAACCCCCAATAAACAAACAATACCCTCATTTCATTGTAATGTGAAATGAGGGTATTGTTATTAGCTGGCATCTTACCAGACACTAAGATCTCCTACATCTTTAAGGCATAAATGCCCGCAACCACCGGCTACGCTGTCCAGCTCTTCATCTGTAAGGCCCTGTTCTGCTTTTACTTTAGCGATTTCGTCCGCAGTAAAATCAAAACCTGCCGCTTTGGCGAAGTTCATCCGAGCCTGACCGTCTTTAATCGCTCCCAGTTTGGTTTTGAACTCCTCGTCACTTTTTACTTTTTGAATAAATGCTTTTGCAGATTCAATACTCATTATATAGCCCCCTTTATATTTTTCTCTTATTTGACCCTAACAGAGCAGTAGACTACTTAAATTGAATATCCGCTCCCGGAATAATAAGACAAACATGACCGCAACCACCGGCTACCCCGTCCAGTTCTTCATCCGTGAGCCCCTGTTCTGCTTTTACTTTAGCGATTTCGTCCGCAGTAAAATCAAAACCTGCCGCCTTGGCAAAATCTAATCTCGCCTGACCGTTTTCAAGCTGACTGAGTTTGCTTTTAAAATCTTCATCGCTCTTTATTTTTGCAATAAAAGCCTTTGCC
>Ga0116161_1005015_pt1 | contig 10814 bp, 11 predicted proteins | sample AD_JPNAS3_MetaG_FD_89877 | JGI IMG/M metagenome (GOLD analysis project Ga0116161, IMG submission 89877) | Active sludge microbial communities of municipal wastewater-treating anaerobic digesters from Japan - AD_JPNAS3_MetaG | ecosystem: Engineered > Bioreactor > Anaerobic > Digestate | place... | reverse complement strand
TGCTGTCATGGGGAGACCCTGCGGGAGCGAGCAGGGCCGCGACGGATGAATCGACATGCCTACAGATTCTCAACGAAGAAGGCGTGATGACGAGGGCAGCCAGCACAAACTCGCCTGTTGCGAGGCGCGAAGCCGTCCGGTATTTTCTGAACCGCATGACGAACGGCGAGCCGGGGTTGCTTGTAGGGTCTCGCTGCCAGACGCTACGCAAGGGGTTCATGGGAAGGTATTGCTTCAAGCGTATGTCCTCCGCTACGAAAGGCGAGGCGTACAGCGGCGACGCCCTCAAGGACAAGTTCTCGCATCCTCACGACGCGGCGCAGTATATCGCCGTGAGCGTGTTGCAGGGAGACCAGCCAGTTTCAAGCGCCAGCGTTGTTTCGCAGAACGAACGCTATCCCGGCACCGGCTTTTCTGACACAGCCGGACTTGTCGGGCAGGGCTTGGACATGAAGGGCTATTTCTGATTTTTGTTGACAAGCGCAGAAAATATGCTTGAGGCATAAAATCCATGTCATATAATCGCGCACATGGAGATACCGTCACAACGTCCTCTTGCGGAATATCCTGCTCGGTCTACGGGACTTGGACTGGCCGACAGGGATTCCGTGAAGACATCTCCGCCTGAATCGAACGCGGCCTATGCGGGAGTGGTTCAGGACGACGACCCTTCGGTGATGGACGAGATAGGCCAGCAGCAGGCGAGCGAGCTTGCAAAGCGCAACCTGGCGGCGCACATCGACGGCATCTTTACGGCGAACAAAATGCTGCGCGAGACGAACGGCGTTGACGAAGACCTGATGAAGCGCCTTCGCCAGATGAACGGTGAATACGACCCGCAGGACTTGTCGGAGATCGTGGCGAAGGGACAGCCCGCCGTCTACATCAACCTCTCGGCGCACAAGCAGCGCACGCTCGTCGCATGGCTCACGGAGTTTTTCGGCAACGGGGAGAAGTCTTTCTTCATCGCCCCTACTCCCGTACCGGAGCTTGAGGACGAGATTCGCCAGCAGACGGTGCAGAAGACGATGAAGGATTGGGTGGCTATGCTCATGGATACGGGCAAGCCTCCGCCTCCCGAAGCCGTCTTTGAATACGCGTCTATGGCGCGTGACCGCATCTCCAAGGAAATCGAGGAAAAGGCCAAGACGTGCGCGGCACGCATGGACAAGGTTATCAAGGACGACTTCATCGAAGGGCGCTGGAACCGGTCGTTCAACGAGTTCGTCAACTATCTCGCCACATACGGAACGGCTGGAAAGCGTTGTCCGGTTGTCAGACTGCGCAAGACTCCGGTGTACGAGACGACGAAGTACGGCAAGCGCGTGATCGACAAGACGCGCATCGTTCGTGAGTTCGACGCTCTTTCTCCTTGGGACATGTTTCCGTCCAATGGATGCACCAATACGCAGGAAGGCGACTTCTGCCTGCGCGTCCGCTACTCGGCAAGGGAGCTTCGACCGCTTGCGAAACTGCCGTGCTACTTCAAGGACAATGTTCAGCGCGTTCTTGACATGTACGGCGATTCAGGCGTGAGCGTCCGCGTCACTTCCGACACGGAACGCGACCGCCTTGAGAAGCACGACGACGCGGCGGTGATGAACAAGCGGATCATCGAGGGCGTGGAGTTTTGGGGTCAGGCGTCCGGCGAAATGCTTATCAGCATGGGCATTACGCGGACGCCGGACAAGAACCCTGTCGATAAGGAAGAGTGGTACGAGGTCAACGCAATCGTCGTGGACGGCACGGTCATCTACTGCCGCGTCATGGACGGCGCGGAAGAGCGTCCAGTATCGGTGTGCTGCGTGTACGAGAAGCCTGGCGCGTTTTGGGGCGAAGGGCCGCTTCACGTCATCGACCACATTCAGCGCGTTTGCAACGCGACTTCGCGTAACCTGTTGGTAAACATGGGGTTCGCGTCAGGGCCGCAGGCGTACATGGACGACGTTTCTCGCCTACATCCAATCGACGACGGCAAGGCTCGTCCGAACAAGACTTGGGCGTTCACCAATCCCGGAAACGCCTCGGCGCGGCCCATCTCGTTCTTCAACATCCCGTCCGTCGCCAAAGAGCTTATCGACATCTTCACCTTCTACATGAGGCTGGCAGACGAGTTGACCGGCATTCCGGCGTTCGCCAACGGCACGGATGCGGCGGTCGGGGCTGCACGCGCACTGGCAGACTATGAGAAGGTTCTTACGCCTGACGGGAGTGTCGAGATTAGCCGACTGAATGTTGGCGACAAGGTACTTAACGCCTATTCAGGTGTCTCACGGGTAACAGGTGTTTACCCGCAGGGTATACGCGACATCTTCAGGATGCGTTTCAGCAACGGCGAGCATGTCGATTGCGACGCGGAACATCGGTGGACTGTAAGCGACCATCCCGAAAGGGCGAACAGTTGGAAAACGAAGACAACCGAGCAACTTGTCGAAGATGGGCTTTTCAGGAAGACCATTCCCGGCAAGAAGAATCACAAGGGGTATAGGCCAAGGTTTGCTCTCCCATACGTCGAGAGCCTTGCGTATGACCACAAGGACGTGCCAATCGAACCGTATACGCTTGGTGCGCTTATCGGTAACGGTGACAAGCGTTGCCGTCTTTGCGTGATGGACCAAGAAGTCTTCGACCGCATTCCGTATAAGTTGGGCGTTCCAGACGGAACGAATAGCGGAAAGGCAACCAGTCGCACTGTGATTGGAGTCAAGAGAGCCTATCACGCGCTTGGGCTTGGAGTTGGCGGATTGGAGAAGTTCATACCGGAGAGCTACCTGCACAACTCCAAGAATGTTCGTCTGGAGCTACTTCGTGGACTGATGGACACGGACGGGTGCTGTTCCGAAAACGGCGATCATGTCTTCTACTCCACGTCTTCCAAGAAGCTGGCCGACGACTTTATTACTCTCGTCAAATCGCTTGGCGCAACGTCCGTGTCCCTTAGAAGCGAAGCTGGCGGCAATGATGTCATCAAGGGTCGCAAGATTACACGCGCCGTCAATTACCGCATTTGCTTCAACCTGGACCACGAGCGCGTCTTCTGGCTGGAACGCAAGCAAAGCCGCGTTCACAAGCGGCCAAGGAAGCGCGTCTATATCACCGGCGTTGACCTGATCGGCAGACATTCCGCTACGTGCATTACGGTTGATTCAAAGGACAGCCTGTTTCTGTGCGCAAACTTCATCCCGACTCACAACACGGCAACGGGATTAAACATGCTGTTCGGAGCGGCGAATCGCGGCATCAAGAAGATCGTCTCGAACATGGACGAGCTTTTGAAGTCTTGCGTCATGCGCCTCTACTGGTGGCACATGCGCTACAACCGCGACGATTCGATCAAAGGTGACATCCGCATCGAAGTCTGCGGAGTGCGTCAGTTCACCATGCGCGAGAGCTTGGCGCAGAAGCACTTGCAGCTTCTACAGATGGTTGGGCAGGACGAACGCATACGCGAGCTTCAGTCTCCGCAGGAGCTTGCGCGGATGTTGCGTGACATCTCTTCCGGCTTCGAGCTTGATCCCGACTGCCTTGCGCCGCCACCGGACGAGCTTGAGAGGCGTCTTGAAGCGGCCAAGCAGGCGGCGCAGGAGCAGATGATGCTGGCGCAGGCGGAAGCCGCAGCGCAGGGCGGATCGCCGCAGGACGGCGAACAGGGCGGCGGCGGAGTGATACCGCCTCCATCGCAGAGAACAGAGCAACCGCGCAAGCGTCCGCAGCAGCCGAAGCGGGTAAACGCGGGAAACGTGAACGTGTGACCAGATGAGGACGGAACTCAAATCAGAGGATTTCAGGCAGTTTGTCAGCGCCGGTTCGCACCACGGCACGCGGCACGTTCTCGACGTGCTTGACTCCGAACTGAAAGAGACGCGCAAGGCAAACGACACGCTCACGGACATCGACCTCTACCGTTCGCAGGGCAAGGCGCTTTTCATCGACGAGCTTTTACAGATTTTCAAACACGCATCCGAATACGCGGCCTCTTCTGACGCAGAAGAGATTTCCGCGAAACCGGCTGCGTTTTACTAACAGGTCTGATTTCGCGTAACCAACCGCGCCAGACCAGACGGAAGGATTTCGCGGGTGCGCCCTTCCGATGGAGAACCGAAACATGAGCGACAGACTACCGACAAAGGTGCTGCAAGAAGAGGCGGCTGCCGAAGCCGCGCTGACGGAAGACGCCAAGGCGCACGCCGGAACCGTTTCCGACGCAATCGACGCTGGCGAAGAGCAGATCATGGTGCGGGGCGCGAGTCCCGAACCGGAACACCGCAAACCGATTCTGGCGACGGCGGACGGATTTCGTCTCGGAACACCTGCACCGCAGGCTCCTGTGGACGCCCGTTCAACCGGAAGCGAATCAGGCCAGAACGGCGGTAGCGAACAGCCTCATGGCGAAGACGGCGAGGACATCGCCGCGCAGCTTGAGAAGGAACGGCAACGCAACGCCGCCCTGTTGGGCCGCGTGAACAGCCAACTCAAGCCGCTTGGCGAGGAGAACAGGAACCTCCGCAAACGCGTCGAGGAACTCGAACAGGAACTCGCTTCCAAGAGGGACGCAGAACGTCCAGACGTGGAGAAGCTCCGCAAGTCGATACCGGGCGAAATCCCGATTGACGACAACGAGCTTGAGATGATCATGCGTATCGCGAAGCAGGCGGCGCGTGAAGAACTCATGCGCAGCATCCCTGAAGCAACGAAGTCGTTGAAAGACGAGATCGGTGCCACGGAACGCTCGAATCAGATGCGCCGGTTCATCGACCAGGTTGAAGCCAAGTTCCCAGGTTTCGTGAAACTCGACGCGAACAACGACAAGCGCTGGACGGCGTTTCTGAACACGGCTATCCCCGGCACAGGCGGGCGTATCAAGTACGCCTCGGTGGCGGAAGACGCCGTGAACGCTATGGACCTGAAGGGCTTGGCCGAGATCGTGGATGAGTTTTCCAAGCAGTCTGGCTTCGCATTCGGTTCACGCGCCGACGACGACCGCGTTTCCGCGCAAGTGCGCGGGCGGCAGTCCGGCGCTGGTCGGCAAACAACCGTAAACGAGAAGCCGTATTTCACGAGGGCGCAGGTTGAGCGATTCACGAAAGACCTTAACACAAAGGCCATTTACGAAAAGCTCGCACCTGACGCCGTAGAGGAATTGCGGCGCGACATCGAAGAGGCCGAGGAAGAGGGCCGCGTCATCGACGGCTAGGAACCGTCTGCGGCTTTCAGGTTGGCCTCTTCGGAAGGATAGGATCAAATGGCTACTTACAATGGGTATGTTACCCCGGTGACGAGCGCGAGCAGCGCCAGCGCCACCGACCCCGTGTTCCCCTCCGCAGGGGGCCAACCCGTTCTTCGCGGCTACAACCCGAAGAAGTACTCTGGCAAATTCCTCCGCAAGTTCTACGAACAGTGCATTCTGTCGCAGATTGCGAACACGGAATACCAGGGCGACATCAAGGACTTCGGCGATTCGGTCATCATCCGCACAGTGCCGGACATCGACATCAACGACTACGTGAACGGTCAGGAGCTTGACTACAAGACCTACGGCACGGACTTCGTGACGCTCGACATCGACCGTGGCAAGTGGTGGGGATTCGTCACCCGCAGCGTCGATCTGAAGCAGACCGACTTGAAGAAGTTCACCGACGAGTGGACGAGCAACGCTGCCATCCGCAGCAAGATCGCCATTGAGCGCGAGGTGTTTGGTGAAATCTACGCCAGCGCCCACGCGAGCAATGCCGGTGCGACAGCCGGTGCCGTGTCGGGGATGTGGAATCTCGGAAGCTCGACCGCTCCGAAGGCGATCACCAAGGACACCGTGGTTCAGTTCATCACCGAATGCGGGACCGTTCTGGACGAACAGAACATCCCGAACGAGGAACGGTGGATGATCGTGCCGATGTGGTTCGCCAACCTGTGCATCAACAGCGGCCTCATCAAGGCGAACGAGATGGGCGACGACAAGAGCCTTCTCCGCAAGGGTCAGGACAAGCTCGGAATGGTGGATCGTTTCGAGTTGTTCCGTTCAAACTGCCTGACGGACAGCACGTTCGACAACGCAGGCGGGACTCCCACGTCGTTCGACTACACCAACGTCGTGTTCGGGCATCGCTCGGCTCTGACGTTCGCCGCGCAGTTGACCGAGAACGAAGTACTGCCCAACCCGAAGGGGTTCGGCAAGCTGCATCGCGGTCTGACCGTGTACGGCTGCGAGGTGATTCTGCCCGCCGCGCTTGGTCACGCTTGCGTCACGTCGCAGGCTTACACGTTGGCTGGATAAACCCTAATCCCCGCGTAGCCTGTTAGGTTCTCGCCTGACAGTGTGCGCGGGGAGCAAACGACAAAGCAAAAGGAAGAGGTAAGAAATGTCCACTCTCACGCGGTTCATTCGCGGGTCCAAAATCGGCGACAACGCCCGTAGCGCCCGCATCGTCAGCAACGTCATCGACTTTGCTGAATACTACAAAGACACCGGCACGAAAGTCCAGAACGCCGATGTCATCAACGCCCTGAAACTGGATGCGGGCACGGTCGTCCTCACGGCGGGGTTCAAAGTCCTCACCGCAGAGAGCGGCACGTCCACCACGCAGTTGGGTCTCGGCTCGTCCGCCGATAAGTTTGTCGGCGCGACCGACATCACGACCACCACGGACTTCGGAGACGCGCTTGCGGCCCCCGAATACCTGACCGCCGATGCGTATGTGACGATGACCATCGCCACCAACGTTTCTGGCGGCGCGGCCACCGGGAGGATTCTGGTGTGGGCGCTGATCGCCAACGCGACCGGCGACTACTAAGGTCGGCATGACCCGCTAACCGGCGCGTCAATGGCCGGTTAGCGGGGATTCATAAAGAAACGACACAGGGGGATAAAGTTATGGACGCCGCAAAGTATGTGCTGAACACGAAGAACGGGCGCGTGTTTCCGAACGGGCCGCAGTTCAAGAAGATGAAGGGGCTTATCCCGATCACCGAAGAGATGTACCGGAAGATTCTGAAGAGGGAAGTCACGGCTGGCGAGATCATCGGCAAGGCCGCAAGCGTCGTCGAGCCTGTCGGTGCGGTGCATATCGACAAGAAGCCGGACGTGGCGAAAGCCGATGACGTTGCTGGCGACGATACGCCGGAAGCCTCCATCAACATCGAGGCGGATATTGCAGAACGTATGAAGCAAGAGGTCGATGCAGAGGCGAAGGCCGCGAAGGACGCCGGTACGGCAGAGGGATTGAGCCGCGAGAACGTGACGATTGCCGACGTGATCGCAACTCCCGACTCCGACATTCACGCGTTCTCACGTAACGTGTTGAGCATGAACATGCCGGAAGACCGTCCCGCGTCGTTCGTGCGCGAGAAGGTTATGAAGATCGTTTCCAAGGTCGAGCAGAAGCGCAACAGCCGCGAGAAGAAGGTGCTTGAACCAGGCGCGTCCATCGACGGCGAATGATGCGCGACTGAAAAAGAAGGAGGCGCTATATGGCTATCACAGTAAACGATGTCGAGATGCGTGTCAGGGACACGATTGACGACAGTTTCAGCAACGGTTATCGGTGGAACACCGTCAAGGTCATCCGCCTAATCTACGACGGGATCAGGATGCTCCATTCGATCCGTCCCGAATCGCGCTATGTGAACCTTGTTTTGACGGCCCTCACCGTGCCGACGCTTTCAGACGCCGCCGACGCGCCAGCAATCGCCGGATACCGCGCCGCAGCGCTGTCAATCGACGAACGGTGGACGGACGCCGTGGTTCACTACGTCGCGCAGAAGTGCTTCGAGATGGATTCTTCGGAGACGGCGAACGCGGACAGGGCTCAGTTTCACAAGGCCGAGTTTGAAAGGCTGGCACGCATATGATCCTCATAAACGAGCAGGCTTTCGAGGTTGTAGGAGCAAGGGATGAGGGTTCGCCTCTCGTATCGGTGAACACTATTATAGGCAACGTCATGTACCGCGTGCCGCAGTGCGCCGACCTCATGGCGGAGATGGAGTTGCGCAGGGCGGCGCATATCCTTGCGGATGCGTCCGGAGCGTTGTGCATCAATCTCGACATCACGCTTGCGGTAGTCGGGGACGTTAACACGCTTACATACACGCTATCGCCTACGACGGTTTCAAAGGTGGCGATTGTTTACGGCGTCTATGTCAACGGCGTTCGTCTTGCGAACAGCGCGTTCACGCTTTCTGACGATGCGACGCAGACGATCACGATTTCAGCGGCGTCGTTCACGGAGGCCGGCGACACGTTGCGCGTCGTCTGCTCGCTCTCCCCCAAGCAGTCTTGCGGGTCATTCCCTGCGTGGTTCATCGAGGACTACGGCGACACGATAACCAGCGGTGCGCTGTCGCGGCTGTTCGGCATGGACGGCAAGCCGTGGACGGATTACTCGTCGGCGCGTCTTGAGAGCATCGCCTTCCACAATGGCGTCACCGATTCCGTCGTCAGGCGTCTGCACGGCGGAAGGGCGTTCACGCCGCGCATGAGAAGCCCGCTCGAATGGCTTCCGAGCACGGCATCGCAGCCGGTGGCGCAAACACAGGGGTAACGCTACATGAGCGAAGACACGCTTACGGTAGAATCGCAGGCGCTTGAGCCGTCAAGTGTCGGGGCGCTGGCGGAAGAGGCTGTGTACCAGCTTCCAGGCTGTTCCGACCTCATGGTGCGCAAGGCTTTGCAGCGCGTGTTCCGCGAATACTGCCGCGCCACAGGATCGCTTGTGTGCAGGTCTTCGCGCACGGTCTCGTCAACGTCACCGGCAATCGCGCTGTGCTCGCAGTACGGCGACTTTTACCTACTGACAGGCGCTTCTCTTGACGATGTTGAGGTTGACATCCGCGACCTGCGGCCATACGCCGAGAATGGAATGCCGAAAGTCACGTTCGCGGACAGCATCAGCGGTACGGCTTCCGTAGAGGCTGTGGTGACGTTTTCCGTGATACCGCGCATAGGTTCTGACATCGCGCCCTACAACTGGCTCAACCGGCACGGAGACGCGATTGTGTCTGGTATGCTTGCGGAGCTTATGGCCGAGAACGGAAGACCGTGGTTCAACCCTGCCGCAGCAGTGGAGAACTCACGCAAGTACTGGATGCACAAGCAGAACTACGCGTTCATGCGACTGTCTGCCGGATCGAGGGACGGAAACATGACATTCACCGATGACCGGTATTCGTTCGCGGGGTCGTTCGGCTGACGGATGGCCAATGACAAAGGCGGCGCGCTATGGCACTTGACAGACGGAACATCATTCTGACGGTGGACAGGTCGGCGGGAACTGCGGTTGCCAGCGGCGATTCCGTTTTCATCCGCGACAGCGCGGTCGGTGTGTCGCTCGTCAACGTGGAACAGGACGACATCGACGCTGGCCTTGTGCTGTGCGCCTACGACTGCGAAGAGAAGCTGTCGGAGACGGCGACCGGGTTCACGGTTGACGCGAACGGCAATGTTCTCTGCACCTTGAGCACGAACACGCTGCCGTTCACCAAACTGTTCGGAGACGGATGCGAGCCGAACGAATACAGGCGCGTCTACATCAAGGCGTTCACGACCGACCCGCAGTGCCCTATCTTCAACACAAGCATCAAGGTCTACAACTTCACGTCGGAAGACGGAGACGCGCCGGTTGGATTGGCGTCAGCCGCTGACGCAATCGACGAGATCGAGGCCGACCTTGACGCCATGCAGGCGGAGATAGACGCCATTCCGGCGCTGATAGCCTCACTGATAGCGGCGCACACGCACGATGGGACGACAAGCTCGCAGTTGGATCACAGTGCGCTTGCCAACATCGGCACGAAGACGCACGAGGAACTTGAGATTGACCTTGCCGCAGCGCAGTCCGACATCGACACGCTCGACGGCGAAGCGGTGAAGCAGTCCGACGAAGGATACACGATCACGGCACCTGACGGCGGCGCATTGCGGGAAATCAGCGAGGACATGACGGGAGACGAGCTTATGCGTGCGATTCCGACGCTCGTGGCCGACCTCCGTGCGAAAGGAGTCATCTAATGAAGACGAGGACAGCGGCAATCATTGTGACGGTGCTTGCGCCTTTGCTGCTTATGGCGCAGAGCGTGAGGCTAGGCGACGTGAGTATCAGGGACGTCGTCGTCGTAACGAACGAGCAGGACACGGCGGCAATCGAGCGTTTGAACGCGAGCAACGCCACGGTGTGCGCCAGCGTCGGCGCCTTGGAACTCGGCACGAACGGCTGGAACGCGGCTGCGGCGCTGGCGGCGACGGCGCTGCAACCGGACGACGCGGCGGGACTAACCGTGGCCGAGGCCCGCCGCCTGGTGGCCGCCGACACCAATTCGTGGTCGGCCGTGGAGGGTGGCACCAACTGGCTGTATAAAGCGACAAACACCGTAAGCGTTTACGTGAGTTCCACTAATGGTGTTGGATATAACGGCCCTCCACTGGGGACGACGTGGACAAATCCAGTACTTTATTCAGAAAACTTGTGGGTGTGGGATGCTGCGGGCCCGTTTTCGTTTTATATGTCCGACGCAACTACTGGGATCTTTGGTGAAGGCAGCTTTACATGCGTCGGCAACGACGACGCTGCATGGGGTACGGCATTGCCAGAGATGTTGCCATCTGATATGGGTTCTATTGGTGGCCCCGCGACAGGGTCATTCACGATTGACTTTGTGCTGGCCGCCAACCGCACCGCGCTCGCCACGCAGACGGACACGGCGATCCTGATTAGTGAGCACAACGAAAGCACGGATGCCAGCATCCACCCTACGCTGCCGCGCCACAGCGACATGACGAACATCGTGGGCGCAGCGACCACCCCGTTCCTCTCCAAGGCGGAGGC
>Ga0116161_1005010_pt1 | contig 10824 bp, 18 predicted proteins | sample AD_JPNAS3_MetaG_FD_89877 | JGI IMG/M metagenome (GOLD analysis project Ga0116161, IMG submission 89877) | Active sludge microbial communities of municipal wastewater-treating anaerobic digesters from Japan - AD_JPNAS3_MetaG | ecosystem: Engineered > Bioreactor > Anaerobic > Digestate | place... | reverse complement strand
TGCCCGATCCTCGGACAGCCGTCCTCGCGGAAACGATGCGGGCAGTCAAGCGATCGTTTGCACTTGTCGCACCTGCAGCGCGGCGGCGTTTCGACCGACACCGCGCCGCCCTCGATGCGCAGGGACTTGCCGTTCACGAGGGCGTCGGCGATTTTCCGGTGCGCCGATTCCACGATCCGGCCGAAGGTCTGCCGCGATATGTCCATCTTCTTCGCGGCATCCTCCTGGTACAGGCCCGAGAGGTCGGCCAGCCGTATCGCCTCGAACTCGTCCAGCGACAAAACGATCTCCCCGCCGGCGAAGGGCATGTCGCCCTCGGGTCGGTAGATCGTGGTCGTCGGTACAATACCGACCTTTCTGCAGCATTTTGGCCTTGACATTTTACCCCGGTGAATCCATATGGGCATATGCTCATAAAATGTCAACCGGAAAATCGCGCATGCACTGCATGAACGACACGAGCGGACACGAGCGGAGGAGAACAATGAAAATAGCAATTACCAGCACCGGAACGGACACGCAGTCGCTCGTCGATGAGCGGTTTGGCCGCGCCAAGGGTTTCATCGTCCATGACATGGAATCGGGCGCGTCCGAATATATCGACAATGCGCAGAACATGGACTCGCCGCAGGGCGCGGGTATCCAGGCGGCAAAGACCGTGATCAATGCCGGCGTCTCCGCGCTCATCACTGGCCATGTGGGGCCGAAGGCTCATGCGGCGCTCATCGCGGCGCACGTGGATATGTATACGGGTGCGTCCGGGACCGTTGACCAGGTGATACAGGACTTCCAGGACGGTAAACTTACGCAGGCGTCGCAGGCGACAGTCGAGGGGCATTGGTGATATGAAAACACGGATAACGATTGTGTGCGAAAACAGCGTTAATGTCCCTTTCCCGCTGATCGGGGAGCATGGGCTTTCGATGCTGATCGAACGAGATGGCGTGAGCCTCTTCGATACCGGTCAGGGTCTTGGGCTGCTGCATAACGTTTCCGTTCTTGGGAAAAATCCGGCAGCAGTCGACCGGGTCATTCTCAGCCATGGCCATTATGATCATACCGGAGGGCTGCTCGCGTTCGCACAGGGGCGCGATGCCGCGCTGCCGGTCTTCGTCAACCCGGACGCGTTCATCCCGAAATTCGCCGTCTATGGCGCCGCGAACGCACAGTCGGCCCTGCCGATCGGGTTTCCCCGCGAGCGCGGCGAGTATGAACGCGCCGGCTGCGATTTCCATCATACGACCGGACATGAGGCGATCGAGGACGGCATGCACGCATTGTCCGCAATCCCGCGCCCCGAGGGGTGGCGGGGATTCGATGCGATGCTGAAGAGAAAAGAAGGCGACGCATATGTCGACGATCCCTTCACCGACGATCTGTCGCTGTGCGTCGAGACCGATTCCGGGCCGGTGGTGTTGCTCGGTTGCGCCCACGCGGGGATCGTCGAGATTCTCGATGCGATTTCGCGGAAGACGGGCTTTGCGAGCTTCCACGCCGTCATCGGCGGCACGCACCTGGAGAGCGCGCCGGTGGAGTACGTGTACCGGACCATCGATGCGCTGCAGCGGTATCGGGTCCGGCGGGTCGGCGTTTCGCACTGCACGGGCTCACGGGCCGCCCTGATGATCGCATCCGCGTTTCCCGAGGCGTTCACGCCCGCCTCGGTGGGTGCGGTGTTTGAGTTCTGAGGGCGGCGGGCGGGCATGAATATCGCGGTTGCCAGCGGCAAGGGAGGGACGGGGAAAACCACCATCGCCCTGTCCCTGGCGAGATATATAGCGCATAACGGTTCGCGCGTCGCCGCGCTCGACTGCGATGTCGAGGAGCCGAACGTGAACCTCTTTCTCGGGGCCGCGATCGAACGCACGGAGCGCGCGAGCGTCCCCGTCCCCTCGGTTGATCCGGCGGCGTGCACCGGCTGCGGCGCGTGCGAGCGCATTTGCGCCTTCAGCGCGATCGTCCTCATCAACGAGCGGCCGCTCGTGCTGCCCGACATGTGCCACTCCTGCGGCGGGTGCGCCCTCGTCTGCCCGACCGCGGCGATCACGGAGGTTCCCAAAGAGATCGGCGATATCGAATACGGATCGCGCAACGGCATCGACTATGCGGGCGGCAGGCTCGCCATCGGCGGGCACCTCTCGCCGCCGCTTATCAACCAGGTGAAGCGGGCATATGGGTCATACGATGTTCGAATCCTCGACTGCCCGCCCGGCACCTCGTGTCCGGTCATCGAGGCTGCGCGGGGGGCCGATTATCTCGTGTTGGTGACCGAGCCGACGCCGTTTGGCCTCAACGACCTGATGCTCGCCGTGGACATGGTGCGCGCCATGGGCCTCCCCTTCGGGGTGGTGATCAACCGCGACGGGATGGGGAACGCCGATCTCGAGCGCTGGTGCGGAGTGAACGACGTCCGGATAGTCGCGCGCGTGCCGTTCGACCGCAGGATCGCCGAGGAGTATTCCCGGGGCGATTGCGCGTCGCGGATCATCGAGTGTTACGGAGAACAGATCGCGCTCGTGGCGGCTGCGATTGCGCCCGCCGCGAATCACGATAGGGGGACCCATGCGGGATGAGCTGCGTTCGATCGGCGACGCCTGTCGCGCGGCGCTCAACGAATACACCATGCGTGCGTTTTCGCTGCTGCCGCCTATCGACGGCATGCGCATCCTCGATGCAGGGTGCGGGAGCGGGGAGCCCGCCCTGGCGCTTACGCGGATGAGCGCCGCGCATATTTGTGCGATCGATCCCGATGCCGAATCGTGCGCCGCGATGGGCCGGAAGGTCGCGCGTGACGGCTTTGCCAACCGCGTGACTGTGATGAACGTGGATTTCGCCTCGCCCGAAATCCAGAAAAACCCATTTGATGTCGTGTGGGCGGAGGGCCTTTTCAATATCATCGGTTTCGAGGCGGGACTCGCCCGCGCTGGCGAACTGCTCAAGCCGGGAGGATATCTCGTTATCCATGACGAGATATCGCGCGGCGAGGAGAAAAAGCGGCTGTGGGAGAAGCACGGCTATGGGATTGTTGATTCGTTCGTTCTCCCCGAGAACGCCTGGCCCGATTATTTCGAATGCATGAAGACATCCCTGAGTGCGCTCGGGGAATCCGGCCGCGCTCGTGGCGACGATTCGCTCGTGCGTGCCGCGGAGGACGAATTGGCCGCAATCGAAGATCGGATGAAGCGGCCGGAGAATCTGCGGTCGGTATTTTATATTTTGCGGAAACGGAACGCGCATGATTAAGGAGCTCGTCATCATCAGCGGCAAGGGCGGAACCGGTAAAACGAGCGTCACTGCGTCGTTCGCCGCGCTCGCGGAAAACGCGGTCATCGCCGACTGCGACGTCGACGCAGCCGACCTCAAGCTCGTTCTCGGCGGGACGACGGTCGAGCGCGAACGGTTTGTGGGCGGGAAGAAGGCGTTCATCGATCCCGCGCGCTGCGACCGGTGCGGAACCTGCGCCCCCCTGTGCCGCTTCGACGCCATCAGTGCATCGTGCGCGATTGACCCGCTCGCCTGCGAGGGTTGTAACGTATGCGCCCATTTCTGCCCGCGCGGCGCGATCGAGATGCGGGAGCACGTATCGGGCGAGCGGATGCGAACGGAGACCCCGCACGGCGCGCTGGCGCACGCGAAGCTCGGCATCGCGGAGGGTAACTCGGGAAAGCTGGTGACCCTGCTCCGGAAAAAGGCGCGCGAATACGCCGAAGGCGCCGGGGCGAACCTTATCATTGCTGACGGTTCGCCCGGAACGGGATGTCCGGTCATTGCCACCATCACCGGGGCCAGCTATGTGCTCATCGTGACCGAGCCGACCGTTTCGGGAATGCACGACCTCACGCGCGTCAACGAGCTCGCCCGGCACTTCCGGGTGCCGTCGGCCGTCTGCGTCAACAAGGCCGACATCAATGAAGAGGCGACGCGGGAGATCCGTGAGTATTGCGCCGCCGCCGGTATCCCGATGCTGACGCCGATCCCTTACGATCCCGACGTCACGAAGGCGCAGATTGCCGGTCTCAGCGTGGTCGAATGCTCGGCGGGCCCCGCCGCGACCGCTCTCCGCCGGCTCTGGGAGGAGGTGTCCCGTGCCATCGAATGAGTATGCCCTGCGGCCGATCGGCCGCATCAGGACTCCGCACGAGACGGTTTCGGATAACGTTCCCATTCAGGGGCGGATGGCCCCGCTGAGCGAGGGCGCGGTGGAGCTGTTCCCCGAGTACGCGGCGGGCGCGTGCGACCTCGAGGGATTTTCCCACGTATTCCTCCTGTACCGGTTCCACCTGGGGACGGACGAGCGGCTGACGGTGGTCCCGTACATGGATATCGTCCCGCGCGGCGTCTTTTCGACCCGCTTCCCCCATCGGCCGAACCGTATCGGCGTCACGCTGGTGGAGGTGCTCGGCGTCGACGGGACGACCGTGCGCGTGCGGGGCGTCGACATGGTCGACGGCACGCCGCTCCTGGATATCAAGCCCTATGTTCCCCGGTTCGACGCCGTCGAGAACGCCGCATCCGTGCGAACGGGCTGGATGACGCCCTACGTGAATGGCGGGAAAGAGCCGGATGTCGTGCGAACGAGCAGCGAGGCGGACTGGCTGCGGGAGCGCCGCTCGCCCGGCATTGTCCGGCGGCGGATACTATCTAACTGTGGAGAATGAACATGTTTCAAAAAAAGGACAAACAGTCGACCGCATGCGCCTCGGGCGCCTCGCCGTCTGCGAACGCGAACCGGGATGCGGATGACGAGAAGGCGCTGAAGGAGAACCTGTCGCGCATAACCCGCACGATCGTCGTGCTTTCCGGAAAGGGGGGCGTGGGGAAGAGCACGGTTGCGGTAAACCTCGCGGTCTCCCTCGCCGCGCGCAAGCTGCGGACCGGCCTGCTCGACATCGACATACACGGCCCCAGCGTGCCCACACTCCTGGGACTGCAGGGCGCGAAGATCGCCGTGACCGGCGAAAACAAAATTCATCCTGTGGAATACAATGAATACCTCAGGGTCATGTCCGTCGGGTTTTTGCTATCCGACCATAACGATGCCGTCATCTGGCGGGGCCCGCTCAAGTACGGGATCATAAAGCAGTTCCTGAAGGACGTCGAGTGGGGGGACCTGGACTATCTGATCGTCGATTCGCCGCCCGGCACGGGAGACGAGCCCCTGTCGGTGTGCCAGCTTATCGACCGGGCGGAGGGGGCCGTTATCGTCACCACGCCGCAGGAGGTGGCGCTCATCGACGTGCGTAAGTCCATCACCTTTTGTCGCCAACTCAATATGCCGGTGCTCGGCGTCGTGGAGAACATGAGCGGGTTCGTCTGTCCCCACTGCGGGAAGGAGTCGCCCATCTTCAAGAACGGCGGGGGAAAGGCCATGGCGGACGATATGGGCGTGCCGTTTTTGGGTGCGATCCCGATCGAGCCGGGTATCGTGCAAAACGGGGACGCCGGAACGCCGTTTCACAATGCCGCGGTGCAAAAAGCGACCCTCGCGCAGCGGGCCTTTTCGAGCATCATAGACGCGCTCAATCCAACGAAAGGAGAACGATCATGAAAATCGCGATGCCGGTATCAAACGGAAAGCTGTGCATGCACTTCGGCCACTGCGAGCAGTTCGACGTGTACAACGTCGATGACGCGACCAAGCTGGTGAGCGTCCTCGAGCGGCTCGACGCGCCGCCCCACGAGCCGGGGCTTCTTCCCCGTTGGCTGGCGGGGAAGGGCGTTACCTGCGTCATCGCCGGCGGCATGGGATCGCGCGCACAGTCGCTGTTCAAGGAGCAGGGCGTTGCGGTCGTCACCGGCGCGCCGGCGGGCGATCCGGAGGAAATCCTCGCGGCGTATCTGTCGGGGCGGCTGGTCACCGGGGCCAACGCCTGCGATCACTGATTGATGGACGGAGCGGAGATACTCCTCAGGACGGGCGGCGGTCACTGCATCGAGTGGGCCGCGAAGCGGGAGTACCGGACGCTCGTCGATCGGCTCATCGCGAATGCCGAGCGGGAGGACCCGGACGCCGAGGCCCGGCTTGCGCTCCTGCTCGAGTTTCTCGAGCAGGCCGATTTCGCGGCATTGCGCTCGTCAGATGAATACCTGTCGGGGGAAAAAGAAGCGACCTGCCTGCTCTGGCGCGACGAACGGGGAGTGCCGCGCGTGTACGTACTACGAGATGCTTCATGAAAACGAGGTGAACCATGCCGACCTATGAATACGCGTGCGAATCGTGCGATCATCGCTTCGAGCGGTTCCATGGCATGAACGATGAAGCGAACATAACGTGTCCCCGATGCGGCGGCGCGGCGAAGCGGCTGATCTCCGGCGGCGCCGGGATCATCGTCAAGGGCGGGACGGGCCGCTCGAGCGCCTGCGGGAGTGATGTTCCCTGCTGCGGGCGGGGCGAGCCGTGCGGGAAGTCGCACGGGTGTTCGTAGCGTACGATGTCGCTGCCCCGACGTGCGCAAATGCCGGTTACGCCCGTGACCGGGCCCGAACCACCGCGTGCGTTCCGACGCCGAACCCGCTGTGCCGCGCGACCACGGCGCACTTGACCTTGAAAAGAAAGAAGATGTTTCCCGGCTCGTCGCAGAGCGTCTCGTAGTTGCCCTGCCCCTTGGCGATGATGAGGTCGGCGCCCCCGAACTCCCGGCGGAAGGCGTCGCTGCAATCGGCCAGAATGGTTCCCGGCGCGTCCGAGCCATTGTCGATCACGCGCGCGATTGCGGACATGCCCGCCGCTTCCGCGTCCTCGAGGGTGGCGTCGTTGATGACCGGGAACCCGCGCACCGCCACCGTGGCCCTCCCGGCGGGGAGCATGCCCACCAGCGGCGTGTCGAAGACGATCTCGCCGGCATTGTCGGCGAGGAACAGGATGCGCGACGCGCGCCGGGCGGCCTCGCGCAACGCGCCGATGTCGCCGTCGACGGGGACTACGAAGGCGCGGTCCATCGCCGCGACCGCCTCGTCCTCGGAGAGGTCCCCCTTGGCCCCGAAGTCGATCACGTTGCCCGCAATCGCCACCCGGACGGCGGCGTCGAACGGGTCCGCGGCCCGGGCGATGCGCGCCTGAAAAGACGGCAGGAGCGAGCGCGCCAGCGCGTTAAAGCGCGCCTTCTCCGCGCGATAGGGATCCGCCCCGCCGGTCGTCGCGCGGATCACGCGGTGCATCGACCGGGCCAGGACCGGCGGGGGCAGCGCGTAGTCCATCGACGCGACATGCGCCATGATTCCGCGCATCGCCTCCTCGCAGGCGGTATCGTCCGCGATCACGCGGCGCGCCGACTCGACGGCCTGGCGCACCAGGCAGGGAAGGCACTCCAGGCTCGATCTCATTGGGCGCGCGTCGCCACGCACATGGTCTGCAGCTCCTCCTCGACCATTCGCACGCGAAAGCCGAGCCGGACGAGCTGGTCGCCCGCGTCGCGAATCCCGAAAGCCCCGCTCCCGCGATCATGGGCGCGCCCCTCGCTTTCGTGGATCCGGTCCAGCGCGGCGAAACCCGTCTCGTTGAAGTCGCTTATCAAGACGAGCCGCCCGGTCACGCGGGCCAGCTCGCCCAACACCGCCTCAGGGCGCTCCAGATGATGCAGCGTGAACGCCGAGACCGCCGTGTCGAAATGGCCGTCCGGATACGCCATTCGAGCGGCATCGGACAGAAGGAAATGAATGCGCTCGCGGACCCCGTAATGAGCGGCGAGGAGCGCGGCCATGCGCATTCCGTCGGGATCGGTATCGACGCTCACCACATCGCCAACGGTGCGCGCAATGGCCACTGTGAGACGTCCCTTCCCGGTGCCCACCTCGAGCACCGGCGCATGGACGCCCTCGATATGGCGCACGATAGATGAGCGCAGCGCGTCCTGATCCACGCCATAGCGCCGAAACAGCGCCGAGCGCTCCTCGGCGCGCGCGAGGTTCTCGGCGATCTCGCGCTCCGTAAAGGCCTCGTGTAAATCGTCCATCAATCATCCTCCCGCTTTGATCGCTTGATCCGGCCGAGCCATCCGTCATAAAAGCGCTCGACATGATCGTACCCGTCCGTTCCCGGCGACCCGCCCTCCAGCGGGATATCGAAGCCCTCGCAGTAGTCCATGACAGCCGCATAGGCACGCTTCAGTTCCGCGAGCCGCGCATGCGCCTCCGGAGAACTCGCCGCGCCGCTGTCGGGGTGATGCGTCCGCCACAGCCGCCGGTAGGCCGTTTTGATGTTCCGTATGCTTGCCGTTTCCCCGATGCCGAGAAGCGATCGGGCCGCCGCGATTGTCATGGGCATGATGGTAGCTGGCATGTCGCTCTCCGCGCCCCCTGGCCGCGCTAGCTCTCCTCGAACCTGATGATATACTCGGCCAGCGCCTTGTGGAGCGTCATCACCGCGAGAATGGCGCAATGCACCTCGACGGCGGGATCGCAGCCAAGGGCGTCCAGCACCTCCGCCGGCGAGATCCTGAGCGCCTCGCGAAGCTCCCGCCCGCGCGCCAGGCCTGCCGCCACGGCGCCGCAGGCGTGTGACGAACCGCAGCCGTCGGTGGCATAGCGCGCATCCTCGATGCGGCCGCCGGAAATGGCGAGATACATTTCCATCGTATCGCCGCAGATGCCCTTGATGATCGCGGCGCCGTCCGGATCGTTCATGCGGCCCTGCGTTCCCTCGATGTCGGGAAATGCCGTTGCTCGGCGTGCGGCATCGGACTGGTCCATGGCGTCACCTCCTTACGACCGGGTGATCCCCCCCGCGGGGGGATGGCGTCATCTACCGCACGGCGATGTGAATGTCAAATCCTTCGCTGTGAGAATCAGCGTCGGGCGGATTGACGTGGAACACGGCGCCGTCGATCGCGTTCGGCGGTATGGCCACCGACACCCGATGATAGCCGCTGCCGTCGCGGAAGACGAATGTCCGCTCCGCGCCGCGACGCGCCTCCTCCGGCGTGAGCTCCACCACGCATGCGGTGGAGAAGAAGCGGCGGGCGAATGCGCCGCGCCTCCCGCAGCACCCGCGTCCCCACCCGCAGGCCGCGTCCGTATGCGCATCGCCGGCAGCGGTGAAAACGGAACCGGCATACGCACCGCCGGAGCGCGACAGATTGTAGGCGCTTCGCGTATAGGGATCGGAGAGCACGTCATAGGCCGCCGCGATCTCCTTGAAGCGCCGCTCCGCCTCCGGGTCGTCCGGGTTTTTGTCGGGATGAAACAGAACGGCAAGCCTGCGAAAGGCCGCCTTGATCTCGCCCTCGGAGGCTGTGGCGTGGATGCCGAGAACCCCGTAATAATCTTCAATCATAGCTGGTCACCTTGTGAAGTATTCACCGGCGCGCATTACTATTGCCGCACCATGGCGGCGCCGCATTTCGGGCAACGCAGCTGCGTGCAGGGCGTTCCGCGCCGGTGCGGCATCGTCGCGCCGCAGGCGGGACACGCGCATTGGCCCCCATCGACGGTGTTCGCGCCGCCCATGCCGCCGCATCGCCCTCGTCCTCGGCCCTGTCCGCGACCCTGTCCCATGCCGTCGCCACCGCCGGCCCCCCGTCCGGATCTTCCCTGTCCGCCGCCCACAAGCGCCTCCTTCCGTCCAAGTCGATTTTTCGAAACGCGCATCGAGAGCGCGCCCACCGGACATGCGTCAATGCAGACGCCGCACTCGGTGCACCGGACCGCGTCAATGACGGCGATTTCCTCGATGGTGATCGCCGCATTGGGACACTCCCCGACACAGGCCCCGCATCCGCTGCACTTGTTCGCATCGACCGAAATGGTCATGATCTGATTTCTCCTCGATAAGATTCCATCACCAGCAGCCTTCGTGGCCGTTCGCGAAAAGCGATACCGCCGGCTACGAGAACCGGCAGTATCGCAGTACTGTGATCACGCATCGCCCTTTTTCGCGGCGAGCTCCTCCAGCTCCTTGATGCGCGCATTGAGAACGTCAATCTGCTTGCCGAACAGCTCCGATTGCGTTTTCAAAAGCTCCATCTCGCGCTCCGGCGTGAACTCGCCGTAGCCGACTGCGCCGCCCCAGCCCTGATTGCCATAGGCGCCCCGCGCCCAGCGGGGCAGTCCGGTGGCGTAAAACACATGCCGCCATCCGCGGCCTCCGCCGCCATAGCCGCCGCCCCCGAAGCCCCTGCCGCGGCCATACCCGAATCCGGCGCCGACGTTCTGAAATCCCGCGACTCCGTATCCGGCGCAAAAACCCGCGCCCCGTCCCGTCTTGGACCCATGTCCCAACGGTCCCGTTCTGTCTCCACCTGGCATGACCTGCCTCCTTTAGAATTAAAAATGAAAACCATTATCATTAAATGCTCAAAAAAAATTTCCTCACCGACACCGCGCACACACCCCGTAGAAGCTGATGGCGTGGTCGGTGATGTCGAAATCGTATTTCTTCGACAGCCGCTGCTGCGTCTTGCCGATGAACTCGAGCTCATCGTCGAGGAACTCGGTGTAATCGACGATCGCCTTGCAGCGCAGGCACACGAGATGGTGATGGTGCTTCTTCCCGCCGGGATTGTTCACCAGCTCATAGCGCGCCTTGCCGTCGCCAAAGTCGAACTTTTGCACGATCCCCATCTGCGTGAGCATGTCCAGCGTGCGATACACCGTCGTAAGGCCGATCGAGGGATTCCGCTCGTGCGCCTTTACATACACATCCGCGGCCGTCACATGATCGTCGGTCTCCTGCAGGATCTCGAGCACCACCTCACGCGGCGCGGTGATGCGCGCGCCCCGGTCCGCAAACCTGTCCTGCCACCAGGCGCCTCGTCCTCGACCCATCATACGACGCCATCCTTCCTTGTAATGAAAACGATTTTCATTATCAATATATAGAATCCCCGT
>Ga0116161_1005009_pt1 | contig 10829 bp, 8 predicted proteins | sample AD_JPNAS3_MetaG_FD_89877 | JGI IMG/M metagenome (GOLD analysis project Ga0116161, IMG submission 89877) | Active sludge microbial communities of municipal wastewater-treating anaerobic digesters from Japan - AD_JPNAS3_MetaG | ecosystem: Engineered > Bioreactor > Anaerobic > Digestate | place... | reverse complement strand
TTCGGCAAACTTCGGAATCGCCTGTGCGGTCTGGTACTGCATGAACTTGCCCATGTCGTTGCCAATCATTCCCATGCCAATCTTTTGGTCCAGAATCTTTTGCAGTTCCTCTGGCAGCGAGACGTTCTGCACCGTCATGCCTTCGAGCTTGAGGCCGATTTTCTCGAACTCGGGTGCCAACTGGCGCGTCAGGGCCTGCGCAAAGGTAAGCTGGTTGGCCGCCAGGTCCAAAAAGGCAATGCCGCTGCTGGCGACGGCGTTGCTGATGTTTTGCAGCACCAGCCCACGCAACTGGCCGTCAATATCACCGGCCGAATAACTTTCGCGCGTGCCCGATATTTCGGTGTGAAACAGCTTGGGGTCGGCAATGCGAAAGCTGTAGTTGCCAAAGGCGCGCAGGCGAACCATGCCAAAGTCGGCATCGCGGATGGTGATGGGTTGCGGCGTGCCCCATTTTTGATCGACCTGCTGGCGTGTGCTGAAAAAATACACATCGCTCTTGAACGGTGACTCAAACAGCTTGTCCCAGTTCTTCAGGTAAGTCAGCACCGGCAGGGTATGCGTGGTCAGCCGGTGGGTGCCGGGGCCAAACACGTCGGCGGCCTTGCCCTCATTGACAAACAGCGCCATTTGCGATTCGCGCACCACCAATTGCCCGCCATTCTGGATTTCCATGCCCGACATCGGAAAACGCCAGGCCAGTGTGCCGTCCGAGTCCTCGGTCCACTGGATAACGTCAATAAACTGTTTCTTGATGAAGTCCATGAGTGACATCTGCTGCTCCTAGAGGGATGGGGATTGTGGATGATACACAGGCCATGCGGCGCTGCTGACGTTTCTGCCCAACTGGTGTTTTCCTCAATAGCCATGATGCCGCGCGCCCGCTAGCCTCGCGGCATGAGCAATTTTCAAGACGAAGTACCACCGCCGCCCTATGTCCCGCCGCCATCCGAGGCACCGCCCAAGGAAGTCATCGCACTGCCGTGGGCGGCACCGCTGCGCTGGCTGGCGCTGGGCTGGCGCGACCTGCGGGCCTGCCCGGCAATCAGCCTGTCTTACGGTGTGGCTTTTTGGGGCATGGCGCTGATTCTGGGCGCGGTGTTTCGCAGCAAACCCGAGTTCACCATGACCATGGCCTCGGGCTGCCTGCTGGTCGGGCCGTTTCTGGCGATGGGGCTGTACGACATCAGTCGCCGCCGTGACCAGGGCCTGGTGCCCGGTTTTGCGGCATCGGCCACCTGCTGGCGCAGTCACCTGCGCAGCATGGGCATGCTGGTAGGCGTGCTGATCGTGCTGGAACTGTTGTGGGGGCGCGCCTCGCTGGTGGTGATTGCGGTGTTTTTCAACACCGGGCTGCCGTCCTCGGTGGGCGTGGTGCAGGCGGTGTTCAACCCCGACAATCTTGATTTTGTGATTGCCTACAGCCTGGTTGGCGGGGTCTTTGCCGCGCTGGTTTTTGCCATTGCGGTGGTGTCGATCCCGATGATTCTGGACCGCGATACCGATGCCATCAGCGCCGCCATCACCAGCTTGGAGGTGGTCGTCAACAACACTGCCGTCATGCTGCTGTGGGGCGCAGTGATTGTGCTGCTGGTGGCGGCATCGCTGCTGCTGCCCTGGGCGCTCGGCCTGCTGGCGGTTGGGCCGCTGCTGGGGCATGCCAGTTGGCATGCCTACCGGGGTTCGGTGCGCTGGCTTTGAATCGCGGCCAGGGCGCTGGCACTGGGCTATGCTCTGGGCCTCATCTGATTTTGTGAGGCCACCTTTGTCAACGCCAAACTCCACCTTAGCGCCGCGCACCAGCCGTTTGGCGACGGCCATGCTGCTGGCCGCTGGCCGCGGCGAGCGCATGCGCCCGCTGACCGACACCTGCCCCAAACCGTTGCTGCGGGTGCGGGGCAAGCCTCTGCTGCAGTGGCATCTGGAAGCGCTGCTGCTCGGCGGCTTTACCCGTGCAGTCATCAACACGGCTTGGCTAGGGCCGCAAATTGAGCAGGAGTTTCACGGCATGTTTGCCCTCCAGCCCTTATTGGATAAGCGCAAGCAGCTATTAAGTCAGGAGCTTCTTCATCTCCACTATTCGCGCGAAGGAGAAGACTTTGGTGCCGCTCTGGAGACCGCTGGCGGCATTTGCCGGGCACTGCCGCTGCTTTGTCCACACCTTGCAGACGGTGGCAGCGATGTGTTTTGGGTCGTCGCGGCTGACGTTTTTGCGCCAGACTTTGAGTTCAGCCGGGCTGCTGTTGAAGGCTTTCGCGCCAGCGGCAAACTGGCCCACCTGTGGCTGGTGCCCAACCCCGAGCACAAACCGGGCGGTGATTTCGCTCTGGATGCAGACACCGGCCTGGCCCTGAACCTGCCCGATGACGACCCGCGACCACGTTACACCTATTCCACCATCGGCCTGTACCGCCATGCGCTGTTTGCGCCACCCTGGTGCGACATCGCTGCTGGCAACCCGGCTGGCATGAAGGCCCCGCTGGGCCCGCTGCTGCGCCTGGCCATGGATAAGGGCCAGGTCTCTGCAGAGCTGTACACCAGCGCCTGGACCGATGTCGGCACACCCGAGCGACTGGCAGCGCTCAATGACATGACGACCAATGCCTGAAGTTCGAGGAACATGTGACAACGTGGTGGTCAAGCTCATATTGCTTCAATCACATTTGAATGACGACCTGCTCAACCACCAGACGCAGACCGTGCAAGGCCGCGATCTGAACGGTTCAAGAAAAGCTGCTTGATGCCTGCATGCGGGCATGGCTGTGGAATAAACCATTGAAAACCATTGCGAGACTCGATTGCCTGACATCGCTGCGTTTTTTCGCCGCTGGCATGATCGTTTTTCACCACTCAATATCACTCGGATTATTTGGGCTGGGCTCCACACCGGGTGAATCTTCGATATTTGGGCAAGGGGTTTCTTTCTTCTTTGTTCTTTCAGGTTTTATTCTGGCCTATGTGTATCAACGCCTGGAAACCTGGCCGAAGATTTTCAGCTTTTACCGTGCCAGAGTCGCCAGGGTCTGGCCGGCGCTTGTTTTCAGTTTTTTCCTGACATATTGGCTGTTGTCGCTGGAGTGGGATACACCAATAGCGCTGGCAAATTTGTTCATGGTGAATGCGTGGATTCCCGTTCCTGAGTATTTTTTCTCCTACAACATCCCATCGTGGAGTATTTCTACGGAGTTTTTCTTCTACTTGCTATTTCCTGTGTTGATCTACAAATGGGAAAAATATGGAAGGGCAAGGTTATTATTTTCAATGCTGATTGTTTTGATATTTTGTTACATCTCAAACACGCTGCAGCATTCAAAGGACAACTTGATTTCTGCCGTCGCCCTGCAGGCAGGATTAATCTACGTGAATCCTTTGACCAGGGTTCTTGAATTTATTCTGGGCATCTTTGTATGTTCCATCTGGCGCAATCTGCGGGATCGGGTTCAGTGGCGTTTCGCTCAGGCAACGCTGTACGAGCTATTGGCTGTCGTGGTTTGTGCCTTGTCGGTCTATTATGTTCCCAAGTTTGCCTGGTCCATGATGCTGGCGTTCAATGAGTCGGCCATTACATACTGGTTGATATTTGGCGGCTCGATGCTTTCATTTAGCTGGTTGATCTATGTCATGGCGATTGGAAAGGGCTGGATCAGTCGCATTTTGTCCAGTTCTGCTCCAGTTTTAATGGGCGAGATCAGCTTTTCTCTGTATCTGGTTCACTTGACCTTATTGCGATATTATCACGAGAATTTTTCTGCTTTTCCAGTCCTGCCTCATGGCATTTCGATGCTGATTTTTTGGGCAGTTTTATTATTGGTGTCTTATTTGATGTGGGCACTTATCGAGATGCCTTGCAGAAGACTGATATTAGGCCGTGATCAAGCCAAGGTTCACGGAACCAATGTATTGAAAGAAACATGGCATCACCATCTGAATTGGAATCGAAAAACTGTGCTGGCCTCAGCCATGTTGATTTCCTTGTTATTGTCCATCAACCTCTCCATGGATCAATCGGCTGCCGTGGATCTCAAAAGAAAGAATATTCCTGTTGATGTTGATACGCTTGTTTATTATGCGGGCACTGGTAACTCAAAGGTAATCAACTGGTTGCTGCAGGCGGGTATCGATGTCAACGCCAGAAACAGCAAGGGCACCATTGCCCTGACTGAGGCGGCCTGGGCTGGCAATGATGAAGTTGTTTCAATGCTATTGACTGCCGGCGCGAAGATAGAGGCAAAAAACGCAAATGGCCTGACCGCACTGAAAGCCGCCGTCAGCCAGCAACAGGGTGTGGTTGCCCTGCTGCTGCTCGACCGAGGTGCCAGCCCTCATTTTGTTGATGCTGACGGCACGACCCTGCTGATGGATGCAGCCTGGCAAGGCAATCTGGCGCTGGTCAAAAAATTGCTGGAGCGTGGTGTCGATCCAAACCAGCGGCGACCCACGGATGGAATGACCGCATTGCTGCTTGCAAAAGGCAATCGCCATACCGATGTGGCACAGTACCTGATGTCAGCGGGTGCATCAGGGTCTGACCATCCGCAGTGATGGGGCAGGGCGCTGGCAGACCTTTCCCGTCGGCCACGAGGGCAAAATTGCGCAGGTGTGCATTGGCCCCTGCGGGGCATTGGTGCGGCGGCCATTCTGATGCACGGTATCAGCGTGGGTGCCGGGCCATTGTGGGTGCCAGCGCGCTACCGGTGCCATCGCGATGCGGTTGAGTTGCTGCCATCCGGGCGGGGTGCGGCTTTCATTGAGAAGTGGAAATCATGGCAAGGATCAAGCGATTCGTCGGCAAGCGGTGCAGGCAATGCCTGACTACCGGTTGCGTTCGACGCTTGTTGTTTTGAGCGTATATACCGTGGCGCTGGCCGGGGAATTTGACAGAGGCCCGGTCTTGCGCGAGCCGCAGGCTTGTGCCGGTGCTTGTGTGATGCAGTGCGAGGGCGCAGCCTTTAGCGACTCGGGCAAGGTGGGTGCGATGCCTGCTTCAAATGCCAGCATGTTGGCATCAGTATTTTTTCCCGGCCAGGCGGCCGGTGAGTTACCCAAGAGCAGTCTTCAACACAGGTAATTCCATCTCTAAATCATTCTTGTCTAGGCACCCTGCCGCAGATATTGCAAACGCAAGGCAAGGCGATATAAGCACGACATGGATGATTTGGAAACGGAATAAACCAACAAGAACGAACAGATTTGCCCTGTTCATCGGTAGGCTCCGGCTGTTCCGACGGCCAGCCTTGAGGTAAAGTGTGCGGGTTGGATGCCTCGAATGGAACATGGTTTTTTGCATTCCTTTTGACGCTGTCAAATAACCCGGCCAAAGTCAGACTGGTATCGGTCAGAATTTTTTGAACTGTCGAATGGCAGTGAACCCTGGAGTTCCCATGAGCCACAAGAAAAGCGCCGGATTTACACTGATTGAACTGGTCATGGTGATTGTCATTCTGGGTGTGCTGGCTGCCATCGCCTTGCCGCGTTTTGTCGAAATGAAAGCCGATGCAGAAAAGTCAACGGTCGAGGCGCTGGTGGGTTCGCTGGCCACGGCCAGGACGCTTTGGCTGACCAAGGCGGCAACCTGTGGCTCTGATTACGTGGCACCGGGGCGCATGGCGCTGGCCACGGTGGTTGGCCTGACCGACACCAGGCCGGCATTTTGTGAGTCACCTGGCTATGTGCAGGGGCACACCTTCGATGCCGATCAGATTCGCAACGGCATGATGCAAAACCCGGCAGCCGACCTGTTCACCGACAACCTTGACAACGGCAACCAGATGCAGTTTGTCACCAAAACTGGCCGTACCGTGACGATTACCCACAACCCGACCACTGGCGGCATCAGCTACACCGCTGCCCCGGCCTATTAGCGCCCTGGCCGGTGCGGGCGGCGTTGCTGATTTCAATGGTCGCCGGATTGGCGGCTTTGGCCCTGCTGTTTACCGGCGAAATTGGTCTTTTAACCCAGTATCTCCTGGGCAAATTTGCCTACAGCACCTCAAATGCGGCCAGCCTGACGCTGCTGGCTTACCTGGTATTGGCCCAATGGGCGGGCCTGTGGCGCAGCAGCAGCCTGAGCGGCCCGGTGGCGCTGGCGCTGATGGGGGCTGCCCTGGTGCTCGGGCATGGCCTGAATTTCTGGCTGACGCTGCGCTACCTGCACGAGTTTGAACTGCCGCTGGGCGTGCATCTCTACCATTGGCAGGGGGCTGGCAACTCTTTCACCGGCCTGCTGCACAGCCATCTTGGCAAAACTGCGTTGGCCGCCGGTGCGCAGTTGCTGGGCTGGTCAAGCCCGGCTTATGACACTGGTCGGGTCTTTCTGGCCTGGGTGCCGGGCTTTGCACCCTGGGCGCTGTTGACCGCCTTTGTCGTCGCCAGCCTGGGCGCTCTGGCGGCTATCCCGACCGTCTGGCAGCGTTATGCCGGCCATCCGGCGGCCATGCTGCTTTATGTGCTGAGTTCCTTGTCCTGCCTGAAGTCGATGCTGGACGGCGGCCCGCTGGCCCATGGCACACCGCCCGCCCTGCTGGCGCTGGCCTGGCTGGTGCTGCCGGCTACGTGGCAGGCGCGCCACGCCAAGTGGCTGGCTGCTTTGGCAATGCTGATATTGGCGAGCTACCTGGGGTTCTGGGTGGTCTTGTCGCCGGAGCGTCCGGTGCCAGCGCTGGGTTCCTTTTTGTTTCCGCTGGCGGTGTACGCATGGCTCGGGCTGGTGCTGACGCGCCAGCCGTTGGCGTGGCGTCTGGCGCTGGTTGCGTTTCTGACGTTGTCGCTGGTTTTTGACGCGGCTGACAACCTGCTGCCCTATTTGTATCGACAGTCGGCGCTGTGTCAGGCTTTCCGGGTGCTGCCAAGCTCAGACAGACCAGAGACTTTCTCGTGCGCGGGTGAATCGGCGCTGGCGACTTACCAGCGACTCGGTGACGATCCACGCAAGCCGCACAGCACCTGGATTGCTCAGGCACCAATGACCGGTGTCCACGCGCTGGCCGGTTCGCTGATCGTCGTTGACACCCGCAGCAATGCGCTGCGCCAACCCGAGGGTGTGGCCTGGCAATTGATCGGTTTGCAGCCCCACGGGCGCGGCCAGCAAATCGGTTTTCAGGCCATGGCCGCCGCTGGCTTGCCCCCGGTGTTTGTGGCAGACCAGGGCAATGCCCTGAGTCGCAACAACTACTATGTTTATCTGCACCAATTGAGTGGTGCGCTGCAGCGCGCCGGCATCACCGAGTTCATCATTGTTCCAGCGACAGGCTCCAATCCGCCACTCTTCTGACCAGCGCAGAAATGTTACGGTGGCGTGGCGGCTGCGCCAACAGGAACAGGCGGTACGCATGGCATAGACTGTGCTGATGCGCAACTTTGCAGGGAACTCTTCATGTCGATCAGTCGATTTGCCTACGCCAGCAACAGCAACCGCTTTCTGGCCGCGCCCGAACTGGCACAGCAGCCGTTTGCCGTGGTCGGCGTGCCGTTTGACGGGGCGGTGACGAATCGACCTGGGGCACGCTTTGGGCCGCAGGAAATTCGCCGTGCCAGCCTGATGTTGTGTGATGGCATTCACCCGTACTTTGACGTGACACCGCTGGGGCATCTGGGCGATGGCGGTGACATGCGCCTGCCCAATGCCGCGCCATTGGCTGACGTTCGCCAGCAGATTCAGGCCCAGGCGAGCAGCCTGATGGCGCAGCACCATTGCGTGTTTCTGGGCGGCGACCATTCGGTCACCTTGGCGCTGTTGCGCGCAGCCCATGCCATCCACGGCGCACTGGCGCTGGTGCATTTTGATGCCCATTGCGACACCTGGACCGACCACTTTGGCGAACCCTCAGGCCACGGCACCTGGACTTATGAGGCCATGCAAGAGGGTTTGCTGAGCGCGCCGCACACTGTTCAGATTGGGCTACGTTCCAGCGGCGAGCGCGCTGCGCGCGACTACGTGCAAGACCAGGGTGGGCTGATCTTCAATGCCCGCAGCCTGCGCGGCCAAGACGGCAGCGCCTTGCAGCCGGTGGCAGCGCAAATCCGCCAGCGCCTGGGCAAACGGCCGTGCTACCTGACGCTTGACATCGACTGCCTGGACCCGGCCTTTGCCCCCGGCACTGGCACCCCCGAGCCCGGCGGCATGAGCAGTTCGCAGGTGCTCACGCTGCTGGAAGAGCTGGCAGCGCTCAACATGGTCGGCATGGACTGTGTCGAAGTCGCCCCGGCTTATGACCATGCCGAGCTGACCAGCAGCGCAGCAGCCACCTTTGTCTGGACTTATCTGTGTGGCCAGATTGCCAAACCTGTTTGACAGAATCGCAGCCATGTTGATCGACTCTGACACCCAGCTCAACCAGAACAGCTATTACGAGGCCAGTGCCATTCGGCCCGGTCCGTTGCCACCGCTGCAGCAGCACATCAGCGCTGATGTGGTGGTGGTGGGGGCCGGTTTTGCCGGTCTGTCGGCCGCCATTGAGCTGGTCCGGCGCGGCTACTCGGTGGTGCTGCTGGAGGCTGACCGGGTTTGCAGCGGTGCCTCGGGGCGCAATGGTGGCCAGGCGATTGTGGGTTACGCCAGCGGCCAGGCGCCGTTTGAGCACCAGTTGGGCCGGGCACAAGCCAGGCTGGCCTGGGACATGTCGATGCTGTCAATTGACCTGATTGAGGCGCGCATTCGCGAGTTTGACATTGACTGCGACTGGGTCAAAGGCTATTTGCATGTGGCTGACTCGCCGCGCAAGGCGCGCGCCTTGCAAGCTGAAACCGAAGCCATGGCGCGTGACTACGGCTTTGAAGCCGACCTGGCCATCGGGGCTGACGTGCAGCGGCACATCAACAGCCCGATCTACCACGCGGCAGCATTTGACACCAGCTCCGGGCATTTGCACCCGCTCAAATTTGGCCTGGGTCTGGCGCGGGCGGCACAGGCGCTGGGGGTGCAGATTCATGAAAAATCTGCAGTGGTCAAGCTCGACCGGGGCAGCCCGGTGCTGGCCAGCACCGCGCAGGGCAGTGTCAAGGCCAAGTTTTGCGTGCTGGCTGGCAACTGCACGCTGTCCGAATACGGCCCAAAAGTGGCACCGGAGATTGGCGCACGCATCATGCCGGTGGGCACCTACATGATTGCCACGGCGCCACTGGGCGCGCCGCTGTGTCGGCAACTGATCCCGAGCAATGCCGCTGCCTGTGACAACAATTTCATTCTGGACTATTTCCGCTTCAGTGCCGACCACCGCATGCTGTTTGGCGGGCGGGTCAGTTACACCACCCGCACCCCGACCGATCTGCGTCAGACGATGGCCCGGCGCATGGCGCAGGTTTTCCCGCAGTTGAGCCAGGCGCAGGTCGAATTTTTATGGGGTGGCTTTGTCGATATCAGCATGAACCGTGCCCCCGACTTTGGGCGGCTGGGGAACAATGTCTATTACCTGCAGGGCTTCAGCGGCCATGGCGTGGCGCTGACCGGGCTGGCCGGGCAACTGGTGGCGCAGGCCATCGCCGGACAGGCCGAGCGCTTTGATGCGTTTGCCAGCCTGCAGCATCGCAAGTTTCCGGGTGGGCCGCTGCTGCGCATGCCGAGCCTGGTGCTGGGCACGCTTTACCACCGGCTAAGAGATGCTTTTTGAGCGGTTCAGGCACAGTGGCGTTAAGCCGGGCTAAACAGATTCGGCGGGCTATTTGGTCTGGCGCTTGATCGAACCGGCCCTGCTGCCTGCCTGGCCGGTGCGGCTGCCGGGCCAGATGGCGTAGCAACCGGGACCAGGTGCCGGGCAAGTTTCCGGCTGAACGATGGTGGCTTAAAGCTTGACGAACTTGCCGCCTTTTTGTGCTTCGCGCTGTGTCAGCCGGGTCAGCGCTTGTTTGAAGTTTTGCCAGCCAAGCGAGAGTATTTCGCCCATGGCATCAGAGCGCAGTTGCTGTGCCTGACGGATATGGGCTTGTATGTCGATGTAGGTGTATTCCATGATGACGTATCCTTTGCTAATTGCTGTCCCTCATGAGGACATCGGGCAACGATAGTCGCGGTGTTGCAATGCAGCAAACGATCAATTCTCACCCAACAGACGAGAAAAATTCATCCATGATCTACCGCTTGCCACCACTGAATTCATTGCGTGCCTTTGAAGCGGCTGCACGGCATCTCAGTTTCAAGAACGCGGCGGCAGAGTTGTCGGTTACACCGACCGCCGTCAGCCACCAGATCAAGTCGCTGGAAGCGTATCTTGGGGTGCCCTTGTTTCACCGGTTGACCCGCGCAATGGAGCTCACGCCCAGAGGCCAGGCGCTGCTGCCGAAGGTTCGCGAAGGGCTCGATTGCTTTGCTACCGCAGTGAAAGGTGTGATCGAGCACGCTGCCGATGGCCGCTTGATTGTGGTCATGCCGCCGTCTTTTGCGACCCGCTGGCTGATGCCCCGGCTGCGCCGCTTTACCGAGGCGGAGCCGTCGCTGAACCTGCACATCATTCGTTCCCTTGGTACTGTTGACGGTGACCAGTCGCTGGCTGCCGATGGCTTCGAGAATGTCGATCTGCGCGATGAAGACTCGATGGTGGTGATTCGCTATGGTGTCGGCAACTACCCCGGTTTTCAAGTGGACCGGGTGTTTGGTGTTGATTACATTGCCGTTTGCAGCCCCAAGCTGCTGGCATCCGAGCCACCGCTGTGTACCCTGGCCGACATGGAGTTCCAGGTGCTGCTGCATGACGATTCCACCGCCAGCGAGCAAACCGGCCTGAGTTGGGCCGAATGGTTCAGGTTGGCCGGGGTCAGCGGTGCCGACAGCAGTGCCGGGCCGCACTTCAGCGATTCGGGTCTGGTCTATGTGGCTGCGTTGGACGGGTTGGGCGTGG
>Ga0116161_1004984_pt1 | contig 10867 bp, 10 predicted proteins | sample AD_JPNAS3_MetaG_FD_89877 | JGI IMG/M metagenome (GOLD analysis project Ga0116161, IMG submission 89877) | Active sludge microbial communities of municipal wastewater-treating anaerobic digesters from Japan - AD_JPNAS3_MetaG | ecosystem: Engineered > Bioreactor > Anaerobic > Digestate | place... | reverse complement strand
TATCTTTGCAGCGCTTTTTTAGAAAGCTAAACAGGATTGTCTCATGGTGTAATGGTAGCACTGCAGGTTTTGGTTCTGCCTGTCGAAGTTCGAGTCTTCGTGAGACAACCAAAAAGCCTCCGGCCGAAAGGAACCGGAGGCTTTTTAATTGTGAAATAACTTAAAATATTAGTACTATGTATTGCATAGTACTATACGCTGCATTATATTTGCCCCCGAATGCCGGATTCTGATGTTAGAACCGGACTAAAACAAATAATAAAACTCATGAAAAAGGTTGTTTCAAAAGGGATTGGGGGCTATTCTTTCCAGATTGAAGAGGATGCCTGCCGCATTTTGCAGGATTACATTGAACAATTTAGGAGCAAGCTGGGAGAGGCCGAAGACGTCTCCGAAATCATGGACGATATCGAGGCCCGCATTGCCGAAATTCTCCGGGAGGAAATAACTTCTCCCAATCAGGTCGTGGGCGAAGGCCTGATACGACAGGTAGTGGCACGCATGGGCATGCCCGACGGCAGCAACGATTTTACCGAATATCACGTGCCCTATGCTTCAAACAAAAGAGCTGCACGCAGGCTTTTTCGCAATCCCGACGACCGTAAGATAGGCGGAATTTGCGGAGGATTGGGCGCCTATTTGGGAGTGGACTCCACCCTGTTGAGGATTTTGTTTTTGATTGGCTTCTTTTTGGGACTCTTGTCGTTTTGGGTTTACCTTATTTTGTGGATCTGTGTGCCGGACGCAAGGACACCTGCTCAAAAACTGCAGATGCAGGGACTTCCGGTAACGGCCGAAAATTTATTGCGTTATTCAGCTAAACAATCAGAGAAATGAACCGGGAAATAAATACGGATAATGTAAAGGCTCAGATGAGAAAGGGGGTTCTCGAATACAGTATTTTATCCATCTTGTCCAGGGGGGATGAATACGCTTCTTCCCTGATCAAAATTCTTAAAGACGCCCAAATGATAGTGGTGGAGGGCACATTATACCCTCTGCTAACCAGACAAAAGAACCAGGGTTTACTCAATTACCGTTGGGAGGAATCTCCTCAGGGGCCTCCCCGTAAGTATTACAGCATTACGGATAAGGGCAGGGAAATGCTCTCGGAGCTCGATGTGACCTGGAAGGAAATTGTTGACAGTATAGAAATAATTCGTAATACCCCAAATCAATGAAAAATGTAATTAAAGTGAGCGTAGGTCGCTGGGCCTTCACCTTGAACGAGGGGGCCTATGTCTTGCTGGAAAATTTTTTAGACAGGCTCAAGACTTATTATGAAAAAGAAGCCGATACGGACAAACGCGTTCAGGACATAGAAAACCGTATCGGAGAGTACTTATCGGACTGTGTTAAATCCATCGATCAAGTGGTGGACGAGAAACAAATACAGCAAGCCATCGAATCGCTGAATTTACCGGATTTCGGGCAGCAAGCTGCTTCGTCAGGCCGTGGTGCAGCGGAGAGCGATGATTACGGCAGGAGTCAAAAACGTTTGTTTCGCAGCGATGAACGTAAGGTGCTGGGCGGAGTGCTCAGCGGGCTGGGCGAATATTTTGGTATAGACCCGGTTGGCTTACGTGTCCTGTATGTGATTTTTGTTGTGATCGGACTGTTCAGTTTCCGTTTTAATATGGGCGATCATGTCCATTTCCGCCTGTTTGGAATGGGAAGTATTACTACTTTTCTTCTTTTGATGTATTTGGTTATGTGGATCGTAATGCCCTTAGCACGAACTCCCCAGGAGAAAAGAGCCATGAGGGGAGGACGAACTTCGGCCCGCAGGGTTGTTCATGATTTAGGAACCCGGTCCGGCAGCAATTACCGCGAGGAGAGGAATTTCGGTCTGGGCAGTTTTTTGCTCAGCTTTATCCGTGTTTTTGCAGGTGTTGTTTTTATTGTGGTTGGAGCCTCCGGCTTGCTGGCTTTTCCCATGTTGCTGTATTTCTGGGATGTACCCGCCAATTGGTCTGGTTATTTTGAATTATTGACTTTGCGTCCGGGTTTGCCCTGGTTTAAGGTATGGACATTAATTGCCGTTTTTGTGCCTTTACTGTTGTTTTTGTACGAAGGGATAGTTCTGTTGTTTAAACTGCGGGTGCGTAAATTTAACTTGGGAGCTGTTTTTCTTGTCGTTTGGATATTATCTCTTTTTATCCTTGCTTTCAGCGGTTTACTTGCCAGCCGTTCTTTTTGGGGTAAGGGAAAATATCAGAGCACAGTAGCCCTCGACTTGCCTTCAGATACCTTGTACCTCGAGATAGATGCCGAAATTTCTTCGCCTGAACAATTTGTATGTGCCTACGAAGATGGGTTCTTTGTTTATTGCGGCAAAAACAGCTCTGGTAACGAATGTCTCTATGTTATTCCTCAAGTTCGCCTAAGTAGTGGAGATACGCCCAAAATGACCCAAGAACTGAGTTTAAGGGCCAAAAACAACTTTATTGCCCAAATGAAGGCCGAAGACGGCGTTGATTTTGTAAAACAGGAGGGAAACAAAATTAAAGTCACCCCTTTATATTTTGACCAAGAAAATCCCTGGACCTTCGAACAAATGAGCCTGCATTTGATTTTACCCGAAAATGCTGTCCTGTATGTGCAGGGGGAAAAGGGTAAATGGCAGGAATTAAAGCATAACAGAGGTTCGTTCTATCCTTTGGTGGGCTATACCGGCGATATTGAAGGCTTTACGATTAATAATTTATTTTAGCGGCATCAACAGGATCGTTTTATCAATCCTCCGGAACTTAGTTTTGCTTCCGGAGGATTTTTTGAATAATGCCCATTCGAGGGATAGCAATTATACAAGGATGCAATAATTATTCTTTCAAAAGTTTGTCTATAATCCTGGGGTAGTGCAGGTATTCCAGTTCGTGTACGCGCCGCGCAAGCTCCGAAGGCGTATCCGAAGCCAATACCGGACAGCCGGCCTGAAAAATAATGTTCCCCTGGTCGTAGTGCTCGTTTACATAGTGGATGGTAATGCCGGATTCCTTTTCGCCGGCCTGTATAACAGCTTCGTGTACCCGTTCGCCATACATACCTTTGCCCCCGAATTTGGGCAATAATGCGGGGTGGATGTTTACTATTTTGTCGGGGTAAGCCTGAATCATTTCAGCCGGAATTTTTTGAAGATAACCGGCCAGAACAATAAAACTTACTTGGTTATCCTGTAGCAGTTGCAGGATGCCTCCCCCCTCCATGTCTGTTTTCTCAAAAGCATGGGAGGCAATGCGGAGTTTTTTTCCCCTTTCGAGCACGTAGGCATTTTTTTTGTTGGAAAGGAATAAAACAACTTCCACATCTGCTCTTCCGGCAAAATAACGGGCAATATTTTCTGCGTTAGAGCCGGAGCCGGAGGCAAAAATGGCGAGACGATGCTTTTGGGTTCTTTTCATAATTGACAGATATCCAGGGATTTATTAAAAAACGAAAAGCGTTTTTAGAATAATTAGAGCACAAAATTAGCGTTTGTTTGAAATATTTCATTCCTTTGTCGTCTCAATTTTTTTGAGACAAACTTATTTATTCACTAAAAAATGAACGATTATGTCTGAAACAGCAGATAAAGTTAAATCGATTATTGCAGAAAAATTGGGCATTGAACTTTCTCAAGTTACTCCTACTGCAAACTTCACTAATGATCTTGGTGCTGACTCTCTCGACACCGTTGAGTTGATTATGAGTTTCGAATCGGAATTCGGAATTAGTATTCCTGATGAAGAGGCTGAAAAGATCTCAACAGTCAGTGATGCGATCGATTACGTTGAAAAAACTCTGAAAAAATAATTCCGTACAGGAGTTCCCGGTACATAAGAGGAAAACCGGACGCGGGACTTCTTGAAGATTCCTAGAAAATGGAATTAAAAAGAGTTGTCGTAACAGGCCTTGGAGCTATTACCCCTTTGGGTAATTCCGTATCAGCATATTGGACGGGTTTACTTAACGGAGTAAGTGGTTCCGGGCCTATTTCACGTTTTGACACCACGCATTTCAAAACAACATTTGCCTGCGAGGTAAAGAATTATAATTCAGAAGATTATTTCGATCGCAAGGAGGTTCGTGTATACGACCTTTTTGCGCAATTTGCTATTATTTCGGCAAAAGAAGCTATTTCCGATGCTCGCCTGATCCCCGAGCAGGAAGATTTGGACAGGATTGGAGTTATTTGGGGTGCCGGTATAGGAGGTATTCAAAGTTTTGAAAACGAAGTGGCCAATTTTGCCGTAGGAGACGGCAAACCCAGATTCAGTCCGTTTTTTGTTCCCCGGATGATAGCCGATCTATCGGCAGGCCACATTTCGATCATGTATGGCTTCCGGGGTCCGAATTATTGTACCGTATCGGCTTGTGCTTCGTCGAATAACGCTTTTTTTGACGCCTTCAATTACATACGTCTCGGCAAAGCCAACGTTATTGTTTGCGGAGGTTCCGAAGCAGCCATTACTCCTTGTGGAGTAGGCGGATTCAACGCCATGCGTGCCATTTCTACCCGCAACGAAGAGTACGCCACCGCCAGCCGTCCTTTCAGCAAAAGCCGCGATGGTTTTGTGCTGGGCGAGGGGGGAGGCTGTCTGATTTTCGAAGAGCTCGAACACGCGCTGGCTCGTAAGGCTCCTATTTACGTCGAGGTGGCCGGTTGTGGATTATCGGCCGACGCTCACCACATCACAGCACCCCATCCCCACGGTCTGGGAGCCACCAAAGTAATGGAAAATGCGCTGGAGGACGCCGGAATGAAACCCGAAGATATTGATTACATCAATGTACACGGCACCTCGACCCCTCTGGGCGATATTGCCGAAGTAAAGGCCATCAAAAAAATATTTGGCGAACACGCGTATAGATTGAACGTCAGTTCCACCAAATCGATGACCGGACACCTGCTGGGTGCAGCCGGCGCGATAGAATCTGTTGCCTGCGTCAAGGCCATACAAGAAAACATCATTCCTCCCACCATCAATTTTACCGAAGGAGACGAAGATCCCGAAATCGATTACGGTATTAATTTTACTTTTGGAAAAGCCTGTAAACGTGAGGTTCGTGCTGCTTTGTCCAATACCTTCGGATTTGGTGGACATAATGCGAGCATTATTTTCAAAAAGTGGAACCCGGGCGTATAACTTTTCCGTTTTTTTTTAGCAAGGTTTTTTATAAAAAGAAAAACAGGGAATGGTATCCCGTTCTTAGAAAGATTCTCGGATTTTATCCCCGTAATCTGCTTTTGTATGAATTGGCTTTTCGACACAAATCGGCTTCGATAAGAGGCCGCGACGGCGTTTTACTCAATAACGAACGTCTTGAATTTCTCGGAGATGCCGTATTGAACGTGTTGGTAACCGATTTGCTCTTCAATCATTTTGAATCCGAGGGAGAAGGATTTCTCACCAACACCCGTTCAAAAATCGTACAGCGGGAAACCTTAAACAACATAGCACTGGAACTGGGTTTGGACAAATGGGTACTCAAAGCCGAATATGCCTTATCTCCCAGACAATCCATTTTTGGGAACACGCTCGAAGCGCTTATAGGGGCCGTCTATTTAGATAGAGGTTACCGCGGCTGCAAGCGTTTTCTCAAAAAGAAAATCATACAGCGGTTTATTGATCTTGAACACGTTGCTAATCAAGAAATTAACTTCAAATCGAAGATTATTGAGTGGTGTCAGCATCAAAAAGTTAAATTGAGTTTTGAACACATTGAGCTGCCAGCCGAGGAAGAATCACCGCTCAATTTCGAAGCCCGTCTTTTTCTGAACGGCATTTACGTAGCCTGTGGCAAGGGATGCACCAAAAAACAGGCCCAACAAAAAGCAGCCCGCGATGCGATGACTATCGTCGAAAGCCGGCAAGCTTTGTATGCCGACATTATGGCCGCCGGCGTATAGCGAAAACACAGGAATTTTATTTTTGAAATTTTATTCCCGGCTTGAAAGCTGTGGAAAAATGAATTACTTTTGAGGCTGATATTCAAGCCCCCTGTGTCATGAGTGATTTTTTTACAGACATTGCCCAGTTGTCATTCAAAACCAGACTGGAAGGATTGAAAGATTACGCATTTGAATCTTACAATATCCAGAATGAGCAGATGTTCAACTTACTGAACGAGGCTCAGGCTTGTTTTTATGGGCGAAAATACAATTTTAGAGGTATTTTTAGTTATCAGGATTTTCGCGAAAGGCTTCCCATTCTGCAAAACTCCGATATACAACCTTATTTGCGCAAAATGATTGCCGGCAAGCCCAACATACTGTGGCCGGGCGTTTGCAAACATTTTGTGGAAGTTCCTCAAAGCGGAGGTCAAAAATCCGGAAACGATAAATACTACTTGCCTGTCAGCGATCAGATGCTGAGCGAAAATTTCTTTCAGGGTATTGACGATTGCTATGCTCTGTATTTGAGAGACTATCCCGAGAGTAGGCTTTTCTCAGCCTTTTCGGTGTGGTTGGGGGCAGACAGCAAAGAAGAAAACACAGGAAATATCACGGCTGTTTTACGTAAGAATATGCCCTTTATAATGGGCTTACTCACTTTTCCCAATGAGTTGCCCGATGAGTCGGCCGACGATCAACTGACAGAGAAAATTTTAAAAAAATGTCAGCAGGATAAAATTTCCAATTTTCATGGAACACCTTCTTTGTTTAAGAGCTTTTTGGACGAAGCTTCCGCTTTTTTCGGCAATAAGAGCATTCGGGAAATCTGCCCCTCGGCCGAGGTGTTTTTTCACAGGGGGATTCCCTTCCCCACTCAAATGGAACAGGGCGTAGAAGGATTGAATTATCAGGCTTCGTATTGCACAGCCGAAGGTTTTTTTGGCATTCAGGAACGGCCCGGCGAAGCCGCCCTTTTATTGATGATAGACAACAGCATTTTTTACGAATTTATACCGGTCGACGCTGCGCTTGAACCCAAAAATGCAGTTCCCTTGGAAGAAGTCGTTCTGGACAAAGACTATAGAATGATTATTACCACATGCTCCGGCTTGTGGAGATATTGCTCCGGTGGCCCGGCTGTTCGCTTTGTCTCGGAGAAGCCCTACAAATTTATATTATGCAACAACTGAGTATTTACAATACATTAAGCCGGCAAAAAGAAGTTTTCAAACCCCTGCACCCGGGCCGTGTGGGGCTTTATGTATGCGGCCCTACGGTTTACGGCGATCCGCACCTGGGTCATGCCCGTCCGGCCATAACTTTCGATATACTGTTTCGCTACTTAAGCCGGTTGGGCTATAAGGTGCGCTATGTCCGCAACATTACCGATGTAGGCCATCTGGAAAACGATGCGGACGAAGGAGAAGATAAAATTGCCAAAAAGGCTCGGCTGGAAGAACTCGAGCCCATGGAAGTGGTCCAGTATTATTCAAACCGTTACCACAAGGCCATGGATGCACTCCGGGTGTTGCCTCCCAGCATCGAGCCTCATGCATCGGGGCATATTATTGAGCAGATACAAATGGTGCAAAAAATCCTCGACAGCGGTTATGCCTACGTGAGCGAGGGTTCTGTGTATTTTGACGTTGAAAAATACAACAAAAGCCACCACTACGGCAAGTTGTCGGGACGCAACATCGAAGATATGCTGAGTGCCACCCGTAGCCTCGAAGGACAGGACGAAAAGAAGAACGCTATGGACTTTGCCTTGTGGAAGAAGGCCTCTCCCGAACATATAATGCGATGGCCTTCGCCCTGGAGCGAAGGTTTCCCCGGCTGGCATATAGAATGTACCGCTATGGGCACCCGCTATCTGGGAGAAGAATTCGATATCCACGGCGGTGGAATGGATTTGCTTTTTCCTCACCACGAATGCGAAATAGCCCAATCGGTGGCAGCCCTCAGCAAAGAAAGCGTCCGTTACTGGATGCACAACAATATGATCACCATCAATGGCCAGAAAATGGGCAAGTCGCTCGGAAATTTCATTACCCTGGATGAATTTTTCAAGGGCAGCCACCCTATGCTGACACAGGCTTATGCTCCCATGACCATTCGCTTTTTTATTTTACAGGCTCATTACCGCAGCACGGTAGACTTTAGCAACGAAGCCCTGCAGGCCTCGGAAAAAGGCTACAGCCGCCTGATGGATATTTACAGCCGCCTGCAGGAACTCGAACCGGCAGAAACCTCGACTGTAAACCACAGTGATCTGAGACAGAAATGCTTCGATGCCATGAACGACGATCTGAATACGCCCGTGGTTATCTCGCATCTCTTCGAAGCGGGTAAAGCCATCAACAGCATCTTCGACGGTAATGCCTCTATTTCAGCCGGCGATCTGAAGGAACTCCGCGAAGTTTTTGCTTTCTTTGTCAGTGAGATACTGGGCCTGGATCCCTCAACAGCTTCGCAGGATAATGCAAAAGCAGAAGCCGAGAGGGCAGCCTACAGGGCCGTTGTAGATCTTTTACTGGAGCTCCGCCTCGAAGCCAAAGCCAACAAAGACTGGGAACAAGCCGACAAGATACGTAAACAGCTGGCTGAGCTTGGCTTTACGGTAATGGACAGGAAAGAAGGTTTTGACTGGAAATGGTCTGCTCCCTGATCGGCCGAAATTCCTGATCGGCCGAAATTCCCGATTGGCTGGAATCCCCGATTTCAATTTAGATTTTTCTGCGCATGCCGTACATTTTCGGCATGTTCGAAGACGGCTTTTACCGAGCCGACTCGAATAGGCGATTCCACTTGCAGCGGCAGGCGGTTGGGGTTGTTGTCGAGCCATAGTTTCAGCACATCTCCCCTTTTAAATACAGTGCCTTCGACAAGGCTCAGTTCAAAATAATGGGCCTGATGGGTGTTGCCCCGGCGCAGTTTTATGAGCGCTTTGCCTTTGTAGATCAGTGTAACATCGTACTGGCCGTCGTCAAGCCTTACCGGTATACGAATAGCCTGTTTCGAGAAAAGTAAGGAATCGGGTATGCTGCGCATGCGGTAAACACTGCTTATTATATCGAAACCGCAATCTTTGGTGTGGCTGAACGTGGGATCCCTCCAAACTCCCTTGCGTTTTAATTGTGTGCGGATATTCCATCCCTCACTGGTATCGGAGGGTTGGAACAGAAAATTGTCCTGGCCGTGCCACTTACCTTCGTGCGTATATTTTATACTTTCGTAGGGAATAAGACTGGAGGGATTGACGTATGATTCGAGGGTGTCTCTGACCGTAAAAAAGGCATCGTAAGCCCTGTGGGTAACGCCCGTCGCTTTGAGATGCAGGGCAGGAAGGCTGCTGTTCAATGGGTCGGGGCTGTTTTTTCCGGTGACGAGGCTGTTCTTCCCGGTGGAGGGGCCGGCTTTTGAGGTCGTGGTTTTTGCTGTCCAGGTGGTCATCTTGGCTTCAAAATCACAAACTCCCGCGGCGATCCATATAAAGCCGATGTTGTAATAAACCTGGTAGCGGATTTTTTCGCCGGCATCAAAGCTGGTGTTTTGCAAGGAGCAGGGTTCCTTGCCGGAAAGATGCTGAGCTGCAACAAGCCCTGTAATAAATAAACAAAGGATGGAAGGAATTTTCATACCGCCGTTTTATCTGTTTTTGGGTTCGGCCGGTTTCAGGTCTTTGGGTTTTTGCTCGGTCAAGGGCAGGTCACGGATATTCCAGCTTTCCTTGATTTCCCAGTTGGCCTTGAGATTGAATAGTTTGTTGTTGTAAAAAACCTCTTCGGGTTGGCGTTTCGAGGCGTAATGACCTGTATCCCAAAGGAAGTTGTCGTTTGCATCGTCCACAGCCCTGAGATAATAATCGCCCGGTTTAATAAACGGAAAATCGGCCACACCTTTTTCCACTCTCGTTTTGCGCACCACGTTGTCGCTTTTGTCGAGCAACTCGGCAAAGGCCGGATGGCTAAAGCCGCTGATGTTTACCGTAAGGCGCGAATAGTCTTTTTCGGCCCGTATAGTGAAACTTTGACTGAATTTTGCGTTGGTTTTGCCATACCATCCTTCAATACAGCCGGAGTCGATTTCTACTTTGTATTGAGCTTCGAAATCCCAGAGGGCATCCAAGAGGTAGGTTCTTAATTTTTCGGGATGAGGCTCCAAAGTGAAATCTTTGCTTTCTATCCAGAGCGTGTCTTTTTTGCGGTACAATCTGAAGGGGTCTCCTTGAATGTTTCTAACCGGTGTTTCCCAGGTAAAATACAGTGTTGAGTATATTTCGAGAGTCGGTTTAATGTTGGTTTCCAGTTTGAGATGATCGACCGCTACAATCTGTCCGACGGTGTCTTGCTCTCTGTCGCTTCTGCGGCCTCGTTCGCGGTCCGGCAGGCTTCTTCCGGAGGCAAGGCTTGCTTTTCGTACAAACAGCCTCAGCGTATCAGTGGCCGGCGATAATAAATTGTTGGAATCCGTCTTCAAATAATCTATTCTGACGTGTAAGGTGTCGCAGCGGTAGATGCTGCTGTCTTTGATCCAATATATCAGGCTGTCGTTGGATGGATTGTTTTCGCAGATAAACCAGTCTGAGCTGTCTGTGTGTTCGCCGAAATCTTCGGGAGCCGGTTTGAGTAATTTCAAGCTTGGCAGGCTGTCTGCCTTGTAGCCGAAAGTCAGCGAAAATTGTTCTTTGGCCGGACGTTCCGATTTGACCAGGTATTGCCTTCCAAAATCTTCCTGGTACAGTTTTAAAATCAAATCGTCGGGTTTATAGCAAATATAGTCGACCAATTGTATCGTGTCGATGGTAAGGCTGTCGATCCAGGTAGTGTCGTAGCGTTGACAAATATCGGTCCACAGGTTTACTGCCGAATCGGGAAAGGCCAGGGCTTCGGCGGGCTGATCGAAACGGTAATCGCGGTTTTTATCGTCGAGGGCGAAAATATGATAGGGGCCGGGTTTGAGGTTCTTGATACAGAATCGCCCCTGGGCATC
>Ga0116161_1004947_pt1 | contig 10923 bp, 6 predicted proteins | sample AD_JPNAS3_MetaG_FD_89877 | JGI IMG/M metagenome (GOLD analysis project Ga0116161, IMG submission 89877) | Active sludge microbial communities of municipal wastewater-treating anaerobic digesters from Japan - AD_JPNAS3_MetaG | ecosystem: Engineered > Bioreactor > Anaerobic > Digestate | place... | reverse complement strand
GCCATTTCTGCGGCGGGAAGATGAGGAGCCGGAGGATTTGCTGCTGTTTGCTGGGCAACCGACCGATTTTGCTCTGGGGGCTTCCGGGGGGAGCCCCGCTCTTCCTGCCCTGGATTCGTCTCGCGAGCCGGTCGCCGAGCTGCCCCGGACTCTTGACATGAGTTTGCCGGCCATTCAGGAGCCCGTGGCAAGCCCCGCGCCCATCGCGGACGAGATCGCCGCCGAAAAAAAATATGAGTTTCTGGACGACATGGTCGACGTGCGGCTTGAAGCCTTTGTCCCTTCCCGCGAAGATCGAGGCTACTTCCGCCTGCAGATCATGCCCAAGGAAGGCGCGCGCATCCAGGTCCTTCCCAAGGACATTCTTTTTGTTCTCGATGCTTCGCAGAGCATCCTTCAGCGCAAGTTAGATGATGCCGCCGCGGCCGTCAAGACCATGATTGGCCTGCTCCGTCCAGAGGATCGATTCAACGTCATGCTTTTTCGCGATGCGCCGTCCCAGTTCCAGCCGCACAGCGTGCCCGCGTCGGCGGAAAACAAGAAGGCCGCCCTTGCGTTTCTCGCCGGCCTGCAATCGTCCGGCGCCACCGATGTCTACCGCGCCCTGAGCGCCGCCATCACCGCCCCCGAGGCCCCCGGTATGCCCGGCGCCCTCTTGATCATTAGTGACGGACGCCCCACGGCAGGGATCGTTGACGGACGCACCATCATCAACAACCTCACCGACGGCAATGCGTCGCGCCGTCCGATCTATGCGGTTGGCGGCGGCAATACCGTGAATCGTTACCTGCTCGACTTGCTCGCGTATCGGAATAGGGGCGATGCGCATATCGCCCAAAACCTCAAGGATTTCCGGCAGGACCTGCTCAATCAATTTGCGCGCATCAGCGATCCCATCCTCGACGAGTGCCGTGCAGATTTTGGCGGCATCGAGAAAGGACAGGTTTTCCCGGAGGAAATGCCGGACTTTTACCTCAAGCGATCCGTCACGGTGTATGGACGGTTCGATCCTAAACGCGACAAGGACTTTGTCATGCGCCTGACGGGCCGCGCAGGACAGCAGCGAAAGGAGATCGTTTTCAAGGCCGATCTGGCGAACGCTCGCACCGGAGACGATTCCATCGCGCGCGATTGGGCATTCCAGCGCATCTACTTCCTCATCGGCGAAATGTGCCGCGTCGGCGAAAAACCTGAACTCGTCGCCGAACTGCGCCGTCTCAGCAGCGCATATCGGATCAAAACCAGCTACAGCGAGTAGCCCACCCGCGCGGATTTCGAGGCCGCCTGGGCGCCACCGAGCGGCTGCATGCTTCAAGCCGTCGAGGCGGAGGATCTCTGACGGCCGAACAATTCATGGGCGTTGCCGCGCATGATGCGCTCGATCGTCGGTTGAATATCGGGTTCTTCCAGCCACCCTTCCTCAGCCAATTCGGAAATGGCCTGGGCCAAACCGAGCCGGGCGATGCGCGCATGGCCCGCGCTTTTTTCGACGGTGAAATAGTCGCCGCCGAATGTAAGCAATTTGCACGCGGGGGCGGCCATGAGGAATTCCTTTACGAATCGGATGCACGCGGCTGGGTTGATGATCCACGCCCAGCACATGTCGATGTACACGTTCGCGTGCTGCTTGGCCACGGCGATCGCCTCATCCTGATAGGGATACGCGATGTGCATGAGCACGAATTTCGTATTCGGATAGGCCATGAACAAAGGACAGAGATCGCTTATGTTATGACGCAACCGGTCCATCGGCATGCTGTTGTGTCCTGCGTAGAACCCGGTGTGGAGCTTAACGGGCAGCGCATGGTCGGTCGCCTTGCGCACGCAGTAATGAAAAAGATGGTCTTGCAGGGCCTTCAATTCCGCGGCGTCCAACGACTTCGCGTCGGCGAGATAGCGCGAGAACAACGGCGCAGCGTCCTCGGCGTCAACCGGGGCGTAGTCAAGACGCCGAGCGTAGGCGCTTTGATTTTTGGTGGAAACCGCTCTCGGGCCGTATTGGGCGAAGACTTCGTCGATAATGCCGTGCCAGTCGCGTAAGGACGAAGGCTCTCGATTGACGTCCAGCGCCACCATGGGAATATTCAAGTCTGTGCTGAGCGGAAGCGTGTTGATGTCGCTGCAAATGATGTCGGGATCGGCGGTCTGATGGAACACCCTGCCGTGGACTATCCCGTCGACGATCGCGAAGTCGATGTTGGCGACTTCCCGCAGGACGTAGCGATGAAAACCTGGCTCGATGAGCGCCTTGATGCGTGCGGAGATAGCCTCGCAGTTGTCTTCGCGCACGTCGTCCTCGCCATAGAGCAGGCGCACGGTTTCTCGGATATTGCGCAGATAACCCGTGTTGCGGCACCGGGCGTAGTGCGGCGCGATGTGTCTCCATTTATCACGCGGCGCGATCTGGGGATCGTTAAGCGCGCCCGCAAGCTCGATCGGCATCCCCGAGACGTAAAGGTCCGACTCGGAGTACCCTTGAAAGAGCATTCCAATGTCGCAGACCGGTCCTGGGGCGCGGCCCTCCTTGGCGGCAAGGCGCACCGCTTCCTCGCAGAGATGCTCGTGGGTGTCTACAAAGGCCGTACGCTGTACAATGTCCAAAATGCTTTGGCTCGTCGGCATGGCCGCCTCCTGACGATCTCGATCGTCGTTGATGGAACACGAATTAGAACGGATTCTTTGCGTGGATGCAACAGGAAATCGGGCCCCTCAGAACATCACGCGACAACAAGGCGAATGGACGGGTCGATCTGCGGAGAATCCAGGGGGGGGAATCCTCAGGGATCCCCAGTTTGGGGATGGGTGCATGAATAAAGGCCGTACGGATTTGGATCCTCTAAGATGGTCCCAAGTCGGCATACAAGAGTTCCATTTAGAGGAAAAAACCATGTGCGACCCGGACAAGATTGTGACGTGGCTGGCAGAGAATTTCCGGTCCATGCACGCTTCGCGCCGCAAGACATTGGCCGCTCTGGTGGGCGGGGGATGAAGATGCAGGGCACAGGCGTGCTCGCCTTGGGGCGCGCCCTGCAAACACTCAAGGACATCTGTTCCGCACGCCTCACCCCTATCCTATCGCGGACCGAGGTTTTGGAAGCGCCCGATGGTTGGGCCAGGTCCAAAAGCGGGGATGGCGCCTTGTGCAGCGATTGGCCAAGAATCATTGGGTCGAAACCAGCGCCTTCGTTGGCGTGCTGAGCGAACTGGGGGGGCCGTGAGCACCGAAGGGAACAGGGTGGAAACGGAAGAGGGATGCGGTCTACATTGATCTGTGTCTCTTGGGTAAAGATCGCCAAGGACGAGGAAGGCCAAACCATGGAAAGCGATCCACACGAGCCCCTTATCAACACCGAAAAGGGAAGGGTGGCCATCAAGCGTCTCCACGAACTCGCCGCGTTTGAACAGGGACTGGATTTTCGACAAGCAATCAAGGGCTTAGACCTGTACCGCTCTGTCGAATACTTCTGGTTTCTCCTGCATGTCGACATCGCAACGCCGGCACGAGTGCTGGATATCGGCAGCTGGCGATCGCCGTTGCCGAGTTTTCTGGCGTCCAAAGGTTGGGAGGTTGTCTCGCTGGATGTAGAGGAAGGATGCGAAATCCAGCGGGCCTATGCCAGAAAAAAACGACTGACAACGCTTAGGCCTTTTGTGGTGCCACATTTCACGGGCAGGATCAAGTATGACTTGCCTTCCGACCGCTTTGACCTTATCACGTGCATCTGCACGATCGAACATTTCGAGAACGAGGGCGATATGGACACCATCTCGGAGATACACCGGCTCCTGGCGCCAGGCGGCACTGCCTTTCTGACGGCGCCCTATGGCTCCAAGTACAGTGAACATCGGCATTTCAAATGGTTTGAACGCCGCTATGACTTGAATGCCCTCCAACAGCGACTGTTTCAACAGGCGTATGCTTCGCGGGAATTGTTGTTTTTCGGCGACCATCGGAGCGCGCGCTACATCAAATACTACTGGAAACTGCCGTCCGCCGCGCGATTTGTCCTCGGGCGTTTCTGGCTCCCGTGCGCAAAAAACTTGCTTGCATCCGACCGGGCAACGCAGGAAGATGCACGGCTTTGCGGATTGGTCCTGCGAAAATAGGGACTTCTCGCCACGCCACGTTTTAGTTTCCTGCAGGGCGATCTTGATCCATCCCAACAGAATTGCCATAAGCGACATGGTGGACGAAATCCCCCGCGCGACAACGGCCTTCGAAAGCGAGGCTTCGATGCGTTGTAGAGCCGTACGGGAGAGTCGTGCTGCATAAGAGAAAACGTGGTAGCCGTAGGACCGTCCGCCACAGACCATATCTCTTCGAGAAAGAGACAAAGACTGCCATGCTGGCAGTTACATCGCAAAACCGCGTTGTCCAAAACGACCGTGTCCTCCCTTTTCTGTGGTCACCATCGAAAAAGCCGATTTCGACAACTGGCCGAGCCGAGGTCAAGAAGATCGCCCGAACATTAAAGGCCAATACCGTCAAGCGTCGCGCCATGATGCTACATCCATCGAAAACAACCTCTCCATCTGCGCGCAACGAATGAAGATCGCAACCACCATAAGAGAACGCATCAGGCTACCTACTTAGCCCAAACAGGGGATGCTTGAGGGCGAATCGGGCCAAGGCCGGTTCCGGAACAAAGCCCATCGCAAGCGCCGCTGCCGAAAAGGCTACTGGGCCATTTCTTCCGCGAGACGTTCCCACTCCGCATACATGCCTTCCAGGTCCGCCTTCATGGCATCGTACTCGTCTTTCATCTCTTGCAGCCGCACGAAGTCGGCGGGGTCAACGGTCGTGAATTTCGCTTCGAGTTCGGTGAGCAGCTCTTCCATCTCCTCGATGTGGCGCTCCAATTCTTCAAATTCTTTCCGCTGTTTGCTGCGGGATTTTTGAGTGGAGGGTTTCGCGGTCTTTGGAGAGGATTTTTCATCGCGGCGGATGCGAAGAACGTCCTCGGCGGTTTTCGCGGCTTGGGTCTGGGCCTTTTGGGCCTCTTCTTCTGCGTGCTTCCAACGGTAGTGCGAGTAGTTGCCCCAATGCACGATGGTCGTGCCGCGATCGAAAACGATGAGGCGCGTGGCCAGCCGGTCGATCAACGCGCGATCGTGCGACACCATGATCATGGTGCCCGGGAAATCCTCGAGCGCGGCTTCGAGCGCTTCGCGCGACGCGATGTCGAGGTGGTTGGTAGGCTCGTCGAGCAGCAGCACATTCGCTTCGCTCAGAATGAGTTTTGCGATCGCGACGCGCCCGAGTTCGCCGCCGCTCAACGCGCTGATCGGCTTGAAAATATCCTCGCCTGTAAACAAGAAACGCCCCATGAACGAGCGCACTTGCTCGGGCGTCCACGCGGGCTTCACGCTATGCACTTCCCGCAGGATATCGTTCGCGCGGTTGACGGATTCGTGGTGCTGATCATAGAAACCGATGGTTGCCTTGTGGCCGGACTTCACCTCGCCCGCGCCATCCGGCAAGCGGCCCGCGAGATGGCGCAGGAAGGTGGTCTTGCCGCAACCGTTCGGGCCGATGACGCCAATGCGTTCGCCGCGCTCGACGCTGATCGAAACGTTCTTGTACAGCGCCAACGAACCGTACGCCATGCTCAAGTCTTTTGCCTCAAGCACGATCTGGCCCGTGCGCACGGCCCCGCCCCAGCGGAACTTCACCTGTGACGCTTCCGGCGGCGGCGCATCCACGCGCTCCAATTTATCGAGTTTCTTTTGCCGTTCCTGAGCTTGTGCGGCCTTGGTGGCCTTGTAGCGGAACCGGTTGATCCAGCTTTCCTCGCGCTGGATGAATTCCTGCTGTTTCTCGTAGGCGCGTTGCCATTGCTCGCGGATCAACGCTTTGGCTTCGAGGTAGCGGTCGTAATTCCCGGTGTACGATTGCAGCCCGCATCGTTCGACTTCGACGACGCGCTGCACTACCGCGTTCAGCATGGCGCGGTCGTGCGAGATGATGACAAAGGCGTGCGGCGAACTGGTGAGATAGCTTTCGAGCCACTCGCGCGCCTCGATGTCGAGGTGATTCTCCGGTTCATCGAGCAGCAACAGATCGGCCTCTTCGAGCAACACAAGCGCGAGCATGAGCCGCGTCCGCTGTCCGCCGCTCAAGGCGGAGATTTTGAGTTCGAAGTCGTGCACGGTGAAGCCGAGGCCGTGCAGCACGCGCTTGGCGCGTTGCCGGAAGTCATAGCCGCCGCGCGCGGAAAACTCGTCCTGCAGCACGCTATAGCGATCGAAGACCGAATTGTCGCCGTTGCCGAGCGCTTCTTCGAGGCGGCCTAGTTCATGCTCCGTTTCAATGAGATCGGAAAACGCATGCATCACCGCATCGAAGATCGTGTCGTCCGGCGCTATCTGCGGCATCTGCGACAAGCACGCGATCCGCGCGCGGCGCATGCGCTCGATGACGCCCTTCTCCGCTTCCATCTCGTTCATGATCAGACGGAACACCGTGCTCTTGCCGGTGCCGTTGCGGCCGATCAACCCAACCTTCTCCCCTTCCTCGACGCGGAAATCGATGTCGGCGAGGATAGGTTTGGATCCAAACGATTTTGAAATTTTCTCCAGCCGAACCAGACTCATAGGTTTCCGTTCTATGTCGAGCCCGCTTTGGAATGCGCCCGTTCATTTGCGCTTCCGGGCTTCAGGCAGTTCGCTGCCGTTTTTCCAATCCAACATCCATAGTCACAAGACGCGCAGCAAGCTGCACGAAAGAAAAGGACAAGCAAGCCTGCGCGCTTCAAAATTGCGCACGCCGAGATTATACACGCTGCATCAGTTCGTCGTAGACCCGCAGGTTCCCGGCGATCATGCGCTCGACGGTGAAGCGTTCCCTGACGAAGGCGCGGCCTGCCTGGGCCATGCGTTGTGCGCCATCCTTATCGTGCAACATGCGCACGATGGCATCGGCGAGCGCTGGGGCGTTGCGTTGCGGCGCGAAAAGGCCGGTCTGGCCGTCGATGACCATCTCGCCCACGCCGCCCGCGTCGGTCGCGACGGTGGGAACTCCCGAAGCGAGCGCTTCGAGGACAGAGGTGCCGAGACCTTCGGACCAACTCGACGAGACATACACGTCTACGGCCTTGATGATGCGCGGCGCATCGGCGCGGTGGCCGAGCAGCGTCACGGCCTTGCCGAGTCCCAAGCGCGCGATCTGCGCCTCGATGGCCGGGCGCAATGCGCCCTCGCCCGCGATGACGAGGCGCGCATTCGGAAACGCCCGCAACACGGCGGGCATCGCGTCAATCAAATTGGCGTGGTCTTTGTGTCCAACCAACGCGCCGGCGCTCCCGAGAAGCGGAACGCCCTCGGGCACGCCAAGTTCCCCGCGCGATAACGGCGGCGCCTCGAGGCGCTTGAGATCGATGGCGCTGTGGACCACCGAGACCTTGTCTTGCGGCAAACCAAATTCAAGCAGCACATCGGCAACGCGTTGCGAGACCGCCACGAAGCGATCGGGCATGCCATACTTCCAACGGTTAAGCGGGTTTGCCTTCGGCTCGAAGCTTACGCGCCGCGCCACGACAACCTTGCCGCGCCCCGCCAACATGCGCGCGAGGCATGCGTACATGTGTGCGTGGCTGGTCTGTGCGTGCAGAATATCGACGGCGTGTTCGCGCACCGCGCGCGCGAGTTTCCACGCGGTCGCCAGATCGATCTCGCCATGAAATCCCGCGTCGATGCAGATGGGGGCGGGGGATCCGTAGTCGGCAGACAAGAACGGCGATCCGCGTTTGCCCGCAAGCGCCACGGCGTCGCCGCGTTGGACAAGCGCCTTGATCAACCAACTTGCCTGCAATTCGCCGCCGCGCCAACCGGTTTGTTCATCAATGTGCAAAACGTTCACGATGAATCTCCAACGCGCGACGATACGCCTCGACCGTCCGCGATGCAAATACGTGAACGGTGAAATCGCGCAGCACGCGCCGGCGCCCCGCAACGCCCATGTGCGCCCGCAATTCCGGGTCTCCTAGCAAGCGTTCCAAGGCATTTGCCAGCGGCTCGACCGTGCCCGCAGGCACGACGATCCCCTCGACGCCGTCGTCCACGATCTCGGTCAGGCCGCCATAATCGGACGCGATAACGGGTTTCTCCGCGGCCATCTGTTCCTTCAAACTAAACGATGAAGTGTCGCAATCAACCGATGGTTGCGCGCCGATGTCGATGGCCTGGACGCACGCCGCCATGTCGTCGCGAAAACCGGCGAAACGAACCAACGGACCAATGCCCAGATCGGCGCCTAGCCGTTGCAGTTCGGTTTCGCGATCGCCTTGGCCGAGAACAAGCACGCGCAGTTCCGGGCGTCGGTCCTTCAACTGGGCGACGGCCTGAAACAAAAAATCATGCCCTTTCGCCGGGACGAGTCGCGCCACGATGCCGCATACGACATGATTTTCCCCATAGCCGAATTCCGCGCGGATTTTCTGTCGCGCATCCGCATCCGGTTTGAAGAGTTCCGCGTCGACGCCGTTGTGGATCGGAAACAGGCGCTGCGCGTCGAACGCGGGATGCCGGGCGAGGTCGTCGCACACGGTCTGACACACGACGATCTGGAAGTCCGTCCATCTTCGGTTGAGAATGCGATTGGGCAGGCCGCTTTTCACGGCATAGGTATTGTGACGCGTCCGCACCAGGCACGTTGCATAGCCCAGCAGTCGGTTCACGCCGCCGAATAGCCAATGGTCCTGCGAGCCGCTGACATGCACGATATCGGGCATGTCATAGAGCAGGCAACGCCGCGCTTCGACGATGTCCTGCCGCCATTCCCGGCGCAGTCCGCTGCGAAATGCAAAACGGTCCGCGACGCCGCAGCCCGCTTCGCGCGCCCGGTCGACCAGCACGCTGCCCGGTTTGCAGCCAATCGTGACGTCGTGCCCCATTGCGGTGAGTTCGCGCGCGAGGTTGCCGACATACCGCACTTGGCCGCCTCCGCGCAGGTGCGGGTCGGTCATCAGAATCTTCAACGGTTGCAAAATCACGGCAGCTCCAGCGTCTTCTCTGCCCTGATCTGCGGCGCATGTTCGAGGTGAAGCCCTCGAAAGGCTTTGGGATCGAAGTTCGCCATGTAGAGCACGACGTGATTGCGGCGCCCGTAGCGCAACAGGCTGCTCGCTTCAAAGAAGTGCGTCACGACTGGCCAGGGGTTGGGCGAATAACCATTCCACGCGGCAAGCGCGGGGTAGACCGGACGCTCGACGCCGTTTATCCACGCGCGCGGCTGCAAAGCGCGCGTCGCGAGGTCGAATCCGCACTTGATGGGCAGCGCACGCTTGTAGCCTTCCGGTTCGCCCACAATGCCGCTCGATGTGCGAATGGGATCGAACTGCATCTCCGGCTCGAAGCGGATCACGAAGAACAGCCGGTCGTCATAGGTCCAACAGGGACGATGGAGGGTGAACGGCGATGTGTTGACCCGCGCTTCGAGTTCAGGGGCGATGTTGATTTTTCCGGCCAGCCAGACATTGCGCCGCGCAGATACGTCGGGCGTGAGCGGTTTTCCTGCGAACCCTCCATTTGTCAGTGTTGTGCAGCCGTGTTCTAGCAAGCGCTCGGTATACATCCATTCGGATACATCCGTTTCGAGGGGTTTTCCTGGAAGGCGGACTTCCTGTTGTTGAAAACGGTTTCCAATGCGGATGCCGACCTGCAGGCGCGCTCCGAGATCTCCGGCAATGGTGATGCCCTCCTTATGCTCCGAACCTTCGGCTCCGAAAATCTCGGCGCGTTTGCGGCGGGCGGAAGCGGGAGAACGCCGCACAACCTCGACGATCTTGGCTTCCTTGGGGGCGATACTGAGGTTGAGGACGCCGTTTTTGTGGAATAGTCCCTCATCGGGGCCGAGATAGGCGTATTCGCGTGGATAAAGTTCGCGCGCGACGTAATCCGCGTCGTAGGCCAATCGCAAAGTCAGCGCGACTTGGCGCGTCTGCCAGCTTGTATTGAAAAGAAAGACAATGGCTCCGCGCTGCGTGGCGTAGCTGTACCCGTCGACTGGGTCGATGCCCGGCTCGCCCAGGATTTCGTCCACGTGCAAATGTCCAGCCAGATGCTCCTTTTCCCAGCGCAGCCATTTCACGGCGAATGCGCGATCCTCGGGGCTCATATCATGCGGCATGGCATGAAAGCGGTGGCGCAGCCCCACGGCGATAGCAGAGATGATTCCATAGCGCCATCCCGCACGGTCGTGGTAAAGATACCAGGGGTAGTGATCGGCGCCCGGATACGGTGCATTGGGGCAGGCCTGCGGCACAAGGCCGACCGACGTGATCAGGCTTGTGCGCGGCAGGAGAAAACTCAGCGAACGCCGGAAGTACAAGCGCTGCATATCGGCGAAGAGCCGGCCCACATGGATGTCAGGCAGGGCGAGGGGGTGTTCCTCGGCGATCAGGCTCAGCCCGTCGCTCAACCGCGACACGCCGATGCCGTAGCTGCCATACGCCCCAAAACAGGTTACGTGGCTCGATTCCTCGCGCAGGGTGGCGACGATCTCCACGAGGCCTTGGAGTGCGCGGTGGATGGACTCCATGCGGGCGAATTCGCTCTCTTCTCCGGCGTCGGAAGGGGTGATGGGACGTCCGGTCAGTTCGGCGTCGCGCAAGCCGTGACGGTCGACATGGGTCAAGTACCGATCGACCAGGATGCGATCGATTTCCTCGAGCGAGACGCAAGCGTCAAACTCGCGATGGATCGCTGTGTCCAAGCCGGGGACCTGGCTTTCGGGCATATCGCGTTGAAGAAGCAACGCGGCGTGGATGTTTTCATCGCGGATACGGTTCTTCACGGTGGTGGCGAGGGGGTGCGAATCGAGGGAAGCCACGATCCGGGGCATGAGGACGTGCTTGGCGCCGAGCCATGCGCATTGGTCAAGCACTTCCAATTCACTGGGGCCGGCGATGCCCAGTCCCGGCGCTT
>Ga0116161_1004933_pt1 | contig 10940 bp, 10 predicted proteins | sample AD_JPNAS3_MetaG_FD_89877 | JGI IMG/M metagenome (GOLD analysis project Ga0116161, IMG submission 89877) | Active sludge microbial communities of municipal wastewater-treating anaerobic digesters from Japan - AD_JPNAS3_MetaG | ecosystem: Engineered > Bioreactor > Anaerobic > Digestate | place... | reverse complement strand
TCTTTTTTAATAAAGAAGGCCTAAATATTACCATAGCTTTTTTAAAGCTGAGTATACTTGGTAAACTGGTAGTCCATAAGTATTATAGATATCACCATCTATTTTTTTAATATAACGACTACCAAATCCCTTAGCACTATAAGCACCTGGTTTATCAAAAACCTCACCTGTATTTACATAATACTCGATTTCATCATCGCTCATTTCTGCGAAAGTTACTTTAGTTGTAGCATCCAAATATTCTTCTTGTTCTTTATATTTTAAATAACAAGCAGTAATAACCTCATGAGTTTTTCCACTTAACTTTTTTAAAATTTCCTTAGCGTGTTCTTCATCTTTTGGTTTTGGTAAAGATTTTCCTTCTAAATTAACTACAGTAACAACGCCAATAACGATATTGTTTGGATATTGCTTATGAACATAATCACATTTACGTTTAGCAAGAATCTGTGCTTCTTCTAAAGGAGTAACATTGTCCACTTTATCATCTACTAATGCAACTACAATTCGACTTTTCAAACCTGAAAAATCCATAACTTCTTTTCTTCTTCTTGATCTTGATGCTAATAGTATTTCCTTCATATCTTCCTCCAACTCATTTAATTATAACAAAATATCCTTATTTTTTCAAGTGCTAATTTATATCAATTAAAAAAAGCCCCTAGGGGCTTTTAATTTATTATTTATTTTTAGAATAATCCTAATCCACCAACGCTTAAAAAAATTCCTGAGCAAATTGATGCAACTAAGCTTACTACAGTAATTTGTGTGTTAATTGATGGACCTGCAGTATCCTTGAATGGATCACCTACAGTATCACCAATTACAGCTGCTTTATGGGCATCACTACCTACACCACCATTGTTTCCTGCTTCTACGTATTTCTTAGCATTATCCCATAATCCACCAGCATTACTCATAAATAGTGATAATAGTAATCCTGATACAATGTTACCAAGTAAGAAACCACCGATTGCACTAACACCACCAATAATACCTACTAGGATTGTTGTAATGATTGCAAATAATCCACTAGGAATTAATTCTTTTAATGAGCCTACAGTTGCAATATCAATACATTTATCGTATTCAGCTTCAACTCCTGGTTTACCTTCAAGTAATCCTTCAATTTCATTAAATTGACGATGAATTTCTGCTACCATACGACTTGCGTTTTTATTAACACCCATCATTAGTAAAGCACTAAATACAGCTGGTACAGCTGCACCAATTATAATACCAAAGAATACTACTGGATCAGTAATATTAAAGTATTCAAATGGCTCTACACGATTACCAAAAGCGTTAAAATAACCACCTAAACCAGCATTAAGGATTCTTTCATTTACTTCACTAATAAATGCTCCAAGTAAAGATACAACAGTTAATCCTGCAGCACCAATTGAGAATCCTTTTGTAACTGCTTTAACTGTATTTCCTGCTGAGTCAAGTTTATCAGTAATCTCGACAATCTCTTCACCAAATCCACCCATTTCAGCTAAGCCCCTAGCGTTATCTACAATTGGACCATAAGCATCATTACTTACAATAATACCAACAATTGATAACATTCCTACTGCTGCCATGGAAATACCAAACATTCCATAAGTTCCTGCTAGTTCATGAGTAGGTGCAGATTTTTGTACAAGCATAAAGCTTGCAACAGCGGCAATCGCAACACCAACCATTGCAGGTAGAACAGATAAGAATCCATAACTTACACCTGAAAGGATTGTAAATGCTGGTCCATCTTCAGAAAGTTTAGCTGTTTGTTGGACAGGTTTGTGAACATCGTTTGTATAATAGTCAGTTGCAATACCAATAATTGTACCTACTGCTAAACCAACAATAGCTGCTCCCCATACATACCAAGAAAAACCTAAAAGCCATGTACATAAAGCACTAGATGCTGCAAATAATCCAGTTGTTACATAAGTACCAATATTTAATGCTCTGCTTGGGTTATCATGTTTACCCATTCTCGCAAATAAAATACCGATGATTGTTGATAATAATCCTAGACCTGAGAATACTAAAATTGTTTGAATAAAGTTATTTCTTACACCAGGATCATCTAAGTTAATTGCTATAACTAAGGCAGCTGCAATCGCTGCTACGTTTGAGTCAAATAAGTCAGCGCCCATTCCGGCAACGTCCCCAACGTTATCTCCTACGTTATCTGCGATAACAGCAGGGTTACGTGGATCATCTTCTGGAATTCCGTATTGAACCTTACCTACTAAGTCAGCAGAAATATCTGCTGTTTTCGTAAAGATTCCTCCACCAGCCTTTGCAAACAGAGCTAGAGAACTTGCTCCGAATGAAAAACCTAACATCGTACTTGCAGTAAAATCATTTAATGAATCAACTCCTTGAGTTAAACCATAGATTGCTGAAATACCAATTACACATGTAGCAACAACGGCAAGACCCATTACAGATCCACCTCTAAATCCAGCTAAGAAGCTTTGAGAAATTCCTCCTCTTTTAGCTGCTTCTGCTGTTTTTACATTAGCTGTTGTAGCTACCATAATTCCAACCTTACCGGCAATTGCTGATAATAATGTACCTAATAAATAAAATCCGGCCATTAGTACATTCTCTAATGCACCTCCTACCCAAATAGGCTCTGGTAAGAACAATAGAATAAGTAAAGCTACTATTCCTGCGAAAATTGCAAGAACTGTATACTCTCTCTTTAAGAAAGTATTTGCTCCTCTTCTAATATGACCTCCTACTTTTTCAATTGTTTCGTTATCAGAAGGTAATTTCTTAACCCAACGATAAAGAAAATAAGCAACGATAAAGGCAAGTATGCCTACTCCTACTGTTGCAATAACAATATAAAGTGTTGTGCTATCCATAAATCTTCACCTCGTTTCTTAAATGAATAACATTCCTCACTATTATAACAAATTGTGAAAACGATATCAAGCATAAAAACAAAAAAAGACTAACTTTTTAGTTAGTCTTCTTCTTCTTCTATGTTTTCTTGTTTTAAAATTTTTATTTGCACTTTATTAATCGTATTTTTCTTTACATCTATAATCTTAAACTCTAAGTTTGCAAACTCTAATGTCTTATTTTTATCTTCTTCATTAGGTAATCTTTCAAGCAAATAGATTAATAATCCACCTACAGAATCATACGAGTCATCTGTTGAAATTGGAATCTCAACATCCAATGTACGATTAATATCTTGAATTGGAACAATACCTTTTGTAAGATATGTGTCTTCTGCTACTAATCTAATATCACTTTGGTCATCTTCATCATAGATATTCCCAACAATCTCTTCAACTAAGTCTTCTAAAGTTACAATTCCCGAAAATCCACCAAACTCATCAATTACAATTGCAATATAACTATGATTATGTTGCATCTCTTGAAACATCTTATCAGCTTTCATTGTCTCAGAAACAAAGTAAACTGGTCTTAAAATCTCTTTTAAATTAATATTATGATTACCTTTGTTCTTTAATGCTCTTAATAAGTCTTTGTTATACAAAATACCAATAATATTATCAATATCCTTTTCATAAACTGGAACTCTTGAATAACCATTTTCAATATATTCATCAATTATTTTTTTAATATCATCATCAACATCAATCGCATAAACTAACTTTCTTGGAGTCATTATATCTGATGCATCGAATTGTTCAAGCATAAATACTGAAGCTATCATCTTACTTTCATTATCGCTTAATGATCCAGAAGCCTTACCTGCTTTAAGCAATCTCTTCATCTCTTCTTTTGTAAATTCGCCTTCTTCTTCATGTCTCTTATAACCAAAAATTCTTAAAACTAAATTAGTTGTACCAGATAAAAGCCATACAAAAGGAGTTAAGATTACCTTAAAAAACATAATTATTGGAGCAACTGCTATTGCAAGTTTCTCCTTTTTAATTAAAGCTACCCTTTTAGGAACAAGTTCACCAAAAACTAAGTTAAAGAAGGCAACTAAAATCGTCAACACTACAATTGCAATCGTATAACCTGCATTAACGCTTGTTCCCAGTTTTTCAAATAGTTTACCTACTGGTATTGCAAGCTTAACTGCTGCAGATGATGCCGAAAACATTCCTGCTAAAGTAATCACTACTTGAATTGTTGATAAAAACTTTGATTCATCATCTAAAAGCTTTAATAAAGTTTTAGCTTTTTTACGCCCCTTATCAGCCTCTTCTTCAATAATTAATCTGTTTGAAGAAACAATTGCCATCTCTGATGCTGCAAAAAAACCATTAATGAATATTAAAATTACTAATAAAATCAACTGGAGCCAAATGTCCATTTATCTATCTTCCTTTCTTTAGGTGATAAAAGTGTATCACATTTTCATCTTTTTTTCAAGATTATTCAAAAAGTAAATCAATTATCTCATTACTTGTAATTAAATAAAAATAATTATCAACCTTTTCTTCTCTAAATAACTTACCTATATACTCTTTATTATATGGTTTATTAATTAATAACTCTTCTAAATCACTATTAGTCTTAACCCCAAAAAAATCACCATAAACTTTAACATTATTGATTAAACCATTTTTAACTTCAAAGGTTAATTCAATTGTTCCACCTTTAAACTTAGCTTTTTTTATCTTTTGAAAACTAAAGTTCTTGCCATAGTTCCATTCCCAAAGACCAAATCTTTCGTTCTTTATTTTTTCTACTTCTTTTAACTCATTTTCGTTTAAAACATATAAGTCTTCTTTTTTAAGCTTTAAAACTTTTGTAATTAAAGTTTCTATAACAGCTTCAATTGTAATTAAACTATTAATTTCTTTTAAATTAACTACTTTGCTTTTATTGCTTTTTACAGCTTTATCTTCATATTTTTCTTTTGAAACTAATACTTTTGATAAAGTATTTAAATCAACTGAGAAAAGAATCGTTCCATGGTGAAACATTTTATCTTGGTAAAAATACTGAGCATTACCTGAAAACTTCGCACCATCAATATAAATGTCATTTCTTCCCTCAAAATTCGCTTCTATTCCAAAATACCTCAAAGTCTCAATAATTACCATACAAAACTTTTTATAGTTATTAAATGCGTTTTTTTCTTTTGTAAAAATTGTGTAGTTTAAATTACCTAAATCATGATAAACTGCACCACCACCAGATAACCTTCTTGCTAAGGTAATACCATTTGCTTCTAAATACTCTAAATTAACTTCATTGTAAGGATTTTGATTTCTTCCAATTACGACTGTCTTATCATTACGCCAAAGCATAATAATATCTTCTTCTAAATCGTAATTTTTGATAATATATTCTTCAACACTTAAATTAAAGTGAGGATCTGTATTGTGATTAATAATTACTTTCATAATTTACTCCTTTTAGTATTATACAACCTTTCTTTTAGTTTTTCAATTTCTAAGTTTATTTTAAGAATTAGAGCATATAATTAAATTAAGGTGATTCTTATGAAAGTCCTACTTTTAGTCTTTTCAGGTACAAACAACTCATTTTATGTTTGTAATGAACTGAAAAAAGAATATCAAAAACTGAATATTGAAACAGATATTTTACGTTTAGAAAATGTGAAAGAATTAAAGGATGACTATGATTTAATAGGAATCAGTTACCCTATCCATGCTTTTTCTGCACCAAGGTTTGTAGAAAAGAGGATTAAAGAACTAAAGATTAAAAACAAACACTACTTTATCGTCAAAACTAGTGGTGAGTTATATCAACTAAATAGTGCTTCTAGCTACTATCTTTATAAAATAATGAATAGAAATAACAACAAATTTCTTTCTGAATATCACGTCTTAATGCCTTATAATATTATCTTTAGATTTGAAGATGCTATTACTTCAAGAATTCTTAAAGCTAATCGTAATTTCATTAAAAAAATCGCTTATGAAACAAGCAATAAAAAATACAAAAGAATTGACTTTAAGACAAGATACAAGCTAGTAAGAAACATCTTTAAAATCCAAAGACTAGGAGCTTACCTTAACTCATTTCTCTATAAAGTCAATCTAGATGAATGTAAAAAATGTATGAAATGTGTTAATAGCTGCCCTACTAATAATATCAAATACGAAATAACAAATTTAAATTTAGTACTAATTGTATTATGTGTATGCGCTGCTCATTCTTCTGTCCAGAAGATGCAATTAGAATTGGCTTTCTAAATAGTTGGAAAGTTAATGGGAAATATAATTTTGAAATATTAAAGCACGATAACCTCCAATACGAAAGTAATGACAGAGACTCCTTCTATAATAATTTCCTTCCTTATTTAGAAGAACATGAAGAACCTTTCGAACTAGACTATGAAATTCAAAAAGACCACAGTTAGCTGTGGTCTTTTTCCTTATTTAAGATCTGCTTTACTAAACAAAAATGATCCTAAAAATATTAATAATCCTGAAATACATACATCTGATCCAATTGTAACCCAAAGGGCTTTCTTTTCTTCAAATATTGCACCTAAAGTATAGGACATAGTTTGAATCGAAGGATTAATGTGCATATAAATTTGTGTTGTGTCACTTACCCCAACAACTTGAGGAATAATCGCAAGAATTTGCAATAAGAAATATACTCCAAGTGTTATTCCTAAAGCTAACCCCAATGACTTAGTTAGATAAGTTAAGAAATGAGCAATAACTACCCACGGAGTTAAAAGCAAAATTCCAACTCCATAATATTTTAAAAATTCTAAAAAGACATTTCCTTCTGTTACACCACTTTTAAAAGTCGTAGAGAAAAGTAAAGCAGTTAAAACAGCATTGAAAGTCATAATTGCAACAACATATAAATAAGTAACAATTAAACTTGAAAAGTATGCTTCTCTTCTTTTAATACCAACAATTATCTTATTTCTAATTGTTCCATGTCTAAAATCTTTTGCAAGTAAAACTATACTCATAATTAAAATAATTAAACCAGCATTATTTGTTAGATTCAAAGCAGATTTAAAACCTGTTAGTGTTGTAATAACAGCTGGCATAAACTCTTCATCAGCAGTTAAATTATGAATTAATAAATAGATTAAAAAAGTAAATAAAGCAAAAGCACTAACAACAATCACAGAAATCCAAAGTAAATTATCTTTCTTTAAACGATTAAAATCAGCTCTTAATGATTTTCTAAACATTTTTGCCTCCTATTACCTTTAAATAAATATCTTCGATACTAGGTTTAACAGTCGTAATCTCAAGAATATTTAAGTTTTCTTTACGTAACTTTTCAATTATTGTATTTACTTCATACTTACCAAAAACATAAATATAGTTATCTCTTAATTCAACTTTTTCATTGTCTTTCTTTAATAACTCATAGCCTTTTTGATTATCATTAAGTTTAAGCTTTAAATGTTCTTCAGAAAATACACCAATATCACTAGCACCAATTTCTTGGATTAACTTGCCTTTATGTATAAAACCATATCTATTACATACCTTAGCTAATTCCTCTAAAATATGCGAAGAAATTAAAAATGTAATCTTATCTGTTTTATTAAGTTTTAAAATTAAATTACGAACCTCAATAATACCCTCAGGATCTAAACCATTCATCGGTTCATCTAAAATCATAAACCTAGGTTTATTTAATAAAGCCATAGCAATTGCTAGTCTTTGTTTCATTCCTAAAGAAAAATTTGAAGCTTTCTTCTTAGAATTAATTAAATAACCTAAACCTACATCATTTAAAATAACATCAATTTCTTTTGGATCTACACCACCTATTAACTTTGCTTGCATTAACATATTATTATACGCACTCATATTTAAATATAATGCTGGCGACTCTACAATCGCAGCCATCTTTCCTCTTACTTTAGCAATTTCTGAATCTTTATAATCTACACCACCAAGCTCATAAGTCCCTGAACTAGGAAATATTAAACCGGAAACTGCTCTAATTAAAGTTGTTTTACCAGCACCATTTTCCCCAACAAACCCATAAATATCACCTTCATAGATTGTTAAGCTAACATTATCTAAGGCTTTTAAATCTTTATAGCGTTTTGTTAGATTGTTTGTTTTTAATATTACATTCATTTTTCTATATTCTCTCACTCCTATACTAAAACATTATAACATATACGTCTTAAAAATATATTAAAAAGAGTTAGTTTTTACTAACTCTTTTCTTTATCTTTATATTTAACTTTTGGGAAATCTACTTGGTTTTAAAAATAAATTAACTAACGTATAAATAAAGAATAGTATTCCGATAATCGTAGCCAAATAGAAAAATACTGGCTGATTTGGATTATTTACTAAAGCATCAACTAAGTTAAATGGATACCTAATAAATACTGAAGTAAAAAGAATCTTTGATTCACGTCTGTGAGTGCTAATTAAAACAAAGTTTGGAATGTTTGTATATAAGCCTTGTTGGACATTATAAACGATACTTTCATAAACAAAAGCAAGTAAAATACCTGAATATGATAACCATCTAATATGTCTAATAACAACTGGTTTCATCTTTAAACCAAAGAACATACAAACTGTAGAAATCAAAAACAAGATTATAAAGAATAAATCAGCTGTTGGATTTCCTTGTAATAAATTATGAGCACTAGTAAACGTTGGAATAAAGATCATTTTGAATAATAAAACTAAATGACCTAAAAATATTTCTTCTTTAAAAAATAAAAGTACACTAACTAAAATAAATATAAGATTAGTTAATAAAACTCCAAGTCCCATCCAAATATAAGTACTACTATGAGACACATTAGTCACAAACTGATGAATTGTGTAAATTAATAAGGAGATTGATACGATTAGACTTATAGTAAATAACCCAAGGAGCTTTTTATTCTTATTCATATTACTCTCCTATCAAAGTAATTTCTATAGCATTGAGAAAATTGCGTACATTAAGAATGCTAGTACTAAAACGAAGAATACTAACCAAATAATGTCTAAAGCAAAATTACGTTTTGCTTCTTTAACTTCTTCTTCAGTTAATTCACTTTCTTCGCCTTCTTTAGCTTTTAGTACAGCAAGTTCAATTTGTAATGCTTTGATTTCTTCTTCAAGTTTAGCAATTGCTGCATCTTGTTCTTTATCAGTAGCTTTGTCTTCTTTAACTTTTGCTTTAGCAGCTTTTAATTCATCATATTCTTTTTCTTTAGCTGCGATTAATGCAAGTAATCTAGCGATTTCTTTATCTTGTTCACCAATCTTTTTCTTGTTGCGATTGATTTCACGAGCATTTTTAGCTGCATCTTTTTCAAGCTTTTCTTTTTCAGCTGTTAATTCTGCAATCTTAGCTTCTAATGCTTCAACATCAACTTCTTCTTGTCCATATGGAAGTGGAATAGCCATTTCATATACTGAATCATCTTTTGGAACTTCATAATCTTCTTTAGTTTTACTATACTCAGATAAAATGTATTCAATTAAATCTTTCTTGTTTAATTGACTTCCACTTTGAATGTTATGGTTTTTAGCCCATTCACGTAAATCTTTAGCAGTCATTTCTGCTAATGCATCTTCTGCTTCTTTTGTGTAGTATTTTTCAATTTTCATTTGACGTACACAGTAAGCAAGTAATTCATCTTTGTTTAGACGATCTGGAACTTTGATACCATACTTTTCAGCGATTTCAAATAATTCTTCTCTTGTACCAACGTTAAATAAAACGCCTCTAAATTCACTTACTGATAAGCCGTCACAGCAGTTTTTCTCATCATAAAATACTGCATCTAAAGAATTATTAAATTCTTCCATGTCTAGACGAGCATTGCCTACACGACGATAGTTATCTTCACTAGCAGCTACTAATTCTTCCATATCTGCTTTTTTAACTTTCTTCTCAGCCGCATATGCTAACATCTTCTCCACAAATAAATTGTGGTATTTGTTATCAAGTTCTGCATCATCAAACGTACTTAAATATTTTTCTAATTGATGTTCTGATAATTTTGCGAACCACAACAACCTATAATTGTTTTGACCTCCGATACCGAAGCCACCTGATGTATTAGCTAATTGTTCCTCAACTTTTGGTGCCATAGCTTCGCGTAAAACATCTACACGTAAAGCCTTAGGTGCCTTAAGTTTAAATTTCTTAAAGAAATCAGCTAAATCTTTACCATTTAAAAATGACAATTTTTTTAATAATTCCTTCATATTTATACCTACCTTTTCGTATCTTTATTTTAATACACTTTTTATACTTTGTCAACCATTTATCCGTTTTTTTATAAAATATACGCTATATTTACAAAAATAAACGCAAATTTGAACTTGCCTCAATTAAAAACGCAAAACCTAAATTTTGCGTTTTTTTCCTATCTAAAGTATATTTAAATCTTTTAAAAGGGCATAACAAGGCATTTCATAGCTAGTTGTTTTCTTAGTTTCTTTTGAAAGTGTAATTTCCTTTAAACTTTCAGTTAGACTCCCCGAAAAAGAAAAACCAAAGATTGGATAATTCTTTTCACCATCAAAGTAATTTGCTAGTCTAACCTCACCGCCAATATAATCAGCATAAGGATCTACTTGAATTCCACTTAAAGAAATAATTTCAATATGTGGTTCTAACTTTAACTCTGCACTTGATTTCTTTCCTTTTTCTAACTTTTTAAATCGCATATTACCAGTAGGTTTTAGACCTAAGTATTGGGCATATTGGTTATTACCAAAATGACTAGCTAAAACTCCTTTATCTAAGACAACAGTTTTCTCTAATAAAACACCATCACCATCAAAACGATCAGCTTTTGATCCTGGCATTAAAGTTACAGTTAGTTTATCATAACCTCTCTTAGCATCTTGGATTACATCACCAACCTTTTTATCTGTAGCTTTACTAAAAACAGCTTGATAGCCATATAAACTAATTAAATTACCAACTAATTCATTTAAATCACTATCTCTTAAGATAACATTTTTCTTACCTTTAAAATCAATTTTCTTGGCGTTAAATCTTTTCTCTACATCACTTAAAGCTTC
>Ga0116161_1004932_pt1 | contig 10941 bp, 9 predicted proteins | sample AD_JPNAS3_MetaG_FD_89877 | JGI IMG/M metagenome (GOLD analysis project Ga0116161, IMG submission 89877) | Active sludge microbial communities of municipal wastewater-treating anaerobic digesters from Japan - AD_JPNAS3_MetaG | ecosystem: Engineered > Bioreactor > Anaerobic > Digestate | place... | reverse complement strand
CTCCGCGGCCTGATCGGAACCGCCACGGAAATCATCACCAACAGCTTCCAGACCGGCGCCGACGTGGACCAGGTGCTGGACGAGGCGGAGCACGCCATCTTCGAGATTTCCGAGAACAAGATCCGGCCGTCCTTCTACCCCTTCCGGGACATCATCAAGAAGAGCATCGAGACGGTCGAGCATCTCTATGAAAACAAGGAAATGGTCACGGGTGTGCCCACGGGATACGAGCGAATCGACGATTTGACCTCGGGCTTCCAGAAATCAGACCTGATCATCATCGCGGGGCGTCCCAGCATGGGAAAAACCGCCTTCGCCCTGAACATCGCCAGCCATGCCGCACTTGAATCTGGAATCCCCGTGGCGATCTTCTCTCTGGAAATGGCGAAGGAACAGCTCGCCCTGCGCATGCTCGCCTCGGAGGCCAAGGTGGATTCGCAACGCATCCGCAAGGGCTTTCTTGGGGAAACGGATTGGGAAAAGCTCGTCGGCGCGGCGGGCAGGCTTTCCGAGGCGCCGATCTTCATTGACGACACGCCGGCCATCACCGTCCTGGAGATGAAGGCCAAGGCCCGGCGCCTCAAGGCGGAAAACGGGCTCGAACTAATCCTCCTCGATTATCTCCAGTTGATGCGCGGCGGGGCCTACAGGGAATCGCGCGAACAGGAAATCTCGGAAATCAGCCGCTCGCTCAAGGCCCTGGCCAAGGAGTTGAACGTCCCGGTCGTCGCCTGTCCCAGTTGAACCGGAAGGTGGAGGACCGGACCAATCGCCGGCCCCAGATGGCGGATCTCCGGGAGTCCGGCGCCATTGAGCAGGACGCGGATGTCATCGCCTTCATCTACCGCGACGAAGTTTACAACAAGTCCGAGGATAATCCCGAGCGGGGCATTGCCGAGATCATCATCGGCAAGCAGCGGAACGGCCCGACGGGCGTGGTTAAGCTGGCCTTCCTGGAAAAGTACACCTGCTTCGAGAACCTCGCGAGCGGCACGGAATGAGCTGCCGTTCGTGCGGCCTTGCCCCCCTCGACCCGGATCTATCCCCCTTAGGCCTTCCCCCGTGGCCTACCCCTCAATCAGCTCCGTCCGCTCACCCAGGTAAGGCAGGGCTAGCCGCAGCTTCTTCAGGGCCTGCTTCTCGATCTGCCTTGCCCGTTCCCGGGTAATGCTATAGCGGTTGCCGATCTCCTGAAGCGTCTGGGGGTGATCCGCCATGATCCGGTACTTGACGATGTAACTCTCCTTTTCATTCAAATTGGCCATGGCGCCGGCGATGTTGCGCTGGACCAGTTGCATCTCCTCCTTGCGGATCAGGGCCATTTCCTGATTCTCACCGTCATCGGTGAGAAAATCGATGTGCGCCGCGTCCCCCTCGTCGCTGACATAGGCGTCAAGAGACACGTCGCGATGGCTCATCCGCTGATCCATTTCTGCGAGTTCGATCTCCTTCACACCCAGCGACTGGGCGATTTCAGAGAACTCCGGATGCTTTTCGGACAGGGCGTCGAGCTGCTTTTTGGCCTGCCCCATCTTGAAAAAGAGTTTTCGCTGCGCCTGGGTAGTGCCGATCTTGACGAGACTCCAGTTCTTGATGATGAAATTTTGCATGTAAGCCCGGATCCACCAGACGGCGTAGGAGATGAGCCGGTAGCCCCGGTAGGGATCGAATTTCTTGACGGCATGCATCAGGCCGATGTTCCCCTCCTGGATCAGGTCGGCCAGCTTGAGACCGTAGTTGCGGTATTCGTGCGCGATCTTCACCACAAAACGCAGGTTGGAAACGACGAGCAGTTCCGCCGCCTCCATATCGCTGTATTTCTTTAACCGCACGGCCAGACGGAATTCCTCCTCCGGTGTGAGAAGGCTAAACTGGTTGATTTCAGCGATGTATAGATCGAGCGTGCTCGTAACAGCAGGCAAATCCACGGGATCGTCTCCATTTACCAAACAATATCAGATTCTTGCGGTGTATAATCTGCTTCCTTCCCCCACGTCAAGCAATATTTGCCGTGGACGCCCCGCCCACCGCCGTCCGACGCTTCGTTTCCTTGACATTCTCCGGGTCGGTGGATACCTTACATCCGAATCTTGAGGCCGCACACGCGTCTCACCGGGAGGCTGCTGGGCGTCGATCAACAAGACTCTGGTGGGACTTTGCCTGTCAGATCGTCAGGGGGATCGAGGCGAAGTTTGGGCAACCGGCATGACAACGCATCACGCATGCCATTTCCATCGTCACGTCGGAATCCTTGGGGACCGTGAGCATCTTCAAGAACGGACGGATCTTCGTCACGATCGAGAAACCGATCGAGCAAAAGCATAAAAAAAGCACAAGGCGAAGGACAAGGAACAGACGGATATCGGGGCCGGTTTAGGTCTCCTTTGGCCGTTGTTCCCGTGCCTTCATCCGATGGAGGATCAATGCGATTCGATAAATTTACACTCAAAGTGCAGGAGGCGCTGCAGGAGGCGCAGGGTCTGGCCTCAACGTACGGTCATCAGGCCATCGACGCCGAGCACTTGATGAGGGCCTGCCTGGCACAGCCGGACGGCATCGTCGGAGCCATCCTGAAGAAACTGGGGGCGGATCCGGCGGCCGTGGAGGCGGAATGCCGCCAGGCCCTGGAAAAACTGCCCCGGGTGACCGGAGACGCCGGCGCCCAGGTGTACCTCAGTCCCCGGTTGAACCGCATCATGGACCGAGCCCTCACGGAGGCGGCGCGCCTGAAGGACGAATACGTCAGCGCGGAACACCTCCTGCTCGCCATGACGGAAGAAAAGGACGGGGCCATCCCCGCGATCCTGAAGCGGTCCGGCGTGACCAAGGACCGCATCTTTCAGGTGCTGGTCGATATCCGCGGCAGTCAGCGGATTACCGACCCCAATCCGGAGGAAAAATACGAGGCCCTGAAGCGTTACGGCCGCGACTTCAACGAGATCGCCAGGAAGGGGGCTTTCGACCCCGTGATCGGGCGGGACGAGGAGATCCGGCGGATCATGCAGGTCCTCTCCCGGCGGACCAAGAACAACCCCGTCCTGATCGGAGAGCCGGGGGTGGGCAAGACGGCCATCGTCGAAGGTCTCGCGCAGCGCATCGTCAACGGCGACGTTCCGGACAGCCTCAAGAACAAGCGGGTCGTCGGCCTCGATATCGGCGCCCTGATTGCGGGGGCCAAGTACCGGGGCGAATTCGAGGATCGGTTGAAGGCCGTTCTCAAGGAGGTAACAGCCGCCGCGGGGGAGATCATCCTCTTCATCGACGAGATTCACACCGTCGTCGGCGCCGGGGCGGCGGAGGGCTCCATGGACGCCTCAAACATGCTCAAGCCGGCCCTGGCCCGCGGGGAGTTGCGTTGCGTCGGCGCGACGACCCTGAACGAGTACCGGAAGCACATCGAAAAGGATCCCGCGCTGGAACGCCGTTTCCAGCCCATCCTCGTCAAGGAGCCGACGGTCGAGGACACCATCGCCATCCTCCGTGGCCTGAAGGAGCGCTACGAGGTCCATCACGGGGTCCGCATCAAGGACACCGCCATCATTGCTGCGGCCACGCTGTCCCACCGTTACATCAGCGACCGGTTCCTCCCGGACAAGGCGGTGGACCTCGTCGACGAGGCTGCCTCGCGCCTGCGCATTGAGTTGGACAGCCTGCCCGCGGAGATCGACGTCCTTGAGCGCCGAACGATCCAGCTCGAGATCGAACGGCAGTCCCTCAAGGACGAGAAGGATCCGACAACCCTGGAGCGCCGTGAAAAGATCGACCGGGAACTGGCCGATATCCGGGACGACATGGACCGGATGAAGCGCCACTGGTCAGCGGAGAAGGAATCCATCAAGAAAATCCAAACCTTGAAGGAGGAGATGGAGGCTCTCAAGACCGACGAACTGAACGCCCAGCGGGAGGGCAATCTGGCGCGTGCCGCCGAGATCCGTTACGGCAAGCGCGTGGAGCTGGACCGCCGGCTCGAAGCGGAGCAGTTCGCCCTCGCCGATGTCCAGAAGGACCAGAAAATGCTCAAGGAAGAGGTCGATGAAGAGGACATCGCGGAGGTTGTCGCGAACTGGACAGGCATTCCCGTCACCCGCATGATGGAATCCGACGTCCAAAAATTGATCCACATGGAGAAACGCCTCCGGAAGCGGGTCATCGGACAGGATGAGGGCATTGCTGCCGTCTCCAGCGCTCTGAGACGGGCACGCGCGGGGCTGCAGGACCCCAACCGCCCGATCGGCTCGTTCATCTTCATGGGGCCGACCGGCGTCGGCAAGACGGAACTGGCGAGGGCGCTGGCCGAGTTCATGTTCGACAGCGATCAGGCCATGATCCGGATCGACATGTCCGAGTTCATGGAAAAGCACTCGGTTTCGCGGCTGATCGGTGCCCCGCCGGGCTATGTGGGCTACGACGAGGGCGGTTACCTGACGGAGGCCGTTCGGAGGAGGCCCTACACGGTTGTCCTCTTCGACGAGATCGAGAAGGCCCATGCGGACGTCTTCAACATCCTTCTCCAGATCCTGGACGACGGACGGCTGACGGACGGGCACGGACGGACAGTGGATTTCAAGAACACCATCATCATCATGACGTCCAATATCGGCAGCCAGTGGCTCCAAGATCCTTCCGGGGACGAAGCCACACGCCGCGAACGTATGATGGAGGCGCTGCGCGCGGCCTTCAAGCCGGAATTTCTCAACCGGATCGATGACATCGTCATCTTCCGGTCCCTGACGCTGGCCGACATCGACCGCATCATCGATATCCAGATGGGGCTGATCGAAAAGCGCCTTGCCGAGCGGAAGTTGTCCATTGAATTGACAGAGACGGCGAAAAACTATATAGCCGAGGCAGGTTACAGTCCCGTCTACGGCGCCCGACCCCTCAAGCGCGTCCTGCAGAAGCTCGTCCTGGACCGCTTGGCCATGGATCTGCTGGAATCCTCCTGGCGGGAGGGCGACCGGATTACCGTCGATGTGGAAGGGGAAAAGATCATTTTCAAATAACAGGCATCAAGAGGATCAAGGGCAAAGGGCGAACAGGTTGAAAGAACCCGGCCCTTGACCTTCGACCTTTTGCCTACGGAGGGACAGATGAATTCATTCAAAACGGCCTTGCTGCTCGGGGCCCTCACGGGGCTTCTCCTGCTGATCGGCGGGTATTTCGGCGGTCGGACGGGGCTCGTGATCGCCTTTGCCTTCGCCATGATCATGAATTTCGGAAGCTATTGGTTTTCAGACAAGATCGTCCTGAAAATGTACCGCGCCCAGCCGGTGACGGAAGCGGAGGCGCCGGAGCTCTACCGCGTCGTCCGGGACCTGTCCATGAAGGCCTCGCTGCCCATGCCCCGGGTCTGCATCATCCCGCAGGACACGCCCAACGCCTTTGCCACCGGCCGTAACGAAAAGCACGCCGTCGTCGCCGTCACGGAGGGGATCCTGCGCATCCTGAGCCGGGACGAGTTGGAGGGCGTCCTCGCCCACGAGTTGACCCACATCAAGAACCGGGACATCCTCGTCGGCTCCATCGCGGCAACGCTGGCCGGGGCGATCGTCATGATCGCCAATATGGCCCAGTGGGCGGCCATCTTCGGCGGCGTGAGCCGGGACGACGATGACAGCGGGGGGGGAATGATCGGCCTGATCCTCACGGCCATCCTCGCCCCGATCGCAGCCACGATCATCCAGATGGCGATCTCTCGCTCACGGGAATACATGGCTGACGAGGGCGGGGCGCGTATCTCGGGGAAGCCCTACGGACTCGCCGGGGCTCTTGAAAAGCTCTCCCGGGCCTCCCAGGCCCTCCCCATGAACGCCAAGCCAGCCACGGCCCACATGTTCATCGTCAATCCCCTGACGGGGCGGCCGCTGATGAACCTCTTCAGCACCCATCCGCCCATCGAGGAGCGGATCGCGCGGCTGCGCAGCATGAGACCGATGTAACGAGACGGGCGGCGGGCAAGGGACGGAAATCCTAACGCCCCGCGCCTGACGCCATCAGCCGTTTTGGGAGGTTGACATGGAAGAAGAGAAGAAAGAAACGGGTTTCGTCATCAAGGATCGGCGCCATTTCGACGAGTCCGGAGAGGTCCGGACCGAAGAGGCCAAAACCATGCCCCCACCCGCGGCGGAAACCGGCGCGGTTCCGCCCGACACCGCCTCCGAAGCGCCCGGACGGACGGATGCCGCCCCCGCGTCCCCACAGGACGCGCCCGGGGAAGAGCAGACCTATCCGGCCATTGATTTCCAGAATTTCATCCTCTCCCTGAGCACGACGGCCATGTACCATTTCGGTGATTTTCCCGACCCCACCACCGGAGAAACCCGGCGCAACCTCTCCGCAGCCAAGCAAACCATCGACATCCTGGGCATGCTAAGGGACAAGACGGAGGGGAACCTGAAGGACGCAGAAAAGCAGCTTCTCGAGGGCCTGCTCTTCGAGCTGAGAATGCGCTACGTCAAGGAAAAGCGCACCCGATGATCACCAGGCTGTCCCCCGCCAAGGTCAATCTCCACCTCAAGGTGCTGCGAAAGCGCCCGGACGGCTACCATGACTTGGCCACGCTCATGCAGCGGATCAGCCTCTACGACGAGATGAGCTTCGCCCGCCGGTCGGAGGGCGTTTCTCTGCATTGCCCCGACGGCACCCTCCCCGAAGACGGGAACAACATCGTCTGGCGCGCGGCCGCGGCCCTGCTCACCCATGCCCCGGACCCCGGGGGAGTGGACATCACCCTGAAGAAGCGCATCCCCCTCGCCGCCGGTCTCGGCGGGGGAAGCTCGAACGCGGCGACAACCCTTCTGGCCGTCAACGAACTGATCGGATCCCCTTGTAACCTTCAGGAGTTACTTCATGTCGGCGCAACACTGGGCGCCGACGTTCCGTTTTTCATCTTCGGTCGTACCGCCTGGGCCTTCGGGATCGGCGATCGCCTGAAAGTCGCTCCGGAGGTCCCCCGCTTCTGGTTCGTTCTGGTCAATCCCGGGTTCGCCTTGTCCACAAAAATCATTTATGAAAAACTCAATTTCAGATTGACAAACCGGTCAATAAATTATAGCATCCCGCGATTTTGTGAAGCGGGTGATTGGGCAGCGGGTCTTTACAACGATCTGGAGAAGGTTTCGATCCGGCTTCATCCGGAATTGGCGGACATCAAGGGATATCTCCTCGACCTCGGCGCCATAGGGGCGCTCATGTCGGGCAGCGGTCCCACCGTCTTCGGGCTTTTCGCTACGGAAGACGGCGCAGAAACCGCGGAGGTCGCGCTGAAGCGGTTCTCACCCTATTCCGTGTTTGTGGCCCGAACGCTCTGAAGACGGCCTCTTACATCCCCTTTACTGATGCATCGGCGTTGGGGTGTCGTCAAGCGGTAAGACACAGGCCTTTGGAGCCTGCATTCGGAGGTTCGAATCCTCCCGCCCCAGCCAGACTATCCGCACACGATCGAGGCGATAAATGCTTGAACGAATCAGACTGTTCTCCGGCAATGCGAACCGGCCCCTGGCGGAAAGGATCTGTCAGAAGCTCGGCGTTTCCCTGGGCAAGGCCCATGTGACCACCTTCAGCGACGGGGAAACCCGCGTCGAGATCGACGAAAACGTCCGGGGCATGGATGTCTTCATCATCCAGTCGACCTGCTCCCCGGTCAACGTCACCCTCATGGAGTTGCTCATCATGATCGACGCCATGAAACGGGCCTCCGCCGACCGGATTACGGCCGTCATCCCCTATTACGGGTATGCGCGACAGGACCGCAAGGTGGCGCCGCGGGCGCCGATCTCCGCAAAGCTCGTGGCCGACCTCCTGACGACGGCCGGAGCGAACCGGATCCTCTCCATGGACCTCCATGCCGGCCAGATCCAGGGATTCTTCAACATCCCCGTGGACAACCTCTTCGCTACGCCGGTCCTCCTCGATTATATGAAACGCAACTACAGCGATAACGTCGTGATCGTGTCCCCCGACACGGGCGGCGTGGAGCGGGCGCGCGCCTTCGGCTCCCGTCTGGGCGCGAGCCTGGCCATTATCGACAAACGGCGGGAAGGCCCCAACGAGGCGCAGGTCATGAACATCGTTGGACAGGTGGAAGGCAAGAAGGTCATCATTCTGGACGACATGATCGACACCGCGGGAACCGTCGTCCGTGCCGCCAAAGCCCTGACGGAACAGGGCTCCCTGGAGGTGTCGGTCTGCTGCACGCACCCGGTGCTCTCCGGACCGGCGATTGACCGCCTGGAATCGTCCGACCTGAAGGAAGTCATCGTCACGGACACGATCCCGCTTCACGAACGCGCCCTGGCATGCCAGCGCATCAAGGTCCTCTCGGTCGCCGTTCTTTTGAGCGAAGCCGTCCGCAGGATTTACTATAACGATTCGGTGAGTTCACTTTTCATTTAGGAGGCAGTCTTTATGGAGACAGCGGAACTGAAAGTCCAGATCCGTCAGGAAGCCGGCAAAGGACCCGCGCGGCGGCTGCGAAACGTAGGGTCGATCCCGGCCATATTCTACGGGCAAAAGACCCAGAACCAAATGCTGGCGGTCAAGACCGCCGAATTGATGAAACTTCTGCGCGGCGGCGATGAGAACATCTTTATCAGGTTGTCGTTCGACGAGGCCGGACAGAGCCGTGAAAAGCTCGTCATGATTAAGGAGATGCAGTCGAACCCCACCACAGGCAAGCTCCGGCACGTGGACTTCTACGAGATCAGCATGGACCAGGCCTTCACTTTCGATGTCCCGTTGCATTTTTCGGGTATCCCCGTCGGCGTAAATAACGGAGGCGACCTGCAGCATCTGAAGCGGGAAATAAAGGTTTCCTGCCTGCCCGCACGGCTTCCGGAGGCGATTTCCGTGGACATCAGCAACGTCGAGATCGGCGATGCGCTCAAGATCGGCGACCTGGCCATTCCGGAAGGTCTCACCGTCCTGGACCACGCGGACGTCGCCGTGGTCGCGGTGAGCGCCAAGAAGGAAGCCAAAGTCGTCGTGCCAGAGGGAGAGGAAGAGGCCGTGAAGGAACCTGAGCGGATCAGCGACGACAAGAAGGCCAAGGAGGAGTAGCCATTCCCCGTCAGGGAGGAGACCGTGCACCTGATCATCGGTCTGGGCAACCCGGGGCGCCGCTATGAAAAGACCCGGCACAACATGGGCTTCCGGGTAATAGAGCGGTTGTCCGAGGCGCATGACATCCCCCTGACCGACAACCGTTTCGACAGCGTCGTCGGAAAAGGTGCGATGGGCGGCGCCGCCGTGTTGCTGGCCAAACCCCAGACCTTCATGAACCTGAGCGGTCAGGCGGTGCGCAAGCTCTTTGATTACTTCAGAATCGCGACGGAAGATGTCGTCGTCGTCCATGACGATCTGGATCTGCCCTTCGCTGAAATCAGGCTGAAATACGGCGGCGGCCACGGCGGGCACAAGGGGTTGATCTCCGTTATGCAGCACCTGGGTTCACGCGATTTCAGCCGGGTGCGCATGGGCATCGACCGGCCGACGGCCCGGGAAGACGTGGAACGGTACGTTCTGGAACCCTTCGCGCCCGAGGAAAAGGATCGGTTGTCCATGCTGCTGGAAACGGCGGTGGAAGCGATCGGGGAGATCGTTTCATCCGGAATCCGGGCGGCAATGGGGAAATATAATGGCAAAGCCATAAAAAATTCTAATGAGGAGGTTTAATGATGCATAAGGGTAAACGTTTTTGGTCCATTTTATGCTCCGTATTCATCATGTTGCTCATGATGACGCCGGCAGCCCTTGCCAGCGAAGCGGACATCGTACTGCCCGACCTGTCCCTGGTCATGTTCGGGACACTGAACGGGCTTTTAGTGCTTAAACTCGGGCTCATTGTCTGCGTTATCGGGATGGCGTTCGGCTGGATGCAGTACCGGCAGACGAAACGCCTACCGGCCCACCAAGCGATGCTCGACGTCTCCGCCACAATCTGGGAAACCTGCAAGACCTACGTCCTGCAGCAGGGCAAGTTCCTCGCCGGTCTGTGGATCCTGATCGCCCTCTGTATGCTCTATTACTTCGGCGTCCTGTCCCAAATGGATGCGACCAGCATCATCGTCATTCTCCTGTGTTCGATCGCGGGCATTCTCGGTTCTTACGGGGTGGCCTGGTTCGGCATCCGGATCAACACGGTCGCCAACTCACGCGCCGCTTTCGCATCCCTGAGCGGCCAACCCCTGAATATCGTCAACATCTGCCTGCGTTCCGGCATGAGCGTGGGACTGCTGCTGGTCAGCATCGAGCTCTTCTTCATGATCCTCATTCTGGCCTACTTCCCCATGGAACTGGCCGGTCCCAGCTTCATCGGCTTCGCCATCGGTGAGTCCCTCGGCGCCAGCGCACTGAGAATCTGCGGGGGTATTTTCACCAAGATCGCCGATATCGGTTCCGACCTCATGAAGATCATCTTCCACCTTCCCGAAGACGATCCCAAGAACCCTGGTGTCATCGCGGATTGCACCGGCGACAACGCGGGCGACTCGGTCGGCCCCACGGCGGACGGCTTCGAAACCTACGGTGTCACGGGCGTTGCGCTCATCACCTTCCTGGCCCTGGCCCTGGCCGACAACCCCGTCATGGGCGGCAAGCTGATCGTCTGGATCTTCGCCATGCGTATCCTTATGATCCTTACGTCCCTGGCTTCCTACTTCGTGAACGACATTCTGAGCAAGTCCCTGTTCGGCGACAAGAAGCAGTTCAATTTCGAGCACCCCCTGACCAACCTGGTCTGGATCACGTCGATCGTCTCGATCTCGGTCACCTTCTGGGCGAGCCATTTCCTCCTGGCCGATCTGCCCAACATCGGCGGCATGCCGCTCTGGCTGGCACTTTCGATCATCATCAGCTGCGGCACCATCGCCGGCGCCCTCATCCCGGAGTTCACGAAGGTCTTCACGAGCACCAGTTCCCGTCACTGCGACGAGGTCGTCAATG